>OLOH01001811.1_pt1 | contig 11470 bp, 9 predicted proteins | sample 1673221 | NCBI WGS metagenome assembly OLOH01 (sample SAMEA3136767, study PRJEB25190) | human gut metagenome
AAATCATGGGTTCGATTCCCATTGGAGGTGCCAAAAGGCCGATTGCTTTTGCAATCGGCCTTTTCTTTCCCCCAAATCGCGCAAAGCCGCAAATTCCGCGCAAAACACGGGCGCGCCGTGCCCGAAGCCGCGCTGCCCGCTTGATTTTTTGGAGAGAAAACGCTATAATAAATTTCGCCCGCAGGGGCGAAAAACCCTCAATACGCAAACATTCGGAGGCAAGGCCAATGGGTTATATTGCCGGTATCGGCGGCGCGAATATGGATATCCACGGCAGGAGCGACCGCCAGATCATCATGCGGGATTCCAACCCCGGTTCGCTGCATACCTCTTTGGGCGGCGTTTGCCGCAATATCTGCGAAAATCTGGCGCGGCTCGGCGAAACCGTGCGCCTGATTACCGTCGTGGGCGACGATGTGCAGGGGCGCGGCATCGTCGAGGGCTGCGAAAAAGCCGGAATTGACATGAGCGCCGCCCGCGTACTGCGCGGCGAACGCTCTTCCAGCTATATCTCCATCATGGATGGCGACGGCGACATGCTGCTGGCGATGAGCGATATGCACATCATCAAGCAGCTCAACGCGAAGCTGGTGGATGAATCCCGCGACCTGCTCTGCGGCGCGGATCTGGTCGTCTGCGACGGCAACCTCTCCGCCCAAACCATCGAGCGGCTGGCGCAGGTCTGCGACAGGCCGCTGTATCTCGATCCCGTTTCAACGGCGTGGGCGCGGGAGCTCAAGCCGTTTATCGGCTGCTTTGACACGGTGAAGCCCAACCGCATGGAGCTGGAGGTGCTCAGCGGCTGCCCGGTGGATACAAAGGAAAACATCGTGCTGGCCTGCGACATCCTGCGCGGCAAGGGCGTGCGGCGCGTGTTCGTCTCCCTGGGGCGGGACGGCATGTATTACCGCGGGCCGGAGGGCGGCATCTGGGGCGTGAGCCGTCCGTTTGACGGCATGGTCAACGCGACCGGCGCGGGCGATGCGTCTATGGCCGGTATCATCTACGCGACCCGTCAGGGCTATGCCGCCGACGAGATTCTCGCCTTCGGCATGGGCGCAGGCATGGTCGCCATCGCGTCAAGCGACACCATCAGCCGGGAGATGTCTCCCGCTGCGATTGAAACTATGGTAAAGGAGTATATCAAATGAAGCAATTCGATCTGAAAGCCTACATGGACGTCACCCCGGAAATCGAGGAGGCTGTCCGCACCGGCAAGCCCGTCGTCGCGCTGGAGAGCACCATCCTCAGCCACGGCATGCCGTATCCGGAGAACCTGAGCTTCGCCCGCGAGGTGGAGAAGATCATCCGCGAGCAGGGCGCGATTCCGGCGACGATGGCGATCATCGACGGCCGCCTCAAGTGCGGCCTGACCGAGGATGAGCTGGTGCGCATGTGCGAGGCGAAGGGCGTGCTCAAGGTCAGCCGCCGCGATCTGCCGATCGTCGTCGCGCAGAAGCTGACCGGCGCGACCACCGTTGCCACCACGATGATTCTGGCGAATATGGCGGGCATCCACGTCTTCGCGACCGGCGGCATCGGCGGCGTGCATCGCCGCGGCGAGGTGACCATGGACGTGAGCGCCGATTTGCAGGAGCTGGCGCATACCCCGGTCGCGGTCGTCTGCGCGGGCGCGAAGATGATTCTGGATATCGGCCGCACGCTGGAATATCTGGAGACGATGGGCGTTCCGGTGCTCGGCCTGAACACCGACGATTTCCCGGCGTTCTATTGCCGCAAGAGCGGCTTCGGCGTGGATTACAACGCCAAGACCCCGGCGGACGTCGCGGCGATTGCCAAGGCGAAGTGGGGCATGGGGCTGGAGGGCGGCATGCTCATCGGCAACCCGGTGCCGGAAGAATACGCGATGGATTTCGACGAGATGAGCGCTGTCATCGACCGTGCGATGGCGATGGCCGACGAGGCCGGCGTGAAGGGCAAGAACATCACCCCGTTCCTGCTCGCGCATATCGTTGAGCTGACCGGCGGCAACAGCCTCAAGACCAACATCCAGCTCGCGTATAACAACGCGCGCGCGGCGGCGCAGATCGCCGTCGAGCTGGCGAAGTAAGCCAAAAAGCAAAAAAGCCAAAAAGCATATGAAAAGGCGCTTTCCCTGTCTGAACGGAACGGGGAAGCGCCTTTTTAGAATTTGGCGGAGGTGAAAACGGGCTCTCAGTCCGTCAGTTCTGCGTATTTCGCCGAAACCAACCCGCAGAGCGCGTCCGGCGCAAGCTCCACCTGCGCGCCGATTTTGCCCGCGCTGACGCAGATGGCGTCAAATAACTGGGCGCTTTCGTCGATGAAGGTGGGGTAGAGCTTTTTCATGCCGATGGGGCTGCATCCGCCGTGGATGTAGCCGGTGTTCGGCAGAAGCGCCTTTTGCGGGATCATCTCGACCGCCTTCTCGCCGCAGGCCGCCGCCGCGCGCTTGAGGTTCAGCGAGCCCGTCGCCGGGATCACGAAAACGTAAAACGCGCGGCTCTTGCCCTGCGTGACCAGCGTTTTGAAGACCGCCTGCGGGTCCTGCCCGAGCGCATTGGCGACGGAAACCGCGTCGATGCCCGTGTCGGGCGAATAGAAATGCGTCTGATAGGGGATTTCCGCCTTATCCAGAATACGCATGACATTTGTTTTTTCAGCTTTGCCTGTCATAAATGTGTGTTCCTTGTCGTTGATCGTGTAAAAAGGGGATGCGGCCGTTAAAACGATTTGCTGACGTCCAGCTTGATCGGCTTCGCGGTCTTTTTCGGGCTTTGGGCGGCCAGCGCGGCCAGACGGTCGGCGTAGCGCGCGTCGTCCAAGGGCAGCTCGATCGTTTCGTCCGTCCAGCTCGAAAGCAGCATCGCGTTGGCCAGCATCAGACTGCAAAGCCCTTCGCGGCCGTCGGCGATCATCGGCGCGCCGGTCAGAATGTGATCGGCAAACGCGCGAATCACGCCCGCGTACATCGGATACGGCTCGTCCGGCGTGATATCCTCCATCGTCACGTTCGGCTTGCCGAAGCCGCCCGCATATTCGCGGATGAAGCGATCCACCGGCGTGTCCGGCCGCGCCAGCGTCAGCCGGTTGTTTTCGTAGACCAGTTGGCCGCCGGTCAGCGAGATTTCAAATCGGTTGGTGCCGGGCGCTTCGCCCGTGCAGGTGATGAACGTGCCCGTCGCGCCGTTGGGGTATTCGACGTAGGCCGTCACGTCGTCCTCAACCTCGATGTCGTGCCAGCGGCCAAAGCCGCAGAACGCGCGGACACGGAGCGGCATGCCGCAGATCCACTGCCACAGATCGAGGTTGTGCGGCGCCTGATTGAGCAGAACGCCGCCGCCGTCCTCCGCCCACGTCGCGCGCCACGCGCAGGAATCATAATAGCTCTGCGCGCGCAGCCAATCCGTGATGACCACGTTCGTCCGTCGAATTTCGCCCAGCTCGCCGGATTCGACGAGCCGCTTCATTTTGCGATAGGCCGGGTTGGTGCGCTGGTTGAACATCACGCCGAACGCCCGGCAGCTCTTGTCCGCCTCGGCGTTCAGCAGGCGCACCTCCTGCGTGGAAACGCCCGTCGGCTTTTCCAGCAGAACGTGCATCCCCGCGCGGAAGGCCTCGACGGCCTGCCGGACGTGCAGCCTGTGCGGCGTGGCGATCAGCACCGCGTCGATCAGCCCGCTTTGATACATTTCCGCAGGCGTGGCGAAGACGCGCACATCCTCCGCGCCGGGCAGCGCCAGCAGCTCTGCGGCGTGCGTCTGGCTGGCGGTTGCGGCGGCGCAGAGCCGCGCGTTCGGCACGTCGCCCAGCAGCGTTTTCGCGTGCGCCATGCCCATCGCGCCAAGGCCGATGAGACCGAAACGAACCTCTTTCATGCACAAGCCCCCTTGTCAAAGCCGTCGCGCGCGGACGGGTCAGCGGCGGATGTCGTAATTCATGTTCATCAGGTTGCGGATGCTGCTCACGTCGTCGGTGATGTTCGCGTCGCCGTGAATCGTGTGCTTGATGACGCTGGAAGCGACGGCGAAGTTGAGCATGTCCATCGGCTTGTAATCGTGCAGCATGGCGTAAATCAGGCCGCTGGCAAAGGCGTCGCCGCCGCCCACGCGGTCGAGGATGGTGAAGGTGAACAGCTTGCTTTCAAACGTGTGCCCATCGTACCACATGAACGCCTTCAGGCTGTTCTCGCTGCCGGAATGGGCGTAGCGAACGTGCCGCGCGATGCATTTGAGGTTCGGATAGCGCTCGACAAAGCGCTGGAAGATCTCGTCCTGCTGCTCGTAGCTGGGCTGCATCGGCACGCCGTCCTTCACGTCGCCCTGGCTGTGGTCGTCCTCGTCGCGCCAGAGGTGATACGGCTCGATGCCCAGCAGGATATCGACATAGGGCAGGCACTGCGTGCAGAAATCGCGCGCCTCCTCCCAGCTCCAGAGCATGCTGCGGAAATTGCCGTCAAAGCTGACCGTCAGCCCCTTTTCCTTGGCAACGCGCAGCATATCCAGCACCAGTTTGCTGCAATTCGGGCTGAGCGCCGGGGTGATGCCGCTCAGGTGCAGCCAGTCAAAGCCCTCCAGCAGCGCGCCCAGATCGACGTCCGAAAAATCGTATTCGGCCATGGCGCTGTGCTTGCGGTCGTAAATGACCTTGCTGGGGCGGATGCCGTAGCCCGTCTCCAAGTAATACGTGCCCAGACGGTGGGTCGGCGTTTCCTCCGGCGAGGTCAGGATCATCGGGGTGCAGTGCACGTCGTTGGAGCGCAGCCAGCGCACGGCGCTCTTGCCGAGGCTGTTGCTTGGCACGACGGAGAAGAACGTGCTGTCCACGCCGAGGTTGGCCAGCGCGAGGGCGATGTTGGCCTCGCTGCCGCCATAGCTGGCCTCAAACCCGGAGGCCATGCGGATTTTTTCATAGTTCGGCGGCGTCAGGCGAAGCATGATTTCGCCCATCGTGATGAATTTTTTGCCGTTTTCCATGTTTTGCAGAAGCGGATTATAGTGGATCATCGTTTGCAGCCTGCCTTTCTGCTTGCGTTGGTATCAGTATAGCATGGTTTGACGGGGGATTCAAGCGGCGGGGCAGATGAGGACGCAAAAACGGGACTGTCAAGCTTAAACTGGACATTTCAAGAAACAATAGCTAAGCATTTTGGAATATGGGGCTTTGCCCCATCGCCCCACCAAAGGGCTTTCCGTTTTCGATTGTTTGTTTCTGCCACCGGCAGCAACAACCGAAAACCTCTTTGGAAACCTTCGGGCACAAATGCTTCGTTTTATTCTCGAAATATCGGTGTTGTTAGCTTGACAGTCCCGTGTGGATAACGATGGGGGAAAAGGCTTACTTCGCGTTGTCGGCGGCCTCCTGGAGCGCGTTGAGGAAGGAGCCTATGTCGATGGTGCAGCCGGTCTTGAGATCGACGTCGTCCGGCACCTGCGTGTGGCGGCCGTCGCCCTTGTCGTAGGTCGGCATGGTGACGACTTCCTCAACCGTCTTGCCGACGCACCAGTCTTCCAGCGCCTCGGCCTGCTCGAACCACTCCTTGCCGATGCCGGAGGCGGCCTTCATGCCGTAGCCGTCGCCCAGCTCCTTCTTGGTCGGGTGCTCGCCGGTCAGTTCGCCGGTCAGCGCGCCGGTTGCGTCAAAGCCGACCTTGTTCTGCGCGATATCGAAGCTCACGGCGGTGATCTTGCCCGCGTCGTCCAGCTCCAGCGCGCACATGGTCGTGTTGATGGTCACGCTGCCGGCCTTGTCGGCCTCAGCGCCCGCGCCGGACATGGTGGTGACGGAACCGAGGCCGGAAGCGGCCAGCGCGCCGGCAGAGAGGGAAAGCATCAGCGCCGCAGTCGCGGCGGTCATCGCAAACTTGTTCATAATCGTACCTCCAAAATAAATGATTTCGGGTGATGGACACCTGTATGTTTATCGCATCTCCCCGCGGATGGAGGCACGATAAATTACTTGATGATGACGTAGGCGCGGCGGCCGAGCGCATCCCAAATGGCGGAGATCACCTTGGGGGCGCGCAGCGTTGCGCCGGTGGAAACGTCCGTATCGTCGGCAATCTGCCCCGGCAGATACAGGTCGCTCACGCTTGAAACGGTCTTGCCGACCAGATGCTCAAGCAGCTGGTCGAACTGGCCGCAGACCTTGGCGGCTGCGTCGCTGTCCGGCGCGAGATAATCCTCGTTTTTATATTGCAGCGTCGTGTAGTGAAGCTCGGTGAATGTGTTGTCCTGCAGAGTGAATTCCAGCGCGACCTGCTCGCCGCCGTCCTCCATGTAGCTGCCGCGATAAACGCCGTCCGCATAGGGCTCGGCCTCGGGCAGCTTCGTCGTATCGACGATCTTGTAGGGGTGGCGGTTCAGCCCGTCCCAGAGGGCGGAAATCAGCTTGCCGGCCTTCATCGTCGCCGTCGTCACCGCGTCGAGATCCTCCACGATGTCATACGGCGAATAGAGGTCGTCGATGGCGGAAACGCCCTTGCCGACGAGATAATCGGCAAGCTGGCGGTATTGGCGGAGGATGGCCTTCTGCACGTCGCTCGCGTCCTCGCTCATGTAATCGCCGTCCTTGTATTTCACGCCGCGATACACCAGCGAATCGAATTTTCCATCCTTGAGTTCGAATTGAATGGCAATCTGCTCGATGCCGCCGTCATAGTAAAACCCGCGATAAATGCCGTCCGCGTATTCCTGCGCGGCGGCGGGCAGAGCCAGGGCGATGAGCAGAATCATCAGTGTCGCTATGCGTTTCATGTTCGTTCCTCCCGATGACAAAAACCAGTTTAAGGGTGATCTGTGGCAAAAGTATGTCAAAACAAAAAAAGCTTCCAAAATTTTAAATTCGAGCAAAAGGTTTGACATTCCTGCCGCCCAATTTTACAATGTGTGCAGAAGAAAAGGCTGGAGGGATGCACGTGAACCCGATTCTGGTGGTGGACGACAACGCGCAGATCGTCGATATTTTGTCGCAATACATCAAAAAAGAGGGGTGGCCGATGCTGGCGGCGAAGACCGGCGAGGAGGCGCTCGCCCTGTTCGACGCGGCCGAGCCGTCGCTGATCCTGCTGGATATCATGCTGCCGGGGCTGGACGGGCTGGAGGTCTGCCGCCGCATCCGCCGGGTGTCGAGCGTGCCGATTTTGATGATTACCGCAAAGGACGAGGACGCGGATCGGATTCTCGGGCTGGATATCGGCGCGGACGATTACATCGTCAAGCCGTTTTCCCCCGGCGAGGTGATGGCGCGGATTCGCGCGGTGCTGCGGCGCATCCCGGCGGCGGCGGAAAAGGAAATGCTGGTGATCGGCGAGCTGTCGATTCACCTGCCGTCGCTGTCCGTCACGTTGTCCGGGCACAAGCTGAACCTGACGCGGCGGGAGGTTGAGCTGCTGTACACGCTGGCCGCGTCGCCGGGGCGCGTGTTCACGCGGGATAACCTGCTGACAATCGTTTGGGGGTATGAGTTCGCGGGCAATTACCGCGCGGTGGATTCGCACATCAAGCGCCTGCGCGCCAAGCTGGACGCATACCCACACGACACGTTCACCATCGCGACCGTCTGGGGCGCGGGCTATAAGTTTGAAAGGAATCTGCCATGAAGCTGCCGATGCATCGAACGCTCGTCGCGCGCCTGACAGGGCTTTTCGCGCTGCTGCTCATGCTGTTTGCGGTGGTGCTGGAGCTGCTTTTCAACGCGATGATGGAGCGAAAAATGATCGCCCATTACAGCAAGACCATGCAGCGCAACGCATATGCCATTTCGCAGAATCTCTCGGAGATGATCGCGCCGTCGGATTACGAGGCGCTGGATGAAAACCCCTTCATCGTCGGCGAGGATACGCTCGCGCCGTACATGGCGCTGATCGAGCATATCACGAATTGCAACGTCTATCTCATCGACGAGCAGCACCGCGTGACGGGCTATTTCGACGGCGTGGTGCAGACGATGAGCGGCAGGGTGCTCCCCAATTACATCGAGCAGACGATCGCGCTGGGGTTCATGGGCAAAACGCCGTTTCTCTCCGCGAAAATCGACGGAGAAACGCATCTGACCACGAGCATGCCGATTATGAACGCCAAGAGCCACGTGCTCGGCGTGGTGCTGCTGGAAAGCACGCTGCGCGAGCTGGGCTTCGCGCAGGTTTCCAGCTCGGATATCCTGCTGTTCAGCGGCGCGGTTGCCTTCGCGCTGACCGCGCTGCTGGGCGCGCTCTTTTCGCGCATGTTCACCCAGCCGATCACGGCGGTTCAGCGCTTTGCGGGCAGGCTGGCGAGCGGCGAATACGACGCGCGGATGCAGAACGCGCGGAAGGACGAAATCGGCGAGCTGGCGCGCTCGATGGATATTCTGGCGGAGCGGCTTGACGACGCCCGCCGACGGGACGAGCGCCTCCGCGAGCAGCAGAGCGCGTTTTTCGCGACGATTTCGCACGAACTCAAAACGCCCGTCACGGTCATCCGCGGTTCGCTGGAAGCGCTGCGCGACGGCGTTGTTTCCGGCAAGGATGACGTGCGGGCGTATATCGGCCAGATGCTGGCCGAGTGCAAGGGCTTGCAGCGGATGATTATTGACCTGCTTGAGCTTTCGCGGCTGCAAAACGCGGGCTTTTCGCTCAACATGGGCGAGGTGGATGTGCGCGAGCTGCTGGGCGACGTGGCGATGAGCGTGGGCGCGCTGTGCGAGCGGAAGGGCGTGGTCTTTGTTTGCAGCGAGCCCCAATGCGCGCTTTTGATGACGGGCGATTACGCCCGATTGCGGCAGATGCTGCTCGCCGTGCTGGATAACGCGGTGAAGTTTACGCCCGCGGGGAAGCGCGTCAGCCTTTCGATGGAGGGGCATACCGTTATCGTCGCGGACGAGGGAATCGGGATTCCCGAGGAGGAGCTGGCGCACATCTTCGAGCGTTTCCGCCGGACGCGCGGCGGCAATGCGCAGGGAACGGGGCTCGGCCTCGCGATTTGCAGCGAGGTGGCGCGGCGGCACGATATCCGGATCGACGTGACCAGCCGCGTTTCGGCGGGCACGACCTTCCGCTTTACCTTCCCCGACGGCGGCAGATGAACAAGTAGACCGCGAGCGCGGCGGCGGCCAGCGCGCTGAGCGCTGCGCCGAGGGGCAGCGCGCGCGTGCGATAGGTGAAGACGATTTCGTGTTCGCCCGGCTCGACCCAAACGCCCATGAAGGCCACGTCGCAGGGGATGACGTCGGCCTGCCGCCCGTCGATGGTGGCGGAGAAGCCCTTGTCAAACGGGATCGTGAAGACCAGAATTCCGGCCTCCTTCGCGTCGATATGGGCGATAAAGCCGTCTGCGGTCGTGTCAAAGCCGTCGCAGGCGTTCTGCTTCAGGCGGGCGACGCTTTCCTGCCAATCGGGGATGTCGCTCACGTCGAGCGTCTGCATGCGCGGCTGATAGGCGGCCAGCTCGTCGTCGTCAAGCGTCACGGCGGCGAGCAGCACGGTCGGCGTGGTCTGGCTGTCCATCCGCTGGTGGTATGTGCCGGTGCAGGTCGTCTGCAAAAAGCCCATCGGCAAGGCGTTGGGGTTGCGGTATACGGCAACCCCGTTTTCGTCGTGGTCGAAAACGAAGCCGTCCGGCACGGGCGTGTCGTCGAGCCGGTAATACGCCTTCACGCTCAGCAGCGCGCGCAGCGCCGCGCCGCCATCCGGCGGGCAGACGGTGGTGGATTCGTCAAACCCGAAGCCCGCCATCGAGATGAAGCGCCCGACGATGGAGGAGCGCAGGCTGGTGAAGGCGGTGAGGCTGCTCGCCCCGCGCAGAAGCCCGTAGTTGCGGATCTTTTTGCCGTAGTCGATGCGCTGCCATTCGGCCATGTCCGGCGCGGCGGCGGCTTTAAGCGTCGGTTCCGCGATTTCGGGCAGGGTGTAGAGCCCCTCGCCCGCAGCGTCGCCGCCGGAGAGCAGATTTTCGTCGCCCACTAAAATATAGCCCGCGTATTGCGCCGCGGCGACCGCGCAGACGAGCGCCAGCGTGACGGCGAAGCGCGGCTTTCGGATGAGCACAAAGAGCATCGCGCCGCCGCCGAGCAGCGCGGCGCAGACGGAAAAGACGCGGAAAACATCGTCGGCGTAAGCGCCCTTCCGGCGGCTGAGCAGAGCGGCGCCGACGCGCCCCATGCGGCTTTGCCAGCCCTCCGGCAGCAGGAACGGCACGGTCAGCAGCAGCGTCAGCGCCGTCAGGGCGATAAACGCCCGACGCAGGGCGCGGCCGTCCGCGTCGCGCAATGCCGTCAGCGTCGCCAGTGTCGTCATCAGCGCCACGCCGTACCACCAGCGGGTATAGGCGACGTTGGTTTCCAGCGCGAACGCGCCGCAGAGGACGGGAACCGCGCTGCAAACCGCCAGTGCGAGCAGCAGCCCCTTGAGCCAGCGATGCTTTTTCTGCCCAAACAGCGCGACCACGCCGGTCAGACCGAACACCGGCAGATATGCGGCGGTGGAAGCCCAGCTCGGCGCGTCGCCGTAATAGGCGTGGACGACGTTGCTTTCAATCGGCATGAGCAGCGCGCGGACGCGCTCGAGCAGCGCGCCGAGGGTATAGGTCTGCGTCAGCAGCGACGTGTCGCCCGCGCCCGTCCGCGTGATGGAGAGCATGAAGAGCATCGCGGGGCAGAGCAGCACGCCCGCCAGCGCGCAGCCGACGCCGCATTCAAAGATCAGCGCGAACACGTTTTGCCATGTGCGGCGGGGCTTCCAATCCGCGCTGAAAAACCGGAAGACGAAGTACAGCGCCGCCAGCAGCGCGCTGGAGAGCATGAAATAGTAATTCGTCAGCGTGTTCAGCCCGCAGAAGAGCGCCAGCAGGCCGCGCCGGGGATGCTCGCCCATCGCGTCCTCCATCCCCAGCAGGATCAGCGGGAAGAACGCGATGACCTCCGTGAAATGATAAAACTGCGTATTGACGACGGTGAAGCCGGAGAAGGCGTAGAGCACGCAGCCCAGCAGGGCGAGCCGCTCGTCGCGGATCATCCGCCGCAGGTAGCAAAACGAGGTCAGCGCGCAGACGGCGTGCTTGAGCACCGCCATCACGCTGATGCCGAACGGAATCAGCGCCTTGGGCAGAAGCGCCAGCGGCCAGACGAACACGCTGCCCAGCGTATAAAACGCATAGCTGCCGACGGCCGGCGCGCCGAGGAAGGTGTTGAAGCTGTAGCTGTTCAGCCCGCCGCGCAGAATCCGCCGCGTTTCCAGAATGAAGGGAAGCTGCTGCTCGATGAAGTCGCCCCGCGTGACAAAGCGCCCGCCGTAGGGCAGAATGGCCGGGGCGAGGGCGAAGAGCGCCAGCAGCGCGCCCAGAAAAAATGCGTGCGCACCGGTGATGCGCCGCCGTTGAAGCGAAGAAGTCTGCATCCGTGTTCCTCCTTGGAAATCGGGGAATTATCATGCTTAGATCAAACATTCTAGAAAAATAAATGCCTATGTATTTTTGAATATGGGGCTTTGCCCCATCGCCCCACCAAAGGGCTTTCC
>OLOH01001817.1_pt1 | contig 11450 bp, 9 predicted proteins | sample 1673221 | NCBI WGS metagenome assembly OLOH01 (sample SAMEA3136767, study PRJEB25190) | human gut metagenome
AGAAGTAGGGGGCCACCCCCCTGCCGCGGAGGGGTCAAGACCCCTCCCTACAATGGCAACAGATAAATGGGTAGCCGCCTCAAGGTCGCAGGCCGGGCATTGTATCACAACCACACTCTTTTTCCAAGGTGTTTGCCGCGCACTTGACAAATTTTGCGCCGCGCAGTAAGATAGTCTAAACTAACAGTTAATCCATACTAACCACAACCACTGGAAGGGAGACGCGGCTATGGCAAACCAGACACAGCGGCCGGACACCGCGCTGCACAATACAAGCCATCTGATGCAATATCATGACCTGATTGAGAGCATCGTCGCCGCCATGGACGCCCGCGATGCCTACACCGCCAAGCACTCCGACCGGGTAGCCGACATGGTACTGGTGCTGGCCACCGCCCTGGATTTGAGCGAGGATGAGACGACGCTCCTTCACATGGCCGCCCACCTGCACGATATCGGCAAGATTGCCGTGCCGGATTCCGTGCTGCGCAAGGCCGGGCCTTTGACCAACCCCGAGTGGGAGGAAATGCGCCGCCACCCCGTCACCGGGTATGAAATTCTGCGCAAGGTCGATGATTTCAAAGAGATCGCCGTGCTGGTGCGCCACCATCATGAGCGGTGGGACGGCCGCGGCTACCCCGACGGCCTGCGCGGCGCCGATATCCCGCTGGGGTCGCGCATTCTGGCGGTGGCGGATTCCATTGACGCCATGATGAGCAGCCGCAGTTACCGCCCGGCCATGACCAGCGCCGCCTGCCGCCGCGAAATTGAACGCAACAGCGGCATTATGTATGACCCCAGCGTGGCCGCCGCCGCGCTGGAGCATTGGGACGAGCTGGTCAGCCGCTATGCCGAGGCCGACACACCCCAGACACCCTACTTTGACCGGATGCAGCTGGAGCACACCCGCCAGGCCCACGACTACCTGCTGACCCACCAGGGCAGCCGTATCACCTTGCCCGAGCTGGCCGCGCGGTTTCATCTTTCCCAAAGCTCGCTGAAGATCTGCTTTAAGGCGCTGTACGGCGTGCCGGTGGCCAGCTACCTGCGCGGGCTGCGCATGGACACCGCCGCCCAGCTTTTGCAGGAGAGCGACCTGCCGGTGGCCGAGATCGCGCACCGTGTCGGCTACGAGGACCCCAGCCGGTTTGCCGCGGCCTTCCGCCGCCACACCGGCCGCCGCCCCACAGAGCTGCGGCGGGTAGCGTGCCCGACGGTCCAGCGGCCCGCCAGCGGTGTGTGATCCGCACATAAAATCCAATCTGCACATCACACGTCTTTTTGGTCTAACCAAGTCATAACTAACCGTTGTAAAATTATGTTTAAACCTTACAGGTTCGCCCTTTAGGGCACAATTTATATAAGGCAACACCGCACAATTCCCGCCTGACGGCTTAAGCACCGCTCCGGCGGCTGCGGCACGGCATCTGCGTTGCCAAAATGCTCGATAAGACTCCAGTATTATCTGCGCTTTTGGCTTAGCAGCTGCCGCACCTCGCTCGCCGTATCGGCACTTAGAATTATGCGGTATTACCATAACTTTTTGTAAAGGGGATTTGAACTATGAATTGGGCAAAGATTGGTTTGTTTGCAGGCGGCGCACTGTTTGGTTCCGCCGGTATTGAGCTTCTGACCAGCAAGGACGCGAAGAAGGTGTACACCCAGTGCACCGCCGCCGTGCTGCGCATGAAGGACCAGGTCATGAAGACCGCCACCAGCCTGCAGGAGAATTGCGGTGACATCCTGGCCGACGCCAAGGAGATCAACGAGCAGCGCGCCGCCGAGGATGACGCTGTTGTTGAGGACGCCGCCGACAAAGCCGCCGAGTGATTTTTGACAGATTACTGCAAATGCAGCCGACGCCATGTAGGGGCGGCATATAGGCCGCCCGCAACCACACGGCGGACGACTACTAGCGGGTAGGCTGCGGGGCGCATATATGTGTCCCCTACACCTCTACTGCGTTTTAACGCTTGCTAAAAAAGCCTTCCCCACCTACCGGGGAAGCCTTTTTTATTTCTTGGGAGAGTAGCTTATGAAATGGAATATTCTGCACGAGAGCCGCGGGCGGATACGCCTGCACCTCAACAAAAAGCGGATGTCTTTAGCCGAGGCAGACCAGCTGCAGGACTACCTGACTGCCCTGCCCGGCGTGCGCACTGCCGCCGTGTATGAGCGCACCTGTGACGTCGTGGTCGTCTACACCGCTGACCGCGCCGGGGTCGTCAAGGGGCTGGCCGCTTTCAAGTTCGATGTGGAGGCCCTGGCCGAAGTCCCGGCCAACAGCCCCCGCGCCGTCAACCGCGAATATCAGGAAAAGCTCGTCAATATGACGATCTTCCACTTTGCGCGCAAGCTGTTCCTGCCTGCACCGCTGCGCATGGCCTACACACTGGTGCGCAGCGTGCCCTACGTTTTCCGCGGTCTGCGCTGCCTATGGCGGCGCAAGCTGGAAGTCGAAGTGCTCGACGCGCTGTCCATCGGTGTTTCGATGCTGCGCGGCGACTTCTCGACCGCCGGGTCGGTCATGTTCCTGCTGCGCCTGGGTGAACTGCTGGAAGAATGGACCCGCAAGAAGTCCCTGGGCGACCTGGCCCGCTGTATGTCGCTGAATGTCGACCGCGTCTGGCAGCAGACCGCCGAGGGCGAAGTGCTGGTGCCGATTTCCCAGGTCCGCGCAGGCGACGCCATCGTCGTACACACCGGCAGTGTCATCCCGCTGGACGGCAAAGTGCTGGACGGCGAGGCCAGCGTCAACCAGGCATCGCTGACCGGCGAGGCCGAGCCTGTGCGCAAGTCGAACGGTGCCGTCGTCTACGCCGGCACCGTCGTCGAGGAAGGCCAGATCACCGTGACCGTGGAGCAGCAGGCCGGCAACGGCCGCTATGACCAGATCGTCAAGATGATCGAGAACTCCGAGAAGCTGAAATCTGCCAGCGAGACCCGCGCTGCGGCCCTGGCGGACAAGCTGGTGCCGTACAGTCTGCTGGGCACCGCTGTGACCTACGCGCTGACCCGCAACGTGACCCGTGCGATCTCGATTCTGATGGTCGATTTCTCCTGTGCGCTCAAGCTGTCTATGCCGCTGGCCGTGCTGTCCGCCATGCGTGAGTGCGGCAGCTACCACATCACGGTCAAGGGCGGCAAATATCTTGAGGCCTTGGCCAACGCCGACACCATCGTGTTTGACAAAACCGGCACGCTGACCCACGCGACCCCCACCGTCGTGCAGGTCGTGCCCTTCGGCACCCGCACTGAGGACGAAGTCCTGCAGATCGCGGCCTGCCTGGAAGAGCACTACCCCCACTCGATGGCGAACGCCGTCGTCCAGGCGGCCTCCGCGAAGGGCATCCGCCACGACGAGATGCACAGCGAGGTGCAGTACGTCGTCGCCCACGGCATCGCCAGCCAGATTGGCGGCGAGAAGGCCGTCATCGGCAGCCAGCACTTTGTCTTTGAGGACGAGGGCTGCTGCATCCCGACGGCCGAGTGCGATAAATTCGACGCATTACCGCCGGAATATTCCCATCTGTATCTTGCCATCGGCGGTGTGCTGGCCGGTGTCATCTGCATTGCCGACCCCCTGCGCGAGGAAGCCGCCGAGGTGCTGCGCCAACTGCGCAGCTTAGGCATCCGCAAGGCCGTCATGATGACCGGCGACAACGACCGCACGGCGTCGGTGATTGCCAACCAGGTCGGCGTGGACCGCTACTACTCCGAGGTTTTGCCCGAGGACAAAGCCAACTTTGTGGAAGCCGAAAAAGCCGCCGGGCACACCGTTATCATGCTGGGCGACGGCATCAACGACTCCCCTGCCCTGTCCGCCGCTGACGTCGGCATTGCCATCAGCGACGGCGCGGCCATTGCCCGGGAAATTGCGGATATCACGATTGCCGCCGACAGCCTGCGCGAGCTGGTGATTTTGAAGAGCATCGCCAACGGCCTGCAAAAGCGCACGAAGGCGAACTACCGCTTTATCATGAGCTTCAACAGCTCCCTGATCGTGCTGGGTGCCATGGGCATCCTGCCTCCCGCCACCTCCGCCCTGCTGCACAACGCCTCGACCCTCGGCGTCAGCTTAAAGAGCATGACGAATTTGCTGGGGTAAAATTTCCCTGCCTTCCCCCGAGGGAGAAGGTGGCCCCGCAGGGCCGGATGAGGGGCGGATGTGCCGGTGTTTCCCGGTAAAAGGGCTGCCGCGGCGTGGTTCTGCGGGCGAACAATGTTCGCCCCTACACGCTCTGCCCCGGTGCCCACCATCACAACCAAAAATTTTCCCCATAAAAACCACCCCGCCCGGGCCATCACGCCCGGGCGGGGTTTCTGTGTTATCCTCGTTTTTCCACATTCTTGGTTGCGATCACATCCACGCCGGTGTCGGCGGCATTGGGCAAAATCACCTGCCCGATCACCACCGGCGCAGCGACCTCCACCGCTTTCAACGCGCGGATGATATCGAAAATCTTGCTCTTCGGGATATCGCCGCGGGTCTTGCAGCTCACGGCGGCCAACGCGCCGCCTGTCACGCGCACCGTCGTGGTCACGATGCGGGTGGGGGCCGTCACCTCCTTGCGGGCGTAGGCGTCGCCCCGCGGGCAGGTGTTGCCGCGCACCGACACCACCGCGCCGCCGTCCAGCTCCACCGTCAGGGCGCAGCCCATCGGGCAGCCGATGCAGGTCAATTCACGTTTTTCCATCGTCAGCCCTCCTCCAAAGTCACGGTCACGGCGTCGCCTGCGCCGCGCAGCAGGTCGGATTTCAGCCGCACAGTCTCCATCTCACCGGGGGCCAGCACAGGCCGCCGACGGCTGAAAATGCAGGTATCGCCCAGGTAGACCGCGATTTTTTTGTTTTTGTACACGCCGCCCACCCGGAACCGCAGCGTCACGGTGTCACCCGCGCAGTCGGGGCGGATGGCCGTGGGCACGGTGTAGCGCACACCGTTTTCGCAGTGCACAGGCAGTGTACGCCCGGCTGCGTGTTCGCTTTTCAGAATGTACGCGGCGGCGTGTTCGCCCGCTGACCCCGCTTCCTCGGAGACATAGTCCACCAGGTCATGTACGTGGAGCACGTTGCCCGCCGCAAACACGCCGGGGATGTTCGTCTCTAAGCTCTCGTTTACGCTGGGGCCGCCGGTGATGGGACTGAGCGCCACCCCCGCCGCGCGGCTCAGCTCATTCTCGGGCAGCAGCCCGCAGGAGAGCAGCAGCGTGTCACAGTCGTAATGTTCCTCGGTGCCGGGGATGGGCTTGCCGTTTTCGACCTGCGCGATCGTGATGCCGGTCACGCGCTCTTTGCCCTGGATATCCACCACGGTATGACTCAGTTTCAACGGGATGTCGAAATCATCGAGGCACTGTACAATATTGCGCTTCAAACCGCCGGAGTAGGGCATCAGCTCGGCCACGCAGAGGACTTTTGCGCCCTCCAGCGTCATGCGCCGCGCCATGATAAGCCCGATATCGCCGCTGCCCAGGATCACGACCCGCCGCCCGGGGAGATACCCTTCCATGTTGACGAGCCGCTGCGCTGTGCCTGCGGTAAAGATGCCCGCCGGGCGGTAGCCCGGGATGTTCAGCGCACCGCGCGGGCGCTCACGGCAGCCCATGGCCAGAATCACGGCCTTGGGGTGCAGCTGGAACAGGCCGTCCGATTTGTTCATGGCCGTCACGGTCTTGTCCGCCGCCAGATCCAGCACCATGGTGTTGAGCTTATACTCGATGCCCAGCTCTTGCACCTGCGCAATGAACCGCGCGGCGTACTCGGGGCCGGTCAATTCTTCTTTGAAGGTATGCAGCCCAAAACCGTTGTGGATGCACTGGTTCAGGATGCCGCCCAACTCGCTGTCGCGCTCCAGAATCAAAATGTCCTGCACGCCGTTTTTGCGTGCCGCCACGGCTGCCGCCAGCCCGGCAGGGCCGCCGCCGATGATGACCAAATCTACATTTTTCATTGCCGCAGCCCCCCTTTCAAAACGCATCTTTATTTGTGCCGACGATGATTTTGGAGTCGCCGCCGGATTTTGTGATTTCACTTTGGGCCACGCCCAGCTCCCGCGCCAATATCTCCATGACGCGGGGGCTGCAGAAGCCCGCCTGGCAGCGACCCATGCCCGCGCGGGTGCGCCGTTTGACACCGTCCAGGCTGCGTGCGCCGGGCGTGCGGTGGATGGCGTCGATGATTTCGCCCTCGGTCACGCTCTCGCATCGGCAGATGATTTGGCCGTAGGCCGGGTTTTGTTTAATAAGTTCGGCCCGCGCGGCAAAATCCAGCGCCTTGGGATCCAGAATGCCCTTGCGTGTCGGGTCAAAGGCCGGGTTTTCCTTTAGCTGCAAGCTGTCCCGCACGATGCCCGCCACCATCGCGCCGATGGCCGGGGCACTGGACAGGCCCGGGGATTCGATGGCCGCGCAGTCCACAAAGCCGGGGGCGATCTCACCGATGAAAAAGTCATGCCGTGCCTCGTGGGCGCGCAGGCCCGCAAAGCTCGTGATGGTCTGGCGCAGCGGGATATCCTTGACCGCCAGCCCGGATTTTGTGCGCACCTCGTCCAGGCCCGCCGCCGTTGTGGCGGTAGCCTCCTTGTCGTCCACATCGATGGCCGTGGGGCCGACCAGCAGGTTGCCGTGGACCGTGGGCGTGACCAGCACGCCCTTGCCGTACTTGCCCGGCAGCTGGAACACCGTGTGCCGCACGTGTTGTCCGGCCGTGTGGTCCAACAGGAAGTAATCCCCGCGCCGCGCGGTAATTTTCATCGGGTGGGCAGCGTCGGCCAGGTTGTGCAGCGTGTCGGCGTAGACGCCCGCCGCATTGACGATGCAGCGCGCCTGGCAGCTGCCGCGGTCGGTATCGACCTGCCAACCGCCCCCGGGCAGTGGGTGCAGACCGGTGACTTTGGTGTCAAACCGGAACCGCACGCCGTTTTTGGCTGCGTTTTCGGCCAGGGCGTAGGTCAGGCCAAAGGGGCAGACGATGCCGCCGGTGGGTGCCCACAGGGCGGCGACGGCAGTGTCGGCAATGTTCGGTTCCATCGTGACCAACTCGTCGCGCTCGACGATGCGCAGCCCTTCCACGCCGTTGGCGACGCCGTTCTCGTAGAGTTTTTGCAGCGCGGGGCGGTCGTCCTCACTCAGGCAGACGACAAGACTGCCGCACTGGTCGTAGGCAAAGTCCAGCTCCTTGGCAAGGGCAGGCATACGGCGGCTGCCCTCGACGTTGAGCTGCGCCATCAGGCTGCCGTTTGCGGCGTCGTACCCGGCGTGAACGATGGCACTGTTGGCCTTGGACGTGCCGCAGCAGACGTCCTCCTCTTTCTCCAGCACCAGAATATCCGCGTTATAGCGCGAAAGTTCCCGTGCGCAGGCACACCCGGACACGCCCGCGCCAATGATGATGATATCGTGCATATATTGTACCTCGTGTTGTTTGTTTGCAGAGCATGTAGGGGCGACCATTGGTCGCCCGCAGAGAGTGTGCGGTGCTGGAAGCCCTCCGGGTCGATGCGAGCATCGACCCCTACAGCGTAGGGGCGGATTCCATATCCGCCCGGGGGCCTTGCCACTGCCGCAGGTCAGGCCTTTCCGCAAGCGTAATTTTGCCTTTTGGCAGAGGGCCGGACATGTCCGGCCCCTACCGGGAGGCACGTTTTTAAAAGACCTCTTCCGTAAGTTTTCCCCTCCTCCGGCCCTACGGGGCCGCCTTTCCCCTAATGGGAAGGCTTTGGGTCAATCCTCCTTCGCCCAGCCGTAGCTGCAGCGCACAGCCTTATTCCAGCCCTGGATGCGCCTGGTGCGCTCGGCTTCGGTCAGGGTGGGCACAAATTCGCGATCCACCGACCAGTTTTTCAGTACGTCGTCTGTGGACTGCCAGTACCCCACCGCCAGCCCGGCCAGATAGGCCGCGCCCAGCGCCGTGGTCTCCACGCAGCAGGGCCGCTTGACCGGCAGGGCGCTGATGTCCGCCATCGTCTGCATCAAATAATTGTTAGCGCACGCGCCGCCGTCCACCTTCAGCGCTGTCAGCGGAATGCCGGCATCCGCCTGCATCGCGGTCAGCACGTCGTTGATCTGGTAGCACAGGCTGTCCAGTGTCGCGCGGATGATGTGGTTTTTGTTCACGCCGCGCGTCAGCCCCACGATGGCCCCGCGGGCGTACTGGTCCCAGTGGGGTGCGCCCAGGCCGGTAAACGCGGGCACAACGTAACAGCCGTTCGTGTCCTTGACCTTCTGAGCCATGTACTCGCTGTCGCGGGCGTCCTCCAGCAGATGCAGCTCGTCCCGCAGCCACTGGATGGCCGCGCCGGCCACAAAAATAGAACCTTCCAGCGCGTAATTCACCTTGCTGTCCAGTCCCCACGCCACCGTCGTGACCAGTCCGTTGTGGGAGAATACCGGCTTTTCCCCGGTGTTCATCAGCAGAAAGCCGCCGGTGCCGAAGGTGCTTTTCGCCTCGCCCTTGGTAAAGCAGGTCTGGCCGAACAGTGCGGCCTGCTGGTCGCCCGCCGCGCCCGCAATTTTGATCTCGCCGCCAAAGTGCATCGGGTCGGCGTACTCGTAAAATTCGCTGTTGGGCACAGGCTTCGGCAGCATACAGCGCGGTATATCGAGGATTTGCAGAATCTCGTCGTCCCAGTCCAGCGTGTGGATGTTGAACAGCATCGTCCGGCTGGCGTTGGAGTAGTCGGTCACGTGGATCTTGCCGCAGGTCAGCTTCCAGATCAGCCAGGTCTCCACCGTGCCGAACAGCAAATCGCCCCGCTCGGCCCGTGCGCGCACGCCGGGGACGTTATCGAGTATCCACTTTAGCTTTGTGGCCGAGAAGTAGGCATCAATGACAAGGCCGGTCTTTTCGCGAAACTTTTCGGTCAGGCCGCGGGCTTTCAGCTCGTCACAGTATTCGCTGGTGCGGCGGCACTGCCAGACAATGGCGTGGCAGACCGGCTCGCCGGTGTCACGATCCCAGACGATGGTCGTCTCGCGCTGGTTCGTGATGCCGATGGCGGCGATATCCTCCGCCGACGCGCCGATCTGGTTCATGGCCGAGAGCGCCACGCCGAGCTGGGTGGTCCAGATTTCGTTGGCGTCATGCTCGACCCAGCCCGGTTTTGGGAAGTACTGGGTAAATTCCTTTTGTGCCACACTGCACATTTCGCCCCGGGCGTTAAAGAGGATGCAGCGGTTCGACGTCGTACCGGCGTCCAGCGCCATAATGTACTTTTGGTTAGCCATCGCAATTCTCCTTTATCCTTTATAATAATGGAAAACCGATATTTGCCTTTATTATACAGGATGTTCATCTTTTATGCGCGTGGCAAATCTACCAAAGATTTGCGCAGATTTTTGGCATTGGCGACACCAAAAGTGAAAAATCCCCCCTCTGAACGCCTATGCTATGAAAATCGCTTTCTCAATAATCATTGATTTTTTAACATTTTTGGGCAAAAATCAACGGTCTGTTTGAATTATGCACAAAGAATCCGTCGAAAATTCAGCTTTTCGCTGATTCTGCGAAAAACGCTTTCTTTTTTGTGAAGAATATGTTAAGATAGCATTAACAAAGTGCGCTGTTCGCAGAACCAGGCGGCCCCGCACCGAGTTGGGAAAGACCCACTCACAATTTTTGGAGGAATGCTTTTATGATGAAGTATCTGCAGAAGCTCGGCAAAGCTCTTATGCTTCCCGTTGCTGCACTGCCCGTCTGTGGTATCCTGATGGGCATCGGTTACGCTTTCGCTCCCGCTGTTATGGGTGCTGAGGGCGCAACTTCCGGTTTCGCTTACACTCTCGGTTTCCTGCTGATCAAGGCCGGCGGCGCCCTGATCGACAACATGGCATGGCTGTTCGCCATCGGCGCTGCCGTGGGTCTGTCTGACGACCACGACGGCACTGCCGGTCTGGCCGGTCTGGTCAGCTTCCTGATGATGCAGCAGCTGCTCAGCCCCGGCGTTGTCGGCGCTGTCCGCACGCTGGAGGAAGGCACCGTCGATTACATTGCTTTCAGCAAGATCGCCGGCAACTCCTTCATCGGCATCCTGGCCGCCATCATCGGTGCTGCCTGCTACAACAAGTTCAAGAACACCCAGCTGCCTGACTGGCTGGCATTCTTCAGCGGCAAGCGCAGCGTTGCTATCGTGACCGCCGTTGTTTCCATCGTGGTTTCCGTTGTTCTGCTGTTCGTCTGGCCCATCATCTTCGGCGCTCTGGTTGCCCTCGGCAACGGCATTGCCAAGATGAGCGGCATCGGCGCCGGCATCTACGCTTTCCTGAACCGTCTGCTGATCCCCACCGGCCTGCATCACGCTCTGAACAACGTGTTCTGGTTCGACACCATCGGTCTGGGCGACCTGAGCCACTACTGGGCTGGCGATGTCACCGGTCAGAATGGTGTCAATTGGGACCTCGGCATGTACATGTCCGGCTTCTTCCCCTGCATGATGTTCGGTATTGCCGGTGCTGCTCTGGCCATGGTCCAGACTGCCAAGAACAAGAAGGCTGCTATCGGTCTGGTTGTTTCCGCTGCTATCTGCGCTTTCGTCTGCGGCGTTACCGAGCCGTTCGAGTTCGGCTTCATGTTCCTCTGCTTCCCCCTGTATGTTGTCTATGCTGCTCTGTACGGCATCTTCACCATCATCACCTACTACTCCGGCTTCCGCGCAGGCTTCTGCTTCTCCGCCGGTGCTACCGACCTGATCTTCTCCGCCAGCCTGCCCGCACATGCTAAGACCTGGATGATCATCCCTCTGGGCATCGCCGCTTTCGTTGTCTTCTATCTGGTCTTCAAGTTCGCTATCGTCAAGTTCGACCTGAAGACCCCCGGCCGTGAGGACGAGGATGCCGAAGCTGCTGAGGCCAACATCACCCTCGCCAACAACGACTTCACCGCCATCGCCTCCGGCGTTCTGGCTGCTGTCGGCGGCAAGGACAATGTTGCCAACGTTGACTACTGCGCCACTCGTCTGCGCTTCGAGGTCAAGGACAGCACTGCTGTCAACGAGAAGGCCGTCAAGGCTGCTGGTGCTGCCGGCGTTATCCGCCCCAGCAAGACCGCTTGCCAGGTCGTTATCGGCCCCAAGGTTCAGTTTGTCTACGACGAGCTGAAGAAGATGCTGTAATTTCCGACATCTTTCGGTAAAGGTCTGGTTCCCTTTATCAAATCCGCCGTGGGCGGGCCTACGCCCGCCCACGGCCTTTTATTTTTACCATAGCAAAAACTGCTGCGGAATTTTGGGATAAAAAGCAATTTCTGCTTATAGTATCCCACCCGCAGCGTGGTATAATGAAGATAGGAGAACCGGGGCAACGCGCCCCGAAAAAACAGGAGGTATTCTCTTATGAAGATCATCCGCGCAAAAGATTACTACGACATGTCCCGCAAGGCCGCCAACATCATTTCGGCCCAGGTCATCATGAAGCCCAACTGCGTGCTGGGCCTGGCAACCGGCGGCACCCCCG
>OLOH01001819.1_pt1 | contig 11431 bp, 10 predicted proteins | sample 1673221 | NCBI WGS metagenome assembly OLOH01 (sample SAMEA3136767, study PRJEB25190) | human gut metagenome
TGTATTATTATCTTATTATAGAGAAACTAAGTAAAAATTTAAGGGGAAGACTTCAGTACTGATTTCCCAAATATAAGATTGATGTCATAAATTTTATAAATGATTTTTTGTGTTTTGTGGGAATGTTCTATCGCAAGAACACCGTAATCTTCTGTAACAAAATTTATAATAATATTCTTCAGTGCGAGTATTTGCACGCATTGCCACAGTATAGTGGAGTAGAAATCCTGGGCGGCAACGAGGAGCAATGAAGGATATTATTATAAATTCTGTTTTCAAAGACTTCGTCTTGTCATAGAACATATTCAAAGACGAAAGTTGAATCTTATGACAGCAAAAGGAGGTTTTATGGCGAATTTAGGAAATCCGCAGGAGACGATTGCTGTTTTACAGCGGTATGGTTTTAATTTTCAGAAAAAATATGGACAGAACTTTTTGATTGATACACATGTACTTGATAAGATTATCGGAGCAGCACAGATTGGTCCGGATGATTTTGTGTTGGAAATCGGTCCGGGAATCGGAACGATGACACAGTATCTGGCAGAAGCGGCAAGGGAGGTTGTTGCTGTTGAAATTGATACAAAGCTGATTCCGATTCTTCAAGATACGTTAAAGGAATATGATAATGTAACGGTATTAAATGAAGATATTTTAAAAGTGGATATCCGTAAAATTGCAGAAGAAAAGAACGGTGGTAAGCCAATTAAAGTCGTTGCCAATCTGCCATATTATATCACAACACCAATTATCATGGGATTATTTGAGAGTGAAGTGCCACTCGATTCCATTACAGTTATGGTACAGAAGGAAGTGGCAGACCGCATGCAGGTAGGACCGGGAACAAAAGATTACGGCGCGCTTTCTCTTGCAGTGCAGTATTACGCTGAGCCATATATCGTAGCTAATGTGCCTCCAAATTGCTTTATTCCAAGGCCAGCCGTTGGGTCAGCCGTTATTCGCCTGACACGCTATCAGGAAAAGCCGGTGAAAGTAAATGATGCCTCTTTTATGTTTAAAATTATTCGCGCTTCTTTTAATCAGAGAAGAAAAACATTGCAGAATGGACTGTATAATTCCAGCGAACTGCGTATACCGAAAGAAAAAACGGTAGCGGCGCTTGAGGAGATGGGGCTTACTCCGACAATCCGAGGGGAAAAACTTTCTTTGGAGGAATTTGCACAGCTATCAGATATTCTTGGAAGATAAACACACTGATGTCATAAAAGTAGTTTGCCGGAATACATTAGTGAAAAAGGAGTATCATCATGGCAGATTATCAACGGATACTTTCTTATCTGTATCGTTATGAAAAGTCAGAAAAAAAAGAATGTCTTGGATTTATTAAGGCAGAGCAAAAATCAGCTATTCTTAAGCTGACTATTCAGATAAACGATGAACGATTATTACATGGGATGAAACTAAAACTATGTTTCTATGAAAAGCAGGGAGAACACTGGGGAGTCCGAAAGCTTGATTCGATCATAACAGAAGAAGATAAAGAGGAATTTCATCAAATGTATTCTAAAGAGCAGCTTCCGGAAGGTTTCGATATAAAGAAACAGTCAGGTGTTGTGTTGTATTATCAGGAAGAATACTATTATGGAAGTGTCTGGATTGGTGAGGAAATCCCTGTAGAAGTGTTGGAATCCCTGCAGTGGAAGAAAAAGGAAGAACCTGTAGATCATGCAGATAATATCGATGATATTAATGATATCAATGCAGGCAATCTGGATGAAAATGTGGATTATACTGCTATGCGTAATTTGGCTGAAAATACAGATGAGCGTATAGATGATATTGATATTAGTGAGCAGATTAAGAATGCAGATGATACGGATGTTAGTAAGCAGATTGAGAATGCAGATGATACGGATGTTAGTAAGCAGATTGAGAATGCAGATGATACAGATGTTAGCAATCAGGCAGAGAGTACAGATAATATTAAGGAGCAAGAACAGAATATAGCTAATTTTATTGCTGCAGATAACAATGATAAGATAGGCAATACTGGGTTAAATAATATGGAAGTAAATATGGATACAGACATAGAAGAGGCAAACGCTCCTGTGGATGAATTTGAAAAAATGTGGATAAACTCTGTAAAACAAGACTCTCCTGTGGATAATATTTTTAATACTGCCTTTTATGAAGGGTATAAAGTATCAATAGCAAAGCTAAAAAAGTTGGGAGAAGAAGCCAGACAGTTAGCAGATAATCAATTTCTTTTAAAAGGATATGAACGCTATAAGCATTTGTTAATGGGAAAGGTAAGATACGCAGGAGAAAAAAGATATTGTGTTGGAGTTCCTGGTATTTATGAGAATAGGGAAAAATATATGGCGGAGCTTTATCAGTTCCCGATATTTTTATCGCTGACAGAGAATAGAATGAAAACAGGCAATTTTGGCTACTGGCTTTATCTTTTAAAGGGCAGGGAGTAAATAATCAGGAAAGGCCGTTATTTTTAGAGGAATGAGTAACTGGCAAACAGGAGAACATTTTATGAGAAAATACACTGAAGATGAAAAGTTTATGAAAGAGGCAATCAAGCAGGCAAAGAAGGCGGAAGCAATCGGAGATGTTCCCATTGGCTGTGTTATTGTCCATGATGGAAAGGTGATTGCCCGGGGATATAATAAACGAAATAAAGATAAGACGGTTCTTGCACATGCAGAGCTTCTTGCTATGAAAAAAGCGTGTAAAAAGCTTGGTGACTGGCGGCTGGAAGAATGCACGTTATATGTGACGTTGGAGCCATGTCAGATGTGCGCGGGCGCGATCATACAGTCCCGGATACCGCGGGTAGTGGTTGGATGTATGAATCCGAAAGCGGGATGTGCCGGATCGGTACTGGATCTGCTGCATATAGCACAGTTTAATCATCAGGCAGAACTGGAAACAGGTGTGCTGGAGGAAGAATGCAGTCAGCTTATGAAACAGTTCTTCCGCGAACTGAGACAGCGGAAAAAAGAAGAAAAAGAAGAGAAGAAGCGTGCAGAAAGCATGGAATAAGAAAAGGCAGCCTGTCAACCGACAGACTGCCTGATTTGTCTTTTTATGTGCATTGCGCTTCGAACTTAAAACCAATAAACGTTACTCTGGTAGTTAACTCAGTCCAGGCACCCTCACGGCACCCGGAAGGTTCCGCTTAGTGCTGCTTCGTTCCCGACCTGACACGATTCACAGATTTCCGTCGCGTGAGACCCGGACATCAACGTCACTTTCCAAAGGCAGCTTCACCAGCATATGCCCTCTGCGCAATATCACCCCTGCTATAGCGGATTGCAGGTGCAAGGTACCGCTAACACCCCGGCTGCACAGCTCAATATTTTAACGTGTTCCGGGCAAAAAGTCAATGGAAATGTTGTAAAAAAGGCGATACCAATTTATAATACCTAGATATATGAGAATTTATCTGATCGGGTGTATGCCTGAAGGGAAAAATTCTGATCTGGAGGAAAGAATAATGAAGATATTACTGGCAGCAGTCAATGCAAAATATATACATTCCAATCTGGCGGTCTACAGCCTGAAAGCCTATGCCGAGGATCCGGCGGTGGAGATCGGAGAATATACGATCAACCAGCAAAAGGACGATATCCTGATGGACATCTATAAGAGACAACCGGATATTCTCTGCCTTTCCTGCTATATCTGGAATTTGGACTATATAGAAGAAATTGTGCTGGAAATCGGAAAGCTGCGTCCGGATATGCCAATCTGGCTTGGCGGGCCGGAGGTTTCCTATGATGCAAAAGAAGTATTAAGACGGCTTCCATGTGTCAAAGGAGTGATGAAAGGCGAAGGAGAGAAAACTTTCAAAGAAATCTGCCGGATATACCGAAATGAATTCGAAAAAAGAGAAAATGTATGTGGATATCAGGATAAAAATGTGGATAATTCCTGGAAGAAATCGGAGAGTGTGGATAACCAGTTAAAGGGTGTGGACGGAATCACTTTCCGGGAAGAAAAAGAGAAAATTATCGACAATCCGTGGCGTCCGATCATGGATCTGAGCGAAGTCCCATTTGTCTACGATCATATGGAAGATTTTGAACACAAGATTATTTACTACGAGACAAGCAGAGGATGCCCGTTCTCCTGCAGCTATTGTCTGTCATCGGTGGACAAGCGTCTGCGTTTCAGGGATATAGAACTGGTGAAGAAGGAGCTGCAGTTTTTCCTTGACCACAAAGTACCGCAGGTGAAATTTGTTGACCGTACATTCAACTGCAAACACGATCACAGCATTGCTATCTGGAAATATATCATGGAGCATGATAATGGCATTACGAACTTCCACTTTGAGATTGCCGCGGATATTCTGAATGAAGAAGAACTGGAACTTCTGGAACAGATGCGCCCGGGACTGGTACAGCTTGAGATCGGTGTACAGTCAACAAATCCGAAGACGATCAAAGAGATCCATAGAGTTATGGACTTTGAAAAAGTATCTAAAATCGTGAGAAGAATTCAGGATAAGGGAAATGTGCACGAACATCTGGATCTGATCGCCGGCCTTCCGTACGAAGATGTGGAAAGCTTCGCACATTCCTTTGATGATGTCTATGCATTAAAACCGGAGCAGCTCCAGCTGGGATTCCTGAAAGTGCTTAAGGGATCCTTTATGCAGGAGCATCAGGAAGAGTACGGCATTGTCCATAAAGCGCACCCACCGTATGAAGTACTGTATACAAAATGGATTTCCTATGAAGATGTGCTGCGCCTGAAAGGGATTGAGGAGATGGTGGAGGTCTACTATAACAGCCGTCAGTTTACGAATACGATGGAAGAACTGGAAAAGGAATACGATTCTGCATTCACCATGTATGACCGGCTTGCATCTTATTACGAAGACAATGGTTATAACGCCGTTCAACACAAGCGGAGTGCCAGATATGAGATACTGCTGAATTATATACGGCTTCATCATAAAGAAAAAGAAGATCTGTTCCGGGAAGTGCTCACATATGATTATTATCTTCGTGAAAATGCGAAGAGCCGTCCGGAATTCGCCGGGGATTATCTGGTGGAAAAGAATGTGGCGAGAGCATTTTATGAAAAAGAAGAAGAGACACATATGTACCTTCCGGATTATGGAAAATACGACAGAAATCAGATGCGTAAAATGACGCATTTAGAATATTTTAAACTGGCAGATACCTATATCCTGTTCGATTATCAGAACAGAAACCCGCTGAATCAGGAAGCCAGGGTCTGTAAAGTGGAAATTGATAAAGTGAGAATAAAATAAGTATCAATATAAAAGGAAATAGAATTATGAAAAAAAGAACGGGAGAGATCCTGGAACTTCTGGATGAAAAATACGGAACAGAATTTATCTGTTATCTGAATTATGAAACTCCGTGGCAGCTTCTGATCGCTACGATGTTAAGTGCGCAGTGTACCGATGCAAGAGTCAATATTGTAACAAAAGATCTGTTCCGGAAGTACCCGTCTGTCGAAGCATTTGCGGACGCAGACCTGAAAGAATTAGAACAGGATATCAAACCAACGGGATTCTATCATAATAAAGCGAAGAATATCATAGCCTGTATGAAAGACATCCGGGATAAATATAACGGAGAAGTCCCATCAGAACTTGAAGACCTTTTAAGTCTGGCGGGAGTAGGCAGAAAGACAGCCAATGTGATCCGCGGAAATATCTATCACGTGCCGAGTGTGGTCGTGGATACACATGTAAAGCGCATATCCAATCGGCTCGGACTTACGAAGAATCAGGATCCGGACAAGATCGAACAGGATTTGATGAAGGAACTGCCGGAGGATCACTGGATTCTCTGGAATATTCATATCATTACATTCGGACGTACGATCTGCAGTGCAAGGAGTCCGAAATGTGAGGATTGTTTCTTGCAAAAATATTGTAAAGAGTATAAAATGTAGAGAAATACGTTACTGTTTACGTAAAAACTGATAATCGGTAACAGGAATAGAATTAAAGAAGGTAGAAGAATGAATTTTAACAATAAAAGAACAAGAAGAATTGTATCAATTGTTGTACTTATTGTTATCATTGCCATGGTGGCAACGATGATCATTCCGTATCTTGTATAAGCATCTTATATAAAGAAAAGTGTGCTGCCATCGTGCAGACATAGTAAGAATGTACGGAATGCTGGGAATGAAGAGAATAAAAGATAAAAGGGGAACGTAACAAGCATGAAGTTAGAGACACAGACAGAACAGCTTATAAGTGAAACAGTTACCGTCTACGGATTATCACCGCAGATCGGTGTACACGCACTTGCACAGACTGCAAATGCACTGGCAGCGCAGGGTACAGTGTTTTCTGTCTGCCCGGATATAACAGAAGACGAGGAAACAGACACAGATATAAAGAACGAGGATATGCAGGATACGCACGAAACATCTGCAAGCGTCAGTGTACAGATTGCCTATCCGGAATATGTGTTCAAATCCAGAATCCACAAGATCGAAAAACTTCTGAAAAAAGCATGTAAAAAATATAACATAAACCTTGTTGCGGTACAGGCATCCGCCAATCCGGCAGTTCAGGTGATCGCAGTGACTGTTACGGGAATTGCAAAGGCACCGAAGGAAGAAGCCTGGAACCGGGAAACCGCACGAGCCTGCAGGGACATCGTGTTCGTGGGTCATGCGGGAATGGATGGCATGCTCAGGATCACAGAAGAAAAAGAACAGGAACTTAAGACTCGTTTTGCGCCGGTTTTCATGAAGCAGATAAAGTCATACAGACAGCAGATATTTGCTCCAAAAGAAATCGAAGCCGCAAAAGCCGGGGGCGCATTTGTCGTACGTCAGATCGCAGATGGCGGAATCTTGGCAGCACTGTGGAATCTTGCACTGGAACTTAATCAGGGACTGGATCTTGATATGAAGAAGATCAGCATTTTACAGGAAACGATCGAGGTATGCGAACATTTCCGACTGAATCCGTATCAGATGATATCCACAGGAAGTTTTCTGGCTGTGACTGACAATGGGGAAGTACTGGCAGATGCGCTGAACAATCAGGGGATTACAGCAGCAGTAATCGGACATACAACAGACAATAACGATAAGATCTTAAGAAATGGAGAAGAGATGCGTTATATCGACCGTCCGGCTCCGGATGAGATCTTGAAGCTTTACAGCGGAGGTATGAATGATGGAAGAATTAAGAAAGCAGATACTCCTGTATCTGGAGAAGCATAGCAGGGTAGACCTCGGAGAACTGGCAGTTCTTCTTGGAACCGATGAAGTAACCGTAGCAAATGAGATTTCAGCCATGGAAAGAGCAAAGATCATCTGTGGGTATCATACACTGATCGACTGGGATAAGACAGGAACCGAGTATGTCAATGCACTGATCGAAGTAAAAGTAACACCACAGCGTGACACAGGATTTGACAAGACCGCAGAACGGATCTGTAATTATCCGGAAGTATCGGCTGTATATCTGATCTCCGGTGATTTTGACATGATGGTGCTGATTGAAGGCAAGACATTACAGGAAGTGTCAAAGTTCGTATCAAGTAAATTATCACCGATCGAAGATGTCACAGGAACCAGTACACAGTTCGTATTAAAGAAATATAAAGACCATGGAACAATCATGTTCGGACAGAAAAAACCAGAAAGGATGCTTATAACACCATGATGAGAAATCCATTATCTAAGAAAATCACAGGCATCGAACCATCTGGAATCCGTAAATTCTTTGACCTGGTAAGTGAGATGCCGGACGCAATATCCCTTGGTGTAGGAGAACCTGATTTTGACACACCATGGAGAATCAGAGAGGAAGGTATCTACACCCTGGAACAGGGCAAGACTTTCTATACATCGAATGCAGGTCTTAAGGATTTGAAGATTGAGATCAGTAAATATCTGGAACGTAAGATCCATGTAGAATATGACCCGGATCATGAGATCATGGTGACGGTCGGAGGAAGTGAAGGAATCGATGTGGCACTGCGTGCAATGCTGGATCAGGGAGATGAAGTCCTGATCCCGCAGCCAAGTTATGTGTCTTATGTGCCTTGTACGATTTTGGCAGACGGTAACCCGGTTGTGATTCCGCTTCAGCAGAAAAATGAATTCAAGCTGACGGCAGAAGAACTGGAAGCAGCGATCACACCGAAGACAAAGATGCTGGTAATGCCGTTCCCAAATAACCCGACCGGATCGATCATGACAAAAGAAGATCTGGAGCCGATCGCCGAAGTTGTGAAGAGACATGATCTGTATGTACTTTCGGATGAGATTTACTCCGAACTTACATATAAGACAGAGCATGTATCCATTTCATCCCTTCCGGGAATGAAGGAAAGAACACTGGTGATCAACGGATTCTCCAAAGGATTTGCCATGACAGGATGGAGACTTGGCTATATCTGCGGACCATCTGTGATCATAGAACAGATGCTGAAGATCCATCAGTTTGCAATCATGTGTGCGCCGACCAACAGCCAGTATGCAGCCATCGAGGGCTTACGCCACTGCGAAGATGAAGTACAGCAGATGAGAAATGCATACAACCAGAGACGAAGATATCTGGTCAATGAATTTGCAAAGATGAAGTTAGAATGCTTCGAGCCGTTTGGTGCATTCTATATCTTCCCAAGTATCAAAGAATTTGGTATGACTTCTGAAGAATTCGCAATGCGGTTCCTGGAAGAGGAAAAGGTTGCGGTCGTACCGGGAAGTGCGTTTGGTGAGAGCGGGGAAGGTTTCCTGCGTGTATCGTATGCGTACTCACTGGAAGATCTGAAAGAAGCGATCGGAAGACTCAGTCGGTTTGTTGAGAGACTGAGAAGCCAGAAGTAAGGTTGACGGAAGCTGATTTGAAGAGAATTTAAAAGAAATAATAGAAATAGAAAAGCCGTCAGGGAATGTTAATGTATGAATTAGAATTATATTCCCTGACGGCTTTTGTTATTGCTATGCAGCTTCTGCAGATATCAGAAAATACAGGATGAATTGTATAATCCGGAATTTACTCTTACATTTTTGGAAAAAATCTTGACTTGGAGCGAACTCCAAGTGCTATAGTAATGAACGGAAAGGTGGTGTCTGGATTGACGATAAAAGAAGTAAGTGAAACATATGACATTTCCGCTGATACCCTGCGTTATTATGAACGCATCGGCATGATACCGGAAGTAACACGTACGGCAGGCGGAATCAGAGACTATCAGGAATCAGACCTTGGATGGGTGGAGCTTGTGATCTGTATGAGAAAAGCAGGACTTCCCGTGGAGGCACTGATCGAGTATGTAAAATTATATCAGGAGGGCGACGAGACATTTGAAGCAAGACTTCAGCTTCTTTCGGAAGAAAGAGAGAAGTTAGAAGAGCAGAAAGCGCAGATAGAGTCAGCAATCAACCGGCTGAATCACAAAATTTCCAAATACGAAGAAGCAGTAAAGACAGGAGTATTAAACTGGGAGGAGAATAGTTCATGTATATAGAAAAGATTAACGGACCAGAAGACGTAAAGAAATTAACCGTAGACGAGATGACCGTAATGGCAGGTGAGATGAGAGAAGCACTGTTAAAGAGAGCCAGTATCCACGGCGGACACTTCGGACCAAACTTCGGTATGGTAGAGGCAACGATCGCACTGCATTATGTATTCGAGTCACCAAAAGACAAGATTGTATATGACGTATCACACCAGACCTATCCGCACAAGATGCTGACAGGAAGAAAGGATGCATATCTCTATGAAGAACATTACGATGATGTATCCGGATACAGCAATCCGAATGAAAGTGCACACGATCATTTTACAGTAGGTCATACATCTACATCAGTCAGCCTTGCATGCGGACTTGCAAAAGCAAGAGACCTGAAAGGGGAAGAAGGAAATGTGATCGCAGTGATCGGTGACGGTTCCTTAAGCGGCGGTGAAGCACTGGAGGGACTGGACTATGCAGTAGAATTAGACGGAAATCTGATCATCATTGTAAATGACAATGATATGTCCATCGCAGAAAACCACGGCGGATTATATGGCAACTTAAAATTACTCCGTGAGACAAACGGACAGGCAGAATGCAACCTGTTCAAGGCTATGGGACTGGATTACATTTACGTGGATCACGGAAATGCTGTCGGAGACCTGATCGAAGCATTCCAGAGTGTCAAAGACAGCAGGAAACCAGTTGTTGTGCATATCAATACCTTAAAGGGAAAAGGTTATGCACCGGCAGAGCAGAACAAAGAAGTATGGCATTATAACGGACCATTTCATATCGAGACAGGTGAACCGTTATACGAGATGACAGAAGAAGACTATTCGGATATTTCTCTGAATTACCTTTTGGATAAGATGAAAAAAGATCCGGCAGTGGTAGCGATCACATCCGGAACACCGACTGTTATGGGATTCACAGAAGATAAGAGAAAAGAAGCAGGAAAACAGTTCGTAGATGTCGGTATCGCAGAAGAGACAGCCGTAGCACTGGCTTCCGGAATTGCCGCAAATGGCGGAAAACCGGTTTATGGAGTATACAGTACATTTGTACAGAGAACTTATGACCAGATCGCACAGGATCTCTGCATTAATAACAGCCCGGCAACTATTGTAACATTCTGTGGTTCGGTATACGGAATGAATGATGTGACACACCTTGGATTATATGACATCCCGATGATGGCAAATATCCCGAATCTAGTATACCTTGCTCCGACAACCAAGGAAGAGTACCTGGCAATGCTCGACTGGAGTATCGAACAGAATGAGTATCCGGTAGGAATCAGACTTCCGGGCGGCAGTGTGATCTCTGACGGAAAAGAGATTACAAAAGACTTCGGAGACCTGAACAAATACGAAGTAACTCAGGAAGGTTCTAAGGTTGCAGTGATTGGACTTGGAACATTCTACGGACTTGGCAAAGAAGTTGCAGAAGAGCTCAAGAAAGTAACTGGTACAGATGCAACTGTGATCAATCCATATTATATTACAGGTATTGATGCAGAACTTCTGGAAGAACTTAAGAAAGATCATGATGTTGTGATCACTCTGGAAGATGGTATTCTGGATGGCGGATTCGGCGAGAAGATCGCAAGATTCTACGGAGATTCGGACATGAAGGTTCTGAACTTCGGACTGAAGAAAGAGTTCCTCGACCGTTATGATGTAGCAGAAGTTCTGAAAGAGAATCATCTGACGAAAGAACAGATCGTGGAAGATATAATGAAGTTTATTTAATAATTGAATAAATAAAACGTATGTGATATACTACTATAAACAACCGCAATATGGGTGGAAGGCCTCCTAAGATACATAGATAGGAGGTGGTGTAAATGAACAATAAAAATTTTGACTTTTATATATTTGATATGTCAGTAGGAAATAGAAAACCCACCCTCTAAAAAGTTTTGGTATGCTCCCCGTCAAGAGGACAATAAAAAATAATAAATTTTTGTATCGTCA
>OLOH01001825.1_pt1 | contig 11417 bp, 10 predicted proteins | sample 1673221 | NCBI WGS metagenome assembly OLOH01 (sample SAMEA3136767, study PRJEB25190) | human gut metagenome
CTAAATGGATTGAGGAAGCCCGGAGAATTGCAACAGAAAAAGCGGGAGAGAAGACAGCAGAAGAGAAGTACGACGATCTCAAAGAGACAACCGACGGACTGGTAGAGACAACGGACGAGCTTGTAGAAACTATGGCGGATATCTTAGGGGGTGCTATTTAATGCTGACGGGCGCGAAACTTAAAATTATTGTACGCGGTGTAAAAATTAAGGTGCAGCGCGGCGAAGACCTGGAAGAGATTTTAGAGAGCTACGAAAACCTTACGGAAGAAGAGAAACAGCAGATAAGGGATAAAGTAAATGAGCGATTATCTTTTACAAATGATTGAAGTACAAGCCAGTGTAATTACAGATTTGACAGAGGTAAATAAAAGGCTTCTGTTGGAGCTGGAACAATACCGGGCGATAGAGGAAGAAGACAATATTATACTAACGATGATGCAAGACATAGAAGAAGGAAAGGAAGACTTAATAAAAATGTCTTCTGTATAGGAAGGTTAGTATTTTTGAGTAACGAATTTTGGATAGGGCTGTTAATACAGCTTGTAGTCTATGGCGTGTCTATCGGCGTGATTTACGGCGTAATGCGTACAAGATTAGACTATATCGAAAAGAAATTAGATAAACACAACAACGTAGCGGAAAGAGTATACAAATTAGAAGCAGATTCAAGTACAATATTTGAAAAAATATCAGTAGAGAACAACCGTATAAAAGACCTGGAAGAGTGGCAGACGTATGAGCAGAGGAAAGAGTAAACGGGAATTTAAGAAAAAGGTTGTAATGTGGACTGGCGTACTATTTGTATGTGCTTGCTTAGTGGCTTTAGTGTTCGCCTGGAACGAAAAGCCTACAGATGTGTTTACCTATATCATTCCGACGGCTGGCGGCGTATTTGCTGCCGCTGTAGTGTGGTATCTGAAAGCGGTACAGCTTGAAAATGGAATTAAGATACAGCTTGGAATGATTAAAAAGCTTATCGACCTGGGGGAAGAGAACCAGACGGAAGAAACAAAAGAGAGAATCATACAGAAGATGAAAGATAAAACAGATACAATCATAGACGAAGCGTTAGAACCGACAGAAATACAAAATTTTTAGAGGTGCGAAACTATGGAAACTGTAAAAATGATTCTTGAAAACTGGGTATACTTTTTTATACTTCTTAAGTGCCCATAACAGACAGGTCGTACTGTCCTGTCCACCACTGAATACAACAACTGCTTCATCTCTGTTCTTCAAATTCTGCATCTTTCATATCCTCCTATCGGTTCATCATCAATACTTTATTCTGTAAATTCACATCATTCTCAAATGCACCACGGAACGTCGTTGTATAGGTCTTCGTTCCCGGCTTCTTAATGCCCCTTGCTGTCATGCAGCTATGATTTGCCTCGATCAGTACGGCTACATCCGGTGAGCCTGCTGCCTTTCCAACCACATATGCGATATCGGATCCGATCCGCTCCTGAAGCTGCAACCGCTTCGCTACCATGTCTGCGATCCGTGCGATCTTGCTGAGTCCTAAGACCCTGCCATGTGGGATGTATGCCACTGACACCTTCATATCATACATCAGTGCCATATGATGTTCGCAGTAGCTAAACACCTCGATATCCTTTACGAATACCATATCTCTTGTATGTGCTGCATCTTCCTCTTTGAATGTCTTACCAAACATCTCAGCAATCTCATCGTTGGTATAATTCATTCCCTCAAATACTTCTTCATACATTCGCGCAACACGGTCCGGTGTCTCTTTTAAGCCTTCCCGGTCAGGGTCATCACCAAGTGCTACAAGGATTCCACGAATATGCTCCTTTATTGCTTCCTTATCAATTGCCATTTCTACTCCATTCTCTTATTACTCTTAATCTATTATCCAAATAATATGTTAATATCGATATCTGCGGTTTCATCCGTTTTACACTCCGCGCATCTCCGGATCCCAGATATACTTATGAAGCTGTAACTGTAATTTTACACCATTCATTTCATTCTCGATCATAAAATCAACGATATCCTCCGGATTGATCTTACCGTATACCGGACTGATATAGACGTTTGATTTGATATCCAGTGCCCATTCATGAATAATGTCTCTTGCTGTTTCCAGATCCTTGATCGAGCCGGATACGAACTTTACCGCATCCTTCTTATCAATGTAGTTATAATTTGAAAAGCACATATTACTTTCCATTCCGCTTCCCGGAAGCTTATAATCAAGTGTAAATGCTACCCGGTCTGTCAGTGCTTTAAACTCTGCGATATCAACACTTCCGTTTGTCTCTACTTCTACCTGAAGCTCCTCATCCATCGCCAGCATCAGGAGCAGCTTATCGATATCCTTCTGGATCAATGGTTCTCCACCGGTTAATGTCACGTTTCTGACTCCGGTTCGTTTGATATAGTCATAGATTTCTTCATCCGTCAGTTCTTCGTATGGGGCATCTGCTTCATTTGCCCATTTGGTATCACAGTAACTGCAATTCAGGTTGCAGCCTGTAAAACGAATAAATACTGCCAATTCTCCGGCTTTTACGGATTCACCGTTGATGCTGACAAATCGTTCCGCTACTTTAAATTTTGCCATTTCTATTTCCTTCTTACTTTTTGTATATGATATCCTTCGATGTCATTTATCTATTATGACATCCTTGATCTTGCCTGTTATTTATTCTAAGTCTTTTTTGTCTTATATTATTTTACGCTATATAGTTTTTCTTCTGCTATTATGCCATATACGTCGCTGCATTGGTCGGGGTCTCATAAACTGTGGTACGAAGCACCTGATATCCCTTATCTGCCATATATTCATAAAAATACTTTGCCAGATTCTCTGCTGTCGGACGCATCGGAAGCTCGATGATACGGAACTGTTCTTCTTCCAGTGCTTCCATCGTTTTTTCCTTCAATGTACCTTTCTCCATAATCAGGCAATGATCCATCTCTTCTGTTTTCTCTCTGAGATCCTTTTTCAGATCTCCAAAATCTACAACCATGCCTCTGGTCTGTCCGTCCTGCATCAGCTTCTCGCCGCCGACTTCAACTTCAACCGTCCAGCGGTGTCCGTGCAGATTTCTGCATTTACCCTCATAGCCCGCAAGGAAATGCGCGCTGTCAAAACTTGAATTTGTCTTTAAACTGTACATATCTTCCTCTTTCTTTTATTTTCGAATGTTATATTACACAGTTGTCAGCTTGTACGATGTAATAAGCATCGACATTTGTGTAGTTTCGTTATGAGACCTGCACTAGCTGTCAGCACCAAGCCCATGTTTGAACCCGTATGGGTGAGTTTGGGCGACTGCTGACAAATAGGCGTGCAGGTTCGAATAGAAACGAAACAAGTCGGGCGATTACATCGTACAAGCTGACAGCTGTGCAATATAACATTCCTATGTAAAAAACGCGCATATAGGAAAATACCCTTCATGCGCGTTTTTTCCTAGTTTTGTTTAGTGACAGGATGGTATTAATGAACTGTCAGTTATTCTGTTTCTGTATTGCCTGTCATATCTGACCGGCATCTGTTTTTAGATGTTTAAGAACTTCTTTACGACGCTCTCCATTTCTTCTTTGTCACATACTGTGTCATGAAGAACAGGAGCTGTACGGATGTCCTCGATCGCCTGTGGAACCTTTACGCCGGATAACTTGCAGAGCTCATCGACTAATTCAAAGTCACTCTTTGCTGCATAAGCTTCATCGATAGATTCCATAACACTTCTTGTAAACTTGTATGGGCTTGCTGTAGAAGCGATAACCGTAGGAGTCTTATCTCCTGTTTCTTTTACATACTTGTCATATACGGTTGCTGCTACTGCTGTATGTGTATCCATGATATAAGAATCCGACTCATATACTTTCTTGATCGTTGCCGAGGTTTCTGCTTCTGTTGCATAACCGCCCGCAAATTCAGCAAGCTTTGCTTTCATCTCATCTGTGATCGTATATACACCTTCTGTGCTTAACTGCTTCATCAGTGCTGCATTCTTCTCTGCATCATTTCCTGCGATCTTGTAGATCAGTCTCTCTAAGTTGCTTGAGATCAGGATATCCATAGATGGTGATGTTGTTAAGATAAATTCACGATTTCTGTCATAAGTACCTGTTGTAAAGAAATCATATAATACTTTATTGTCATTTGATGCACATACGAACTTCGCGATCGGAAGTCCCATTTCTTTTGCATAATATGCTGCAAGGATATTTCCAAAGTTACCGGTTGGTACAACAACATTGATCTTGTCGCCAGCCTGGATCGTACCGTCCTTAACCAGTCTTGTATATGCATATACATAATAAACCATCTGCGGAACCAGACGTCCGATATTGATTGAATTGGCGGATGAGAACTGATATCCTTTCTCGTCCATGTATGAAGCAAGTTTCTCATCTGAGAACATCTTCTTAACACCTGTCTGTGCGTCATCGAAGTTGCCTGTAATTCCTACGACAAATGTATTTTCACCCTTCTGGGTTACCATCTGCTTCTCCTGGATCGGGCTTACACCATGCTTTGGATAGAATACGATGATCTTTGTTCCCGGTACATCTGCAAATCCTGCAAGTGCTGCCTTTCCTGTATCACCGGAAGTAGCTGTCAGAATAACGATCTCGTTCTTTACATGATTCTTCTTTGCGGATGTTGTAAGCAGATAAGGAAGAATGGATAATGCCATATCCTTAAATGCAATCGTTGAACCGTGGAATAATTCCAGATAATATGCACCTGCTTTATGTACGAGTGGTGCGATCTCCGGTGTATCAAATTTCTTGTCATATGCTGAATTGATACAATGCTTTAACTCTTCTTCTGTAAAATCCGTAAACATCAGCTTCATTACTTCATAAGCAACCTGCTGATAGTTCATCTGCGCCAGATCTGTAAGACTGACATCAAGAGCAGGAATACTGTCAGGAACAAATAATCCTCCTTCATTTGCAAGACCTTTTAAGATTGCTTCTGATGCGGTTGCTGTTTCATTTGCATTTCTTGTACTTCTGTATATCAATTCCATATGGCACTCTCCTTCTGTTTTATTTACTCTTTTGACTTATGCAGGCTTTCCTTTTCTGATGCTTTCATCCAGATATACTGAAATCAACCTGCAAGCGTTCACATTATAGCATACCCATTTTCAAAACACAAGACGGCGGAGGTATCTCTCAAATCTGTTTTTTATATTTTATAGAATTTGCTCTTCCGATCTGATCGATCTTCCGCCATCTGTATTTTCTGTTCCCTTCTGTTACAAATGGAATAAATTATTTTACCTTAATGGTGATGGTTGCTTTCTTACCACTTCCATCTTTTGCTTTTGCAGTGATCTTAACCGTTCCCTTCTTCTTTCCGGTTACCTTACCCTTGGCTGTTACCTTTGCAACCTTCGGATTGCCGGAGGTCCATGTCACTTCTTTACTGATTCCCTTTGTCGGAGTCAGCTTTGCTTTTAAGGTTATAGACTGTTTCTTCTTGATCGTTACTTTCTTTACTGCCTTTTTCTTCGATGTGATCGTAACCTTCTTAACTGCCTTTTTCATAACCTTAACCGTATAGGTTGCTTTCACCTTGCTGTTGCCAACCGCTGTTGCTGTTACCTTGATCGTCTTTCCCTTAGCAGCTTTCTTCACTGTCAGCACACCCTTGCTGTTAATAGATGCATATTTCTTATCCGATTTACGGATCGTCCATTTTACCTTCTTATTTGTCGCTTTCTTAGGTGTAACGGTTGCTTTCAAAGTCAGCTTCTTTCCCGGAGCGACCTTTTTGGTTGCTGCCTGGATCTTGACCTTTGCCGGTTTGACCGTCTTCTTTGGTGCTTCTGTTGTTGGCTCCTCGGTCGTCGGCTTTTCAATCGTAGGTTTCTCGGTTGTCGGCTTTTCCGGATTCGGTGTTGGTGTCGGTGTTACTGTTTCTTTCTTCTTTACCGTAATGGTGCAGGAGCCTGTAACGCCACTTCCGTCCTTCGCTGTTACCGTAATAACCGCAGTTCCGGCACTTACGCCCTTCACTTCACCGGTCTGCGATACACTTGCCACTTTCTCGTTGCTGCTCTTCCAGTCAAATGTCTTCCGTGTTGCATTTGCCGGTATAACGGCCGCTACTGCGATCCGTTCTGTATCACCAATATTTAATACCACGCTAGTCTTGTTTAACGTGATCTTCTCGATCAGGATCGTATCCGGGATCTCATCTCCATTTTCATCCTTTGGTTTCGATGAAAAGATATCCTTTGAACCTGAAGAGGATGCTACTGTATTGTCTCCAACCAGAATGATATTGTCTGATTTAATCGGTGGATCCTTCGTAACCTGATCTGCTCCGACCATTACCTTGGAATCCTCAATCCGTACAGTATCTGCTTTGATCGCCGTTCCTGTCTCATCTGTTCCTGCAGCAAGCTCTGCATCCCGGATCAGAACTGTACCACCTGCTGAGATACCCTCATCAACCGATACCTTTCCGCCTTTGATCGTTATATCTCCTGCTGCAGATATCTTACCGGATACTGTAAGGGATCCATTTCCGCTGATCACAAGTCCGCCATCCGTCTCGACATTACCTGCGATCGTTACCGTTCCTTTTCTTATGATCTCCGTCTTACCATCTGCATTTCCGATGATCGCAACGGCTCCAACCTCCGCCTGATCCAATGTGATCTTTGTTGCTCTATCTGCCTTAATAACAAGCTCCTTATTCTTTCCTGTAATCACATAGTCCCTGCCATCTTCCGTAAGTGTGAGAACCGGTTCCGTATAGCTGACTGTTGTTCTACCATCATCTGTCCGTAATGCATCCTGATATTCTTTGTCCGCAATCTTTGCTATATCGATCGTATTTGGATCCTGAACAAGTGTATATACCGTAAGCAATTCCACTGTTTTTCCTGCATATGCAGTTGCAGTTTCTGCATAGCTGCCTGAAACTGTATACTTTGTAAAGCTTCGTAATCCGGCAAATTCAATTGTCTCTCCATTGGAAGCTGCCCGCTTCCACGTTGTTCCATCCACTGAATACCGGACACCCGCCTGACCGGAGATCCGGATCGTATCCTTTGTTCTTGCAAGAAGTGTCACAGCATCCGGAACTACTGTCTGTTCTGCCTTTCGTACTTTTACAGAAACCATCTTTTTATAAACAGCATCTTCATCAGAGTCCTCGATCTGATACTGTTTTTTGCTTGTATCACTCCATGTAAATACAACCTCATACTGATTGATACCATTTGCTACTTCCTGTTCGCCCATTGTTACATCCGGGGTGCTCCATGCAAATGTTCCATACTCGGTTGAACCGCCTGCAAAAGTAGAATCAGAAAGCTTCTGTCCATATACCAGCTCGGAAGCCTCCGGGAACGTGATAGCCGGAAGTCCTGCTCTGCTGACTGTTACCGTCACATTCTGTGTGATCGTTCCTGCTGCTGCATCATACCCTGTGATCTGATCAAATGCATAATTCTTCTTTGCATCGGAACGAAGGGTTAATAGCACCTGTCCCTGATACGTTCCTCGTTCCGGTTTCGCTGCTGCATCTGCCCATGCAAATGTTCCATAGGTCTCATCTCCACCAGATAACTTCGACTCGGAAAGTGTCTGACCGGTTACGATCATTCCTGCTGTCGGGAATGTAATACCCGTTACCGGACATTTCTCAACCGTTGCAGATACCGGAATCTGATAGGACTGTCCGTTATCTGCCTCTATCAACAGATTATCACTGTAAGAGCCTGTATCCTTACCTGTCTTTAATGCCACAACCACAGTTGTCTTATCTGACGCTGCAACCTTTATGGATGTATCACCGGATATTTCAAATGGACTGTCTGTGTTTTTTTCTAACTGTATCTTTACAGATCCTGTATCATTTCCCTTATTCTCTAATACCAGTGACGCTGTCGATCCTGCTTCATATCCATAAATAACAGGAGCACAGGTTAAAGCTGTCTGATCTATAACAAATTCTGCCTTTGGTGCAGCCTTTACTGTCACCCTGCAGCTTGCTGTGAGATTTGTTCCATCTGTCGTTGTAGCTGTCACAGTTGTCTCACCTGCTCCGACCGCAGTTACCTTTCCTGTTTCCGAAACAGTCGCTACCTTCTCGTTTTCAGATTTCCATGTCACCTTCTGTTCTGCAGTCTTTGGAGTAACCGTTGCGCGGATCGTAGTATCAAGTCCTTCTGTTAATTCAACGATCAGGCTATCCAGTTTGATGGCTGTTGCCTTTACTTCTTCCTCTGTATCATCACCGGAATTTGTTCCATAATAAGTCTTCACGCCTACAGCAGCAAGTTCTGCCGCAGAGGCTGTCTTTGTACTATAATTCGTTGCATTCTTCTTTGCATAAGATAACTTTACTGTCTTATCATTCTTGTGAACCAGATAAAGTCCTGCTGCCGCACCAACCAGTCCGGCATTATAATCAAGTGCTACTTCATTGCAATAATAATCTCCCTGATCATCTTTATAGGTTCCATCCGCCCCGGGTCCTCCTACCAATGCTCCAAGCAACGTATAATGATCACTATTTATGATCTTCGAATCTGTCGATCTGGATGCCGCTCTGTGATGCGGATATTTACTGGAGTTCTCGTTATAGCCTACGATATAGCATCGTTTATTCGGATTATCTCCTAACATATAGTTCATCTGACTGGTTGCCCAGTCTGCATATGTTGTTTTTCCTGTCAGCTTATCATATACCAGACCGGTAAACTGCTCTGCTGCACTGTATCTGCAGGAGCCCCAGTCACTAACACAGTTAAATACTCCATCGATGGCACTCTTGCCTTTGCATACATCTGTAATGCTTGCAATCTTTGCAGTATCCTTCTGCAGCATGCATGCCAGTGCTCCGGTATTTGCCCAGTCGATCACCCAGTACTGATTCACACCATTACCGGAATTATCTTTGTATGTATTATAAACTGAATTATAAGAGGTATTGCCTGTAGCAACAGCAAGCGCACTTGCTGCAAGTGCATAGTCATCACCATATGACGTAGACGCATAAAATGATGATGCGCCCTCGGTTGCACATGCTTTATTATTTTTCTCTACAAATGTAAAGAGATCCTTTGCTGTCTTTAAATCCTCATTATTTCCAAAGTTAATATAGTTCAATGCCAGCGCTGCGATCGCAACACTCACTTCATCTGTAGCCGGATTGCTCGCATCTGCAAAGAATGCCGGACGACTGATTGTCTGTCCCTCCGGTGCTGTCCATACACCATGATCTGTATTACCGTCACCTACCTGATAGCAGAATGCGATAACCTGATCTCCCTCATACACTGTACACCGCTTAAAGTAATCGCAAAAATAATCCGTGATCTTCTTCAGATGTTCCTTCTGACCAAGCTCGTCAAATGCATCCTTGAACTGATAATAGCTCATTCCAAGCATAGATGCTGCATATCCCTGTGGAAGTCCGAATTTCACATGATCGCCTGCATCATGAAAACCACCGGAAGCATCTACATTGTAGGTTTTTCCATTCTTTGTATATGTTACATTTTTATCATAAGTATGGCAGTTTCCACGCCAGGAAAGTGCACAGGTGTCTTCCAGATAACCACACATATTTGCGTCATAGAAATACAGACTTTCCTGCAATGCCTTTGCATAGTTGAATTCTACATCCAGATCTTTATTCGTTGTGGTATCACCGGATGAGGTTCCACCGGAACCGCCGGAGCCGCCTGTATTATCATTGGTATCTCCCCGGGAATAGTCTACAGAAGATGAAGTTCCTTTGTTATAATAAACTCCCTTTACCTGAATACTGGATGCATCTACATATTTTGCTGCGAATCCACCACCTGGTATATCATTCTGCATTGTTCCTGCCGCAAGAACTGCATTTCCCCCACTCTGCATCGGATACATATAGATCGTATCACCATCTGCCACAAAGGTTGCATTCCAGCATTTAAATGCCGAAGCTGTACCGGATGGTACCTGTAATACTACGATCCAGTCACAGATCGATGCTCCCGTATTATTGCTGATCGCCATTTCAAAGCCTGACCAGTCATTGCTTGGTGTTCCCTGATTCTTCACGGTTGCTGTCACACCTGATGAATACTCTCTCTCTGTTCCAAAATCAGAAGAATCGGAACCGCTGCCGGAATCTCCACCTGAACTGCTGCCTGAGTTTACCAGAACCGCCTCTTTAATCTTGTATGTAATACTTGTTACATTTTCAAACTGAAAACCGAAATTATATAACTGACCGGATTTGCTATAGAATTGTGTCAGGTCCAGTTCTACGGTCTGAGTGCCGGAGCCTGCATTCACATTGATCCATTCACCCTTCCATGTTCCTTTCGCATTTACAAATGCCTGTCCGCCAATATTTCCCGTTCCATTGACTGATGATACCTCGAAGCTGACACGAAGCTTGGTAAGCCCCGCACTCTTAAGCTCCGACAGATCGCTGTATCCGCCATTTCCAAGATCAAGGCTGACCTGATTATCCACATTTCCACTTGCTGTCACCTGATCCGTACTGTAAGACAGCGCAATCGTCTCCCCCGCTGCCTCTGTCTTGTCTGAAGGAATCACTACAAGGCTTACTGCCATTGCAAATGACAGCATCCATGCTATGACCCTTGTAACCCATTTGTCCCTTTGTCTGCTCATACCTTCTCCTTCCTTTTTCTCAAAAGCCGTTCCAGCAATACCATCCCCTCATGCCATGATCTCACTGAAACAATCCTTCTTATTCGCAGTTAAACTAATTATACCAATAACTACCGGATCCCACAATGAAAATCCACTATCCATCCTTACAAATATTACTGGGTATTTTGTTCATTTTAATCTGATCTTATTCTATAAACAGACATAAGGTCCTGACTGCCGGACTACTCATATAATAAACAATGACATCTCATCTGTCGGCTCGATGAACATCGGTCGTCATATAGGAATTTATGCAAGTACAATTTCTGCATGATATGTATAACAGATAAAGCCCATGTGTAGTAACAGTCTTCTATGATCGGGAATGACATTCATGTAGTTTCGTAATGAGATACACTCTAGCTGTCAGCACCAAGCCCTTGTCCGAACCCATAGGGTGAGTTAGGGCGACTGCTGACAAATAGGCGAGTGTATCGAATAGAAACGAAATGGGTCATAACCGATCATAGAAAGCTGTTACCATACATGGGCTTTATCGTTGCCACACAACGAGAAAGGACAGAACCCAAAGGGTTCTGTCCCACTCTGTCTATACTGAATTATTTGACATATACGTCAACAGTTCTTCTTCCGTAGTTTAAAGCTGCCTGATGGCTTGAGAAGAAAATATCGATTCTGTTACCACGAATTGCACCACCTCTGTCCTCTACGACATATGTGTGACCATCAATGATAAGTTCTGTACCAAACGCAAAATTACTTGGTGCC
>OLOH01001828.1_pt1 | contig 11408 bp, 9 predicted proteins | sample 1673221 | NCBI WGS metagenome assembly OLOH01 (sample SAMEA3136767, study PRJEB25190) | human gut metagenome
GCTTGTTGTCCGATTGACCACAAGAGCATAGCAATCCTGTGCATGTACACAGGACCGCAATTTTCTGAAAATTACTCTTCATGAAATTACGAATACAATTTAAAAAGATTAATAATTGAGTTTGAGTAAATAAAAGATCCGGCTTGCATTCAAATCTTTCAGAATACAAGGCCAATATGTATGAATATGCTTTAATGTGACATATTAAATGCGGTACACACAAAAGATAATGTGATGATGTACCACTTTCCCCGGATTTTCACTGACAGGTGTGTAACTTTGTACCGGAACTTGGGGAATAGCAAAAAGATTGACCAGCATGTCGATAGTGCAGGGTAAAAAACGACTGTTTGGCAGTTGTGCACGTCCCGACTGGAAATAATAAGTTTCTTCTCCTCTGTTTTCTTCATTGTTGTCAGAAGGCAGGGTGGGTTGTTCCATCGTTTCTACCATAGCCAGATTGGCATCAATCAGTGGAGCGCATACATCAAATTGTACGAGTAATAACATAATTACGCATACTATTCTTACCACATATTTTTTGATACCGTTGAACATATATCCCGCGAAGCAAAACAATGCTTTTGGCATACTGAAACCCATGTGCCGATATACCTTAAACGTCATCTTCGCTGAATGAAGCTTATTGCCTGATTTGCCTGTCTTGCTCAGCCGGTAGTTCAATAAAGGCTGATTCACGGCACAGGCCGTATGATAATGTCTCAAAATCTGAAGCCACATAATATAATCTTCATGGCATTCATCATGTACCATCGGAAATGCAGTGGCTGCATCACGCTTGATCACAACAGAGGAACAATTGACAGGATTCTGGAACAGCAGATCCCTATATGTAAGTTTTTCTTTCACACCGATGATTCTCTCCGTCGGTCTTCCATCCGGTGTGACCAGCCGTCTTCCTGATGCACACAAAACATAACCAGTCTTTCTGAGTAATGTCAGCTGCATTTTCAGCTTTCCAGGCTCCCACCAATCATCGCAATCCAAAAAAGCGATATATTCACCTCTGGCCTGCCTTACACCCCGATTGCGGCTCTCTGCAACGCCTATATTGTGTCTATTATGCAGCACCGTTATCTCCGACCGCTCCATGTATGGTGACAAAGCCTCTGCCAGACAATCTGTTGAACCATCATCGACAATGATAATCTCCAACGGTACATCCTGTATTAAAGCTGAATCAATCGCCTGTGCAATATAATCCGCACCATTATGCACAGGAATAATAACAGATACCTCTACATGCTTCAATTCTTCTTGTCCTCCGTACGCAATGCTGTCTTCTGACCGGTATCAAGCCCCTCTGAGTTCTCTTTCTGGAAAAGAATCTTCACTGTCTGAATAATGATCATCAAATCCAGTGCGAAGGTATAGTTCTCGATGTAAGTCAGATCCAGTTTCAGCTTATCATAAGGTGTTGTACTGTATTTGCCGAAAACCTGTGCATAACCCGTCAGTCCTGCTTTCATCTTCAGACGGAAATCAAACTCCGGAATACTCTTCTTATACAGTTCTGCAATCTCAGGGCGCTCCGGACGCGGACCGACAAATGCCATATCGCCTTTTAGAATATTGAAGAGCTGTGGCAGCTCATCGATATGCAGAGACCGGATCACATGCCCAACAGGGGTAATACGGTCGTCATTCTTCTTCGCCAGCTGTGCACCGGTTTTCTCAGAATCCACACGCATGCTTCTGAATTTGTAGATCATAAAAACCTTATGATTATATGTCAACCTTTCCTGTTTGTAAAAAACCGGCCCGCCATCATAAAGCTTGATCAATACAGCCACCAGAAGCAATATCGGTGCAAAAACAACCAATATGATACATGAAAAAACAATATCCGATGCTCTCTTGAGCAGTCTCTGCTCTGCTGTCAGGCCGCGATTCCTGAACAGCATCAATTCTGTATCGAAGAGATTGATGGTTGTTGAACTCTTGATCATAATATCCGAAATCTTCGGAATACTGTAGCAGCGAATAGAGTTGGCATAACAATATTTCAAAAATTTATTGCGATAAACAGACGGAATATCACCGATCACAATTGCTTCATAATGGCTGATCCGTTCTATGACCGCATCATAACCCTCTGAAATATTGATCATATCAACAATACTGTACTTGTCCGTTCTGGATGTCATCTTCTGAATCAGTGCCTTTGGATTGATATCACCATAAACAAGCAGCATCTGTCTCGGCGGATAAATCTTCGCATAAATCCATCGCATGAAGATCACCCACGCAATAACAGCGACAACATCATAAAGGGTCATCTGCATGATAGGTTCCAGATAAGCCGAAAAACGCCAACGGCCAATCAGCGCCAGCTGCATATAAGTCACGCCATTGCAGCATAAAACGGCAAGGATCTGGGACGCAATAACATCTGAGACTTTCAGATAACCAACCTTATAGGCACCAAAAATTTTTGAAAAGAAGAAATTGATAAAAGCATACACTCCCATCAATGCCCAGTTGCCTCGGCGCCAGTATAATGCTCCGATAACTGATCTGTAGTTATAATAGCGATGCCAAATATAGTAGAATATCACCACTTGAACAAGCAGAATCAGTGCAGAAGCAAAAAACATAATTAAGCGTTTATATTGTTCTCTATTTTCCACAATCTTTTCTCCTTAGACTACAATATATTTCATTATAATCTGATTTTTCAAAAATAACAATCAAAACCTGTGGTAAAGACACGATTTACCACAGGTTTTGCCAAATTATGTATTTCGTTGTTAGATCAGCCGATTACTTGCTGATATACTGAGATGAAACATAGCCGTCATAATTCACACCGCCATAGTTCACTGTAATATGATACCAGAGACTTCCGCTGCCGTCCTTAACAGATTCACTGATCGTCACTTTGGTTCCTTCGGAAATAACAACCAGTACTTTGTTGGATGTACCGGCTCCGCTTCGAACATTCAGCCATCCATCAACAACACGACCGCTTGTCGGTGTACTGTCCGATGTCTGATCGGATGATGCTGTGCTGCCTGATGAGGAGGACTGCTTCAGCATATCAGAACGGATATAACCGGTATTGCCGGACTTTGCCTTGACCTTATACCAGACATTTCCGCTACTGTCCTTATCCTGACCTACAACCGTCAATGTATCCTCAAGATAAATGACTTCAATAACACCCTTGGATGTACCGGCTCCGCTTCGCATATTGACACCGTCATATTTTACCTGCATCTTCTGTCCATTCAGATCTGATTCTGTTCCTGAATTTGAATTATTGCTGTCACTCTTTGTATCGCTGCTGCTTGAGCTGTCAGCCTTTAGAAGGTCAGAACGGATATAACCGGTCTTGCCGGATGCTGTCTTAATCTTATACCAGATATTGCCGCTGCTATCCTTATCCTGACCTACGACAGTTACCTTCTCATTCTGGTAGACAACCGTCACAACGCCCTTAGATGTACCGGCTCCACTTCGAACATTGACCACATCATACGCAACCTTCATTGTCTGTCCGGATACATCTGTCGAAGTATCTGAGTTGTTGTTATTGCTGCTGTTGCCACCTGCGTTCTTCTTCGTCAGATAAGAAGAATGCACATAGCCAGTCTTACTGCCTGCAGTAATCTTATACCACAATGTACCGCTGCTGTCCTTTGCTTCTCCGGTAATCGTTACGGCTGTATTCTTTGTCAGTGTTGTCACGACTGAATAATTCGTGCCGGCACCTGAACGCATATTCAATGCACCGCAGTTAACAACTGCCGGGATAGATGTTGCCGGTGTGCTGTTATCAGAATTACTATTATTGTTATTATTGCCATTGCTGCTGTTATCACTCTTTAATGTAATATACTGTGCAAAAACATAACCCTTATAGCTCTTACCGCTCTTCGTGAATGACACCGCATACCACTTACTGCCGCTGCTATCTTTAGCTGTTCCGGTAATTGTAACCGCCTGGTTTCTGGATATGGTTGTCACCACACGGCTTCCTGTACCCGCGCTGCTTCGAACATTCAGTGCTGAACAGTTCACAACGCCGCTGCCTGATGCAGTTTCTGTATTATTATTGTTATTAGAACCGGAATTCTTGACTGTAATGTAATCGGCACAGACATAACCTGTTCTGCCGCCTACCTTCACTTGATACCATTTCGTTCCCTTGCTGTCATTAGCTTCGCCAAGGATATCTACACTGGTATTCTTGCTGATGGCTGTAATAATGCTGTTATTCGTGCCAGCTCCGCTTCGGACATATAAGCTGGAACAATTCACAGTGCCTGTTCCGATCACTTTGTCAGGCGTCGTTGTATTGTCTGTATTGCCCGGATCCCCTGAAACTGTACCGCCTGCATTCTTGCCTTTATAGATAGCCAGACGATCCACACCGGATTCACTGTATGTTGCAAAAAGATCTGTATTACGGTCACCCGGATCCAGCATATAGACTGTGCTGCCTTCAATTCTGTCAACAGCTACCCAGTGTCCGCCGTTTCTGACAGAAACAATAACACCGTAGCCGTTATTGACATACTCCGCCATCTTGGCGATCTTCTGTGCCTTTGTCATATTCGCCAGACTCACTCGGCTGTTATACAGCGTAAAGTTGTCTGCTGCGCCGCATACCTTGCCCCAATACAAAGAACCATCTGATGTAAAACCGCCGTTGTTATTCAAGTAGGTAACCAATGTTCCCGGATTAAAGGAGGATGCATCTGCACTGCCTGTATGACAAATCAACATTGCAATAGCTGTCACCAGACAACCTGATGACTTCATGGTATACTGGCTCTTGCCTAAATGAATGCTTCCCCATTCCGAATCCCACTGTGCCCAGGACCGATAATCAGAACTGGCTGCATTCGCAGTGACAGTTCCTGATAATGGGATACACATCAACATAATCATCAACATTGCTAATAGCTTCTTCTTCATACGTTTTATACTCACTTGCCTTTCCGTCCTTCTCCGTTATGTATTTTCATCGATACATATCGTTTTATTTCAATTTGTATCACACCAACTGGTACTATTCTATCACACCCTTTAACATTTTTAAAGTTATTTTGTAACAAAAATTTAATTTTTTGTTACAAAATAACCGTATAAAAAGGCTGCCGTCACCTGTCATATGACGGCAGCCTTCATGACTGCAATGCTTTATTTCTTTCTGAAGAACAGTCTGTTCATCGCGCTGAAAATCGCTCTTACAGAGGAACGTGTGATGTTGGAACTGATACCAACACCGAAAGCTTTCTCGCCTGTTTCTGAATTCATCAGTTCAATATAAGATGCAGCCTGAGAATCGGAACCGGTTGTCAATGCATGCTCCTCGTACATTGTCAGTTTGGTATTGAAACCACCCTGGTTGCACAGTGCATGCTTAACTGCATCAATTGGCCCATTGCCGAAGCCTTCGATGGTCTTTAACTCATCCTTGAATGTATAAGTCAGAACAACCTTTGTATCGTAGCCTTCTGTTGTCTCGGAAATATCTTCTGCGCGCATCTTCTTGAAATGCAACGGATATTTTGCATTGATATACATCTCTCTGAACTTATCCATGATCTGTGACGGTGATACTTCACCCTGACGCTCAGAAAGTAACTGAATCTCATCAGCCAGCTCTTTGTGCATCACCTTCGGGAGTTTGAAACCATAGTAATGATCCATAACAAAGGCTACGCCGCCCTTTCCGGACTGACTGTTAATACGAACGATCGGTTCGTACTCTCTTCCAAGATCTGCCGGGTCGATCGGCAGATATGGAACTTCCCAATACTCGGAATTTCTCTGTTCCATCGCATGAAGTCCCTTGTTGATGGCATCCTGATGAGAACCTGAGAATGCTGTGAAGACCAGCTTGCCTGCATATGGATGACGCGGATCAATATCCATCTTGGTACATCTCTCATATACATCTATAATCTCATTGACATTCTCAATATCCAGTTCCGGATTAATACCCTGTGAAAACATATTGTAAGCAATGTTCAGAATATCGACATTACCTGTACGTTCACCGTTTCCAAATAATGTACCTTCAATTCTGTCTGCACCAGCCAGCAATGCCAGTTCAGAAGCAGCCACACCGCAGCCTCTGTCGTTATGCGGATGAATACTCAGCACAATCTTGTCACGCTCTGTAAAATGTCTGGACATCCATTCAATCTGGTCTGCATAGACATTCGGTGTTGTCATCTCAACCGTTGCAGGCAGATTGAAGATGATCGGATTCTCCACAGTCGGCTGCCATACTTCCTTGACTGCCTCACAGATATCCAGCGCAAAATCAAGCTCTGTACCTGTAAAGCTCTCCGGCGAATACTGAAGCTGGATATTGCCGTCAAAGCCTTCCATATACTTCTTCACCATCTTCGTACCATCAACTGCAATCTGCTTGATTTCTTCACGACCCATATTAAAGACCACATCTCTCTGTAAGGTGGATGTGGAATTGTAAATATGGATAATGACATTCTTGCATCCCTGAATAGCCTCAAATGTTCTCTTGATCAGATGCTCTCTGCACTGGATCAGAACCTGAACCTTGACATCATCAGGAATCAGATTTCTCTCAACCAGTGTTCTCAGAAAATCATATTCAATCTGAGAAGCTGCCGGGAAACCGACTTCGATTTCCTTGAATCCCAGTTTCACAAGCAAATTGAAAAATTCAATCTTCTCTTCAACAACCATTGGCTCGATCAGTGCCTGATTGCCGTCTCGCAGATCGACACTGCACCAGATCGGTGCCTTCTGGATCTCTTTGTCCGGCCACTGTCTCTCCGGATAATGAACTACAGGTACTCTCTTATATCTCTTATAATTTAACATTTTATATTCCTCCGTTAATCACTGTATTTGCGCATGAAAATAAAGCCAAGGAATTCCATCAGCTTTAACTATCTGCGGACCTTTCTGCTGCATCTCCGTTAGTTATCTTACGATCTATGAGTGACGGAGTCGAAGGACCACTCCATATACAATTAACTTAAACAATGTCGGACTTAAAATACTAACCCCATGTCTTTCATTCCTTTTCAATCTATTTCCAGACGAACTTCGTCTAAACATTACTTTAGCAAAAAAAAGTGCATCTGTCAATATTCTGTGTATAAAAATGCGGTGTGCCGCCCGGATATTCACAAGGAAAGGCCGAACAAAATATTCATCACTGGCCGCTTCCGCTACTAAATCTCCGCTTCGTTTCGATAAGTGCTGAAGCACCTGTGACTGAACATTTTATTCGGCCTCTCCTATCCAAGTACTGTTTGCTCAATACAATATGTATTTTTATTCAAATGATAGATGACCCGATCATTTTTATTTCCGCACCGATGCGTATGGGCTTTCCGCTTACGGATTTATAGTTCTTCGAGTCGTTCTCTGATAACCAGTTCCAGTTCTTTCAGGGCTGCGTTTTCATCGTTACCGTCACAGGACAGCGTTATCATATCCCCTGATTTGACGCAAGCTGACAGAACACTCAGTACGCTTTTGGCATTGGCCTCTGTTCCGTCTGCTGTCGTTATTGTAATATGCGATTGAAATTTTGTTGCGGCTTTACACAGAATACCTGCAGGTCTCAGATGAAGTCCCGACGGGTTTTGAAGCTGCAGTTCTACACTTACCATCTTCAGTGCCTCCCTCAATATCCTATTTTCTATTCATCACTGGTCTTAGAAATCACCACATGTACATATGCATCTGCGGCCAGTTCCAAATTATCATCAAAGATAACCGTCAGCGGCAGGTCATATTCTCCCTCACCATAATTGCTCACATCGATCAGCGCTGTCAGATTATCTGTTGTCAGACTGTTAATCTCACTGGATATTCCTTTAACTTTCAATGTTACTGCCTTATCAGAAGACCCTGGCCCGCTCTTTTGATAAGTATAGGCTGTATTACTGTCCTTCAGCGATATCTTGCTCAGCGGCAGTTCAAAGGATGTCTCTGTAATCTGCTGAATATCCACAACCAATGCAACTGTTGCTTCCTTATCCGTAAATACAACACCATCCGGAAGCTGCTCGGCAAGATTCTGTACAATCGATATGGAATCTTCCACCTTGCTGTTCTTGCCTGAAATATCATAATCCTTCAGTGTTACCTGACTGATCTTGTCCAGATTTTCCTTTCTTCCGGCAACAGTCACCTCTTTCGGTTCATAGGCTGCCGAAACCATCTTGTATCCATGCGCCACCTGTCCCGTTACACCAAAGTCCACCGGCACCGTCTTTGTCTCATAGATTGGCACAGTGACGCTGATATCAGTCTGTGAAATATTCAATGTAGAACTCGATACCTCACCCTCGCTCTGATCCAGCAGCTTCAGCGTCGTATTCGTCGTCACATCCGTTGTATTACCACTGCCTATGCTGACATTGACACTGGCCTCGTTAATCTTATTGACCACCGACTCAGGACCGGATACTGTAACCATATTCGGTGTTGCCACACCCTGACCGATATAATAGCCCTCAGAAACCTTGCCATTCGTATTCACTTTGACATTTAACGACTTCTCAACCAGATCTTCTATTTCAACCTTGAGTGCTGTGCTGCTTCCAATTGGTGTGATCTCAAGACTCGGATATTTCGGGCATGAGACATCCACCATGACCGCACCTGTAATCGACAGTGTGGAAAGATCTGCCACTGCCAGAAGATCATCCTTCGACAATCGATTGACCACCGAGGTCTTTCCCTTGACCTTGACACTGACTGTATTGCCGCCTACATAGCTGTAGGCCTTACCTGCTTCAGTAATCTGATCTCCATTCACTTCCGTCACGCTGATATCTGAAAATTCACGGGTATACACCGGATCTTCAATGCTTAAAACGACAATCCATACCAGAATTGCAAGAGCCAATGACAGAAGTTTCAAACCAAAATTATGCGTCAGTCTTTCTCTCATTCTTAATCCTTCCCATCAGCTTTTTACGTTTGCCTTCTTCTATTCCCTGTGTAATCTCTGAAAGTTTCTTCTTCAATTCATCCTGTCCAACATCCCGCTTCAGCAATCCGCCTTCCGCAATTGAAACAGCACCGGTTTCTTCCGAAACAATAATCGTCAGACTATCGGAGACTTCACTGATGCCAACGCCGGCACGATGTCTTGTTCCCAACTCCTTGCTAAGTTCCATATTGTCACTCAGCGGCAGATAACAGGTCGCCGCTACAATTCGCTGGTTCCTTATAAATACCGCACCATCATGGAGCGGTGTATTATGTTCAAAAATATTCATCAGCAGCTGACTGGATATCTGTGCATCAATGGGAATACCCGTACGCTCGTATTCATTGAGAATCACCTGCTTCTCCATAACGATCAGCGCACCGGTTTTGACCTTGCCCATCTCATATACGGCACGTACAATTTCGGAATTGATCTTGTCCAGACTTCTCCTGTCCTCCTCTGCACGCACCGTTGCCGGACCGAAAATAGAGAAGATAATATTCTTCCTTCCCAGCTGTTCCAATGCACGTCTGAGCTCAGGCTGAAAAACAATCACAACAACCGTCACAAGCACACCTGCGGTCTTCGACATGATCCATGTCAGTGTTGTCAGATGAAAGAAATAGGAACCCAGGGCAAAAACCGTCACGACAACAATGCCCTTCAGAAGTGTCCAGGCTCTGGTGTTCTTGACCCATATCAGCAGTTCATAAATAATAACTGTGAGGATAAGAATTTCAACAATATAGGTAATATGAGACGACTGCGGCAATCCAATATTCGTCAATGATTTCATCCAGTTATTCATTTCATATCCCCCCTGTCTTTCACTGATTCCCGTTAACTATTCCTCATGATCCTTCGATGCCTGCACCTCTTTGGATGCAAACGCCTTCTTCCTGGAATTCATCTTCACAACATTCTTCTCCGGTTCCGATATGAAAATCTTCGGAACAGCCTTTACATAATAATAATAATCGTCATCTTCAAATTGTATATATTCTTTTCTGGAATAATCTACAGCACATTTCATAAACTGCAAAAATACTGCCAGTAAAGTACCAATGATGATACCCACGTTCGTCATGATTATATTCAGCTCTGTTCCAAATGCCGCTGCACAGAAAAACGTAACAATGATCTCTGCTACTGCACCGGCCACAATCGCTGCATACCAGGCATAATCAAAGGATAACTGACTGATCAGATAAACAACCGTCATCGTCACTGCTGCCGCAATGGCATAAGACCAGATAGACTTGTCATCGGCTAACTGACCGAAAATCGTGCTGATGGCTTCTGTCGCACCTTCAAGGTTGATGGACATGCCTGTACCTGTCATGGATACAGCCGCACATGCATATCCCAGAAACTTCACCATAAACAGACCGATCACTGCCGGAACAACCGCATAAGGTGAAAAATACATACCTGCCAGGATCGGGATCATATAATGAAGATTGTACTGCATCAGTACCGGCACCGCCAGCAACACAACACTCTGTCCCGGTGCAAACTTCAAAAACATCAGATACACGATGAGCATAACCACAACTGTCAGAACAGCAAGCAAAACGGACAGCTTTACCATATGTGCTGCAATAACTGCTGCCACGATAAATACCGAAAAACTGCCCGGAATAATCGAGCAGATCAATGCCAGCAATATATTGACCATCGGATTGTTCAAAACTTCAAAATATCCAAGCTGTGAATTGACACAACTGAAAACAAACATCATTCCTATAAACTTGGCAATGATCAGGCACCATGTCTCGTATTCTTTCACAAAGCGATTGATTCTGTCCCTCATCACAAAAATCTCCGTCATCTCTTATCCTCCTGTGATCGGCTGTTCTTCTCACCGCACTGGTCAATATGGCGCAGTATGCGATAATACTTCTTTAACTGTTTATGGCTTGACTGATACTGCCATGCATAATAAATAATACCAATACCCGTATAAATAAGCGCAAGAATCAGGTAAACAAGCAGTACTTCCTTCAGGAACACCATCAACTGCATATTCGCTGCTAATGCGAATATATCCTCAATCTTGCAAACCGCATAGAGTCCTACCATCAGAATATAGGCAACCGTCACACCAATCATGTTCTTCATCAGATGGAGTCTGACATAATCACCAAGAAAATATTCATTTCGTTCAAGATCCGTATGTCCCTGACGCTTCTCATAAATAGAAGCTCTGGTCATCCAGCGGATTTTCTCTTCATTCAGCATAAACTTATCCTTTCCTCTATTATTCAATCCGGGCGTTTCTTCCCGCCGGGATAACCCAAAAGGTATATTGAGTATACCACATTTATACCTTATATGCCATAATTTAGAGAAAAAAAGTAATATGCGATACAGCCGACTCAATTGCAAAGTTAAATTCCACCCCTCTGTGGAATTTAATCCTGCAAATCAC
>OLOH01001831.1_pt1 | contig 11389 bp, 9 predicted proteins | sample 1673221 | NCBI WGS metagenome assembly OLOH01 (sample SAMEA3136767, study PRJEB25190) | human gut metagenome
CCCGGCTCTGCGCCGGATTCCGGCGTTTCGGGCGTGGGCGCCGGGTTCTCTTCCAGGATCTTCTGAAGGGTATCATTGAGCAGACCGGTATCTTCAACGATCTTCAGACCATGTTCCTCAATGTAACTTACCGGATCAATATCTTCCTCAAAAACTTTTTCAAAAACCTTCTTTGCGTTCTGTGCACTGACTTCTTTCTTTTCCACCATCTGAATCAGATCAGCCAGATGCTCCGGTGTAAAGGAAACTTTTTCCACATCCATTCCTTTATCCTTGGTCAGACGGAGAACTTCTCCCATAAACCAGTTTGCTGCTTTTTTCGGGCTGCCGCAAAGTTTTGCCACTTCTTCAAACAACATGGACAGATGTCTGGATTCCGTAAGGATTCCTGCATCATATGCCGGAAGATCATATTCAGACTGATAGCGAAGCTGTTTTTCTTCACGAAGTTCCGGCTGTGATTCACGCAGCTCTTCAATCCATGCATCGGAGATATGGATTGGCGGAAGATCCGGATCTGGGAAATAACGATAATCTTTTGCATCTTCTTTGGAACGCATTGCATGAGAAGATTCTTTGTTGTCATCCCAGCGACGTGTTTCCTGTACAACAGCTCTGCCCTCTTCGATCAGTTCGATCTGACGTTCTCTTTCTCCCTCGATGGCTCTTGCAATTGCCTTAAAGGAGTTCAGGTTCTTCATCTCTGTTCTTGTTCCGAAGGTCTCACTTCCCACCTCACGGACGGAAAGATTGACATCGGCACGCATGGAGCCCTCCTGGAGCTTACAGTCAGAAACTCCAAGATACTGCATGGTGCAGCGGAGCTTTTCCAGATAAGCGATAACCTCCTCGGAGCTTCTCATATCCGGCTCGGATACGATCTCGATCAGCGGTACCCCGCTTCGGTTGTAGTCAACCAGGGAGCAGTCTTCCCACTCGTCATGGATCAGCTTACCGGCATCCTCCTCCATATGCATCTCATGGATACGTACAGTCTTTTTGCCTGCGGAAGTCTCGATCTCAACAGCTCCGTCATAGCAGATCGGCAGATACAGCTGAGAGATCTGATAGTTCTGGGGGTTATCCGGGTAAAAATAGTTCTTACGGTCAAACTTACAGTACTGATGGATATGACAGTTTGCCGCAAGACCTGCCTTGATGGCAAACTCTACCACTTTTTTGTTGAGGACCGGAAGAGAGCCCGGCATACCGGTGCAGACCGGGCAGGTATGTGTATTTGGTGCGCCTCCGAATTCTGTGGAGCATCCGCAGAAGATCTTTGTTTTTGTGGCAAGCTCCACATGCACCTCAAGTCCTATGACTGTCTCATACTGTTTCATACCTTTTCTCCCCCTTCCATTGCTGTTCCGAAATCACCGCGTTTTTTCTCATAGGCGTGTGCTGCGCGGAACAGGTTGTTTTCTTTGAAGCAGTCACCGATCATCTGGATCCCGATCGGAAGTCCTGCTGCGTCTTTTCCGCATGGAACTGTGATTCCGGGAAGTCCGCACAGGTTTACTGCTACCGTATAAATATCGCCAAGATACATGGCAAGAGGATCTTTCAGACTCTCTCCCAGCTTCGGCGCCGTAAAGGGTGATGCCGGGGCAAGAAGAACGTCATATTTGGAAAAGGCCTGATCAAATTCCTTTTTGATAAGGGCTTTTGTGCGAAGTGCTTTCAGATAATAAGCATCGTAGTAACCGGAGCTTAACACAAAGGAGCCAAGCATGATACGGCGTTTTACTTCCTCGCCGAAACCTTCAGTCCTTGTCTTCTTGTACATATCATGAAGTCCCTCGTACTCTTTTGCACGGAAGCCGTACTTCACACCGTCAAAGCGCTCCAGATTGGAGCTGGCCTCTGCGCTGGCAATGATGTAGTAGGCAGGGATCATATATTCTGTTGTCTTCATGGAGAAAAATTCTACCACTGCGCCCATCTCAGTAAGGCTCTTCAGCGTATTCATAAAAGCCTCTTTTACCTCCGGGTTCAGTCCCTCTGAGAGATATTCCTTCGGCACGCCGAATTTCATTCCCACGATCTTATCCGTCATAGAAGCGGAGAAATCAAGATTCTCTCTCTTCATGGAGGTGCTGTCCTTGGCATCGTGTCCGGCAATGATCTCAAGAAGTGCCGCACAGTCTGCAACATCCTTTCCTACCGGTCCGATCTGATCCAGAGAGGATGCATAGGCAACCAGTCCGTAACGGGATACTGTTCCGTAGGTCGGTTTGATTCCGGTAACACCGCAGTAGGAGCTTGGCTGACGGATGGAACCGCCGGTATCAGAACCCAGTGCCAGGTAAGTTTCCCCTGCTGCCACTGCCGCACAGGAGCCGCCGGAAGATCCGCCCGGAACATGCTCCAGATCCCACGGGTTTCTGGTGACGCCGTAAGCGGATGTCTCTGTGGTACTTCCCATGGCGAACTCATCCATGTTTGTCTTTCCTAAAAATACAACTCCTTCTTTGATCAGGTTCTCAACTGCCTGTGCGGAGTATGTTGGTACAAAGTTCTCTAAGATCTTAGAACTGCATGTTGTTGTATATCCCTTTGTACAGATATTATCCTTAATTGCCATTGGAACTCCAGCTAATGGTCCTGTATAAGTTCCATCGTCGATTCCTTTCTGTACTTCTTCTGCTCTCTTTAATGCACTTTCTTCATCGTAAGAAACATATCCGTGTACATCACCTTCGACTGCCTTGATCTGCTCAAGTGCTGCCTTTGTTGCTTCTACAACTGTGATCTCTTTGTCTTTAATCTTCTTGCCTAATTCTACGGCAGTTAATTCTAAAATACTCATCTTCTGCCTCCTATATGATCGTCTTTGGCACGACAAAGGCATTGTCCTGCGCTTCTGGTGCGTTCTTTAATGTATCTTCGCTTCCGTCCCCATTTGTTACCACGTCTTCTCTGAATACATTCTTCACTGGGAATACGTGAGACATTGGTTCGACACTGCTTGTGTCTAATTCGTTTAATTTATCTACATAGTCGAGCATGCTTTCCATATCTTTCTTGGCCTGTTCTTTTTCTTCGCCAGATAATTCAAGCTTTGCTAAAATTCCGACATATTCAATCGTTGCATCATCAATATGATTTGCCATAAAATTTCCTCCTGTTAATTTGCCTATAGAGTTAATGTTACCATAATTTGAATGTTTTTAAAATATAAAATGAACAAAAGTCTGCCGTTTTTTCTTAAAAATGACAGACTTTTGCTTACTTTTTTTAAAAATTTAATCCATTCAGGATCTGATTTATAAAATCTTTTATGTGAGTGAATGCCTCTGGTACAAGATCTGCTAAAAATGACAACAGATAAAGAATGAAAACGATCACCGCCCACATTCCTTTTTTTGATCTCTTCTTTTCTTTTTTATTTTTATAGGTTGATGTTTTCCTCTGTGTCTTTATTGACTGCGTCTTTGTATTCTTAATATTTTTAAAATCTGGATGTCGTTTTTCATCATGGATATATTTTGGCTGAGAAGTCTTTTTGTCAATCGTTAATATATCCCAATGACCATCTTTTAATATTCTTGACCGACCTAAGCGATTAAAATCATAACCACACATTGGGCAGACACCATTTCTTAACTTTTCTTCACAGATTGGACATTTCTCGTATTTCATAGACCCTGCTTTCTTACTGATTCGTTTTTATCTTATGGAAATGGTATCATATAATCTTAGTGTTTTCAAGAATTGCTCGACTTTATCTGTTATATATCAACAAAAAAATATGGCAGATTTCTCCACCATATCTTTTCTAAATTAAATTAATTTCCACATTTTCTGGAAATGCACGAAGGGTCATTGTATCTTTTCCATCATTTAGATAAATTTCAATAAATGTATTATCATAATATATCTCAATGTTTTTGAGTTCTTCTGACATGGAAACTTCTCTTTGAATTCCGTATTCTGTACTAAACTGATGCTTAAGCGTACTTCGGTCTGCAACTATATGTCCTGCTGCCCAGTCAATCTTAATACTTAGATGATCTTCTTGATCTCCGATCTGAATTTCTGAGATCTGTTTATCTGTCAGATTGATATACCATGTATCTTCTTCTGGTTTAATTCTTTTACTGTCTATATCAAGATGTGCATATTCATTCTTAATATTTTCTGGCACTTCCTGGCATAACTTTCCTTCTTTGATCGTTAAGAACCTTGGCATTGTCAGACTATGGATCCACATATCTTCTTTTGCATATGGGAGTTCCTGTGCCCCACACCCAAGCCACGCAAACATCATTGGTTGTTTGTCTTTTCCATAGAATGCCTGTGGTGCATAAAAATCAAATCCTTTGTCGATCTCATCAAATGATTCCACATGAAATGTTTTATCTTCCAGACTTAACTCACCGACAAAATATACACTGGAAAACTCATTGTGAAAACGTTCTCCCATTGGTGTACGTCCCATTAATGATAAGAATAAAACATCTTTTCCATCTATTTCAATATAAGATGGACATTCATACATATAACCAAGCTCCAGGTCAATTCCTGTCAGTTCAATATTTCCCTGATATACCCAGTTTTCAAGATCCGTACTCTTATACAAAATCAATCTTGCCTGCCCATCGATGCTTCCACCACCTAAAAGCATCCAGTATGCTCCTTCTTTTTCAAAGACAAATGGGTCTCTGATCTCCCCGATCAGTCCTTCTGGCTGTTCATCGATGATCGGATTGTTTGGAGATTTAAGAATTGTACCATCACTGTTCATAACTGCCATTGCCTGTTTTGGAATCTTTCCCTGTTCTGTCTTATAGTTTGCTGTGTAATAAAGATAAAGCTTACCATCTGCTTCTATGGAATTTCCTGAATAACATCCATTTTTCTCATATTCCTGATCTGGAATGAGCATCTGATCAGACCGTTCCCATTTTATGAGATCTTCCGAGATCACATGTGCCCAGTGTTTCATTCCGTGTTCTGATCCAAATGGAAACCACTGATAAAACACATGGTATTTTCCTCCAAAATACGCCAGTCCATTTGGATCGTTCACTAGTCCACATGGGGGATGTATATGATAGGATGGATGCCGTGGAGTATCTTTACAATACTCCATAAGCTCCTTTAAATATGCTTCATGGCTTTTTTGGATCGGTGTATATTTTTCTACATCTAAAAATTTCATATTATTCCCCGATCACGTCTTTTCCTGCTTTGACATTGATTCCTGTCTTAAATGCCACAGGTGTCTGGTTACCTTCATCCGTTTTGACAAATACGACGACTGGATTTAATCCTTTTGCTTCAATCTTTGCTTTGTCAAATTTGAGAATTGGCTGACCTTCCTTCACGTGTTGTCCTTTCTTTACAAGATATTCAAATCCTTCCCCATTCATGGATACTGTTTCGATTCCTACATGGATTAGAAATACACTATTGTTTGTTGTTCGAACACCGATGGCATGTTTTGAACCTTCCATCACTGTACAGATTTCACCTTCTGCCGGCGCTAAGACTGTTTCACTTGTTGGGATGATCCCCACCCCGTCTCCTAATACTTTTTCAGAGAAGATTCCATCTTTTACATCTTCAATCGCAATAACTTTTCCGTCAACAACTGCTTTGACTGGTACTTTCGCTGTCTCATCAATTGTTAATGCAGATTCAGCTTCTTCCTCTTCTTCACCATGTGGAACACCTTTTGTTTTATTATAAATAACGATCAGTACGATTGGTACGATAAATGCGATCAGGTTTCCAATGACATAAAATACTAATTTATTTGGTACTACGATCAGAAGTCCTAATATTCCTGTTAATCCCTGTCCAATGGCTCTTACGCCTGCAAGTTTCATGAATGCTCCTCCACATCCAGCTCCTAAGCAAGAACATACAAATGGAATCACGGAATATTTTAAGTTTGCAGCAAAGATGGCTGGTTCTGAAATTCCTACTAATGTTGGAATGAAACTTGACATTGCGATATCTCTGTCTTTAGAATGTTTCTTTGCTAACAAGTACATTCCGATGGCTCCACCACCCTGTGCAATGATTGATACAGACCAGATTCCCTGAATGTAGTTAAATCCTGTCGTAGCGATCAGATTTGCTTCAATTCCCTGAATCGCCTGATGTGTTCCTGTAACTACTAATGGCTGTAATAACGCTGCAAAGACAAATGCTCCAAATGCTCCGAAACTGTTGTATAAAACATCGATCACTGCTGCTAATCCGTTACCGATCATATTTCCAACTGGTCCGAATACTGTAAATAATGCTACGTTTGCAAAGAAAATAGTAATTGTTGGTACGAATACAAATGATACCACAGCTGGTACATATTTCTGTGCGATCTTTTCTACTTTAGACATAAACCATGCGGTTAAGATTGCTGGGAATACTCCACCCTGGAATGCAACTTTTGCAATTGCTAATGGTCCGAAATGCCAGTAGCTTGCGGCAGATGGGTCTAATACAAACGTATTACGATTTACAAGATCTGGATGTACCATAACGATTCCGACTAAGATACCAAGGATCGGATTCCCACCGAATCGTTTGACAGCACTATACATTACAAGGATTGGCAGATAATTAAATGTTGTTGCCATGATCGCTAAGAATTCTGCAATATCTGCAACAAGTTTGCTCTGATCTGCTAAGGATCCTTCTAATCCAAATAATCCATTGGCTGTCAATAATGCTTTGACACCAGTCAGGATTGCTGCTGCAACAAATGCTGGAATGATCGGAATAAAGATATCAGAGAATACTTTGAATCCCTGCTGTAATTTTCCCATCTTGCTCATTCCTTCTGCCTTGGCATCAGACTGAGACATTTCTTTGACACCTGTTAATTCAATAAATGCATCATAGACATTGTTAACTGTTCCTGTTCCAAAAATGATCATCAGCTGCCCACTATTAAATAAGACACCTTTAACACCTTCGATATTCTCTAATGCTTTACGGTCATATTTTGTTTCATCATTTAAAATCAGTCGAAGTCTTGTCACACAATGTGTCGCACCTTTGATGTTACTGATCCCACCAACGTGATCTACCACATCTTGTGATATTTTTTTGTAATCCATCTATACTTGTCTCCTTTATTTCTCTCTTTTTATTTGTTTATTTTTGTTGCTATTTTTGTGTTTTTTGCTTCTAGTGTACCATCTGTCACTGTCAGTGCCAATCCATTTCCTGGATGATCACATAATCTTGCATTTAATGCCGTTCCATTAATATATAATGTTGAAATATCCTGGTCTATGATCAGACAGATTTCATATTCTTTGTCTGCTTCCAATTTGATCGGACGCTCAAGTCCAATGTTAAAGCACTGATACCATGGATAATTTGGACATTTGTTAAAGACAACTTTATTTTCTTCCACAAAGAATCTGTATTCATATGAAACTTCTGTTTCTTCATCTTTGTAAAATCTGATAGAAAATTCTTTCGTTCCTTCTTCAAATTTTACAGTTGTTTTGAATGCTGCGATGCTTCCTGTATCTTCACAAAGAAGTGTTTCTTCTTTTGTGTCAATCGTTTTCATACAAGGGTTAAATAAATCTTTCCAACCATCGAATGCTTCCATCATCTGGTCTACCGGTTTTACCCCAAGTGTTCCATCTTCTTTCTGGAATACTTCGTGTGGCACGAAAGTTCCTCCCCACAAGTATGCGTTCTTGTCATCGTTATCGATTCTTGTTGGCACCCATCCAAAAAGTACTCTTCGTTCTCCATCAAATGCTGTACGTCCTGCATAGTATGCTCTACCGTCAAATGCATCATCAAATGGTGCTTCCCAAGGCCCGTATAGGTTCTTGCTTCTTCTGTAATGGATTTTATTACCATCACTGTATTCTGAGAATACAAGATACCACCAGTCTCCCATCTTAAAGATCTCTGGCATCTCAAACATTGTGTAGATTCCTGGTGCCCAGAAATCTCCTTTAAATTCCCATTTCTTTAAATCTTTTGATGTGAAATGTACGAGACGTCCTGTCTGTTTTCTCTTATCTTCTCCCTTTCTTGCTCCAAGGATCAACAGATATTCTTCTCTTTCCTCATCCCATAGGACAAATGGATCTCTCCAGTTTCTCTTATCATATCCTTCCTGTGGAGGAATCTCTAATGCTTCTTTCGATTTCTCCCATGTGATTCCGTCTGTACTTGTAGCATGAAGTAATGTCTGTGATGTCTTTCCTGCCTTTAAGAATTCTCTATTATATCCTGTATAAAATGCATGAAATCCTGCCTCTGTTTCAAAAACACTTCCTGCATAGATGAACTGATCTGCTTCTTCATCCGTTCCACGCTTTAAGCTTTCTCCATAGTCTTTGTAATCTACAAAATCTTTTGTTGTTGCTAATGCCCAACCGAATGGTTCTCCAAAAGGTCCTGGATTTCTTGTATCTCTCTGATGATATACATAAAACTGACCTTCTTTTCCATAAGGCATAATATCTCCTACCCAAATACCTTCTGGCTGATAATATAACTGATACATAATTTAATCCTTTCTTTGATTTACCTTGTTGCTTTCTATGGCTTTATTATATGTCAATCGTTTTCATATGTCAATCGTTACCATATTAATTTTTGCACAAAATATTTGGGTGATTTTTGGTAGTTTTGCATAAAACTTATCTGATTTTGTACGTTCTAGCATATTTTTAGGCATCAAAAAAGGAAGAGTAGTATTTTCTCTTCCTTTTTTTATTCTCTATTATGTTGTCTGTCCTTCCAGTAATTTTACTGGAAGATCCATGCAGCTTTCTGCTGTTTTTCCTTCGATCAGATCGATCAGCTTATCCACCGCTACCTTTGCAATCTGTTTAACTGGCTGCTGGATCGTTGTCAGTTCTGGAACAAATCCTAAAATCTGCTTTGTTCCATCTACTCCGATGATCTTTAGATCTTTCGGAATATTGATTCCTTTTTGCCTTGCGACATGAAGTGCGATCACTGCAAGCGAATCATCTCCTGCAAAAATACCGTCAATCTCAGGGTGTGCATTTAACATATCATAAATAAGTTTTTGCTTCTCCACATTCTCCATGATGAACGGTACTTCTAAAATCATCTGAGGAAGCCCTACTTTCTCCATCTCTTGAATATAAGCCTGACTTCGATTGTTACCTGGCATCTTTAATTTACTGTTTCCTCGGATACATAAAATATGCTGACAACCTTTATCGATCAAATGTCTGGTTGCCATCTGCCCTGCCGCATAGTTATCACATGAAACGACTGGAATATGTTCTCCAAGATAACGGTCAATTCCTACGACTGGCATCTTTAACTTGGAGTATGTCTCTACGACTGCGTTATGTGTTCCAACGATCATTCCATCTACCTGATTGCGTCTTAGCATATCAATATAGGCTTTCTCTGTATCCATCTGATTTTTGCTGTTACACAGAAGCATCTTATAATTTTTCTGTGATAAATAATATTCTATCTGTTCTACAACTTCTCCATGAAATGGTGATGTTACAGTAGGAACGATAACCCCGACAAAATACGTTCTGTTATTTAACAACGCTCTGGCAATCTCATTTGGATAATAATTGATCTCTTCCATAGCATCATATACTTTTTTTCTTGTTTCTTCGCTGATGTATCCTCGGTTATTTAATACCCTGGATACTGTTGTAGGAGAAACTCCCGCTACTTTTGCCACATCTTTTATTCCAGGTTTCATTCCATACCTTCCATTTCTAACTTATTCTTAAAGTATCCCATCTTCTCGAAGCAGCTTTCCTACTTCTACATATTCTTCTCTGCTTCCCTCAAGATATTTGATCTCGTCCTCTGTCAATGTACGTTTGACTCTTGCTGGACTTCCCATAACTAAAGATCTATCTGGGATCACTGTATTTTGTGTTACAAGACTTCCTGCCCCGATCAAGCAGTGATTACCGATCTTTGCTCCATTCATAACAACTGATCCCATTCCGATCATGGAATTATCTCCGATCTGGCATCCATGGATCACGCTGTTATGTCCAACTGTCACTCCATCACCGATTTTTACACTATTCCCTTCATCTACATGGATCGTACAATTTTCCTGTATATTACTCTGATTTCCGATCACAATGGACTCTTCTCCTTCACAGCGCATTGCTGTAAAGAACAGTACCGTAGATTCTTCTCCTATAGTAATATCCCCAACTAAAACAGTTTCTTTTGCTACTTTTGCTGAATCAGCGATCTTTGCCTGTTTGTAATTCATGTTCTATCTCCCGATATTCTTCTTATTGCTCTTCTGAGAGTAGTTCATTCTTCCTTCTTTCCAACCCTTCTTGTCTGTCTTATCCCAGTCTAGGTTGTCTCCGAAGATATATCTTGTCATCCATAATAAGCTGACCGTTGGAACCACTACCCATAATACTCTGTATTCAAGTTCCATTAAAAATGGTAAAAATGCCAATCCTGCCGCGTGGATCAGTAAGATCACTGCCCATGCGATGATCAGCCAGTAACCGATCTTAAATGCTTCTGGCATATCTCTTCCCATTTCTTTTCCAAAATAAAAACGTTCTGCTGATAAAATGGCGGCAGCTAATATTGTCATGATCACACACATTTTATAGAATACGTTACCATTCATATACTGTCCTAAAAACATTCCGATCACTGATATGATAAACATCAGGATCAAAACCGCCCAGAGAACCTTTTCCAGCTTTCTTGTTACTTTATTCGTTGTTACATTTTCTTTCTTCATCTTGTATAACCTCAATCTCTACTTTCTATCAGAAGCAGTTTGCCTTCTCGATAAGAGATAGTTCCTTCTTCTGCTTCCAGTTCATTGCTGATCCCCCATGATTCATGGAATACCAGCGTGTCATTATTCAGTGGGTATTTAAATCCCTGTAATGTGACACCTTTTGCCTCATATATCGGGATCAAAGATACATATTTACCAAACTGGTCTTTCTTTGATACTGTGCTTTTGTGATCCAGAACTCTCATACGATTATTCGCATCGATCAGCTCTGCCTTTACACCCTTGCTGTGTGCATAAAACAACTGCCCGATATTACCTAAAACATGATCCAGCCTTGTTCCTGTTCCTCCCACTAACAGGATCTCGTCTGCACCTGTTTCAATGGCTTTCTGCATTGCAAGTCCTGTATCGGTATCGTCTTTCTCACATGGTGCGATGATCTTCTCATCTGTGGAAAACTCTTCCATTACATCCTTGTTGCAGCTATCAAAATCACCCAGAATGATATCTGGTTTGATATCTAATTTTTTAGCGTAAAGCAGTCCTTTGTCTGCGGTGATCACTTTATCTGGATTCCACTTCTTAATATAATCTGCCGCAAATGTTTCTTCTACCGCTCCGCCTGTTAAAATCAATACTCGCATTACCATTTTCTCTTTTCTTTTA
>OLOH01001835.1_pt1 | contig 11375 bp, 9 predicted proteins | sample 1673221 | NCBI WGS metagenome assembly OLOH01 (sample SAMEA3136767, study PRJEB25190) | human gut metagenome
GCTCCTTTATCCAATATGTATAATAAGCCGGAAATATACCGTTAAGGGAGAAAGAAAACCTGCTCTAGGCGGGGCTGGGCGCCGGTGCAGGGGTCCATCTCCATGACCATGACGTCCTTCATGTACTCGTTCCAGCGGTCCACCACCGGGCTTTCCGCCTGCGGTTTCAGCTTGAACGCCGGCGAATCGCTGTGGCTGGCTACAATACGGAAGGGATGAACGCCCTCCGCCGGCAGCACAAATGCCAGCACGGAAGACCTGTTTCTGGTTACATAATATTTTCCGCCAGGGGTCAGGGACCATACAGCAGCTTCATTGAGCGCCACAAACCCCTTCTCTCTCAACAGCTTGGAAACTGTATCCACCGCATGAAAGGCAGTGGGAGAAGCCTGCACAAATTGCAAAAATCCCTGTGCATCACCAGTATACATGATCCATTCCTCCTTGAGAATGATCGCTTTCTGCGAATACAGTATACCAGTATGCACAGGGATGTTCAAGCGCCGCAGCAGGTTTCATGGTCCATTTTTCCCTGCATGCCTTTTTCCCCGATTCACCGCCTCCCTCTGCCTTTAGCCCCTACGTTCCAGTATGTCTCATAATCCCTGGAAGAACGATGCACATTGTGTGCAAATCATCCAGTGCTTTTCGCTACCTTTCCGCATACTTGTCCAGCACCGCCAGCACCTCCGGGGTGAGCAGCTTCTTCAGCTGCCCTGGCGGCAGCGCCAGCAGCGCCGTGGCAATCACGTCCATGTCCTCCGCCTTCTCCTTGCGCTGCGCCATGGCCCGGTTATAGGCCAGTATCCTCTCCCGTAGTTCCGCCTTCATCCTCCGTCACCTCCGTTGCCCCCGAGAGCAGCAGCTCCAGCGCTTCCTCCAGCTCCTTGATCCTCTCCTCCGGCGTGGGCTGGTTTCTGTCCGCCTCCATCTGTTTCAGCTCCTCCTCCGTGTAGGGGATGTACAGCCAGTAGGTTTCCTCCTCGTCCCAGGCCTCCCGGGCTTCCACACCCGGCACATCTACGACCCATTGCACATCCTTGCCGCCCGTCTCCGGGTACTCCGCTACGGTTTCCCAGTGCCCTTGCTCCTCCACGGCTTCCACCGCCTCGTGGTGATGGATGCGCTTCTGCATCTCCAGCCGCCCCTTGGCCGGGTCGTAATCCGTTACCGGGTTGCCCTGCCCGTCGTACATGTCCATGGTTTCTTCCTCCCTTACGCTGTTCTACGCCAGATGTATACCGCGAAATAGGGCGGCCTGTTCTCGTGAGCCGCGCCTCCGCCCACGGCCGTGGTGGCCACCGTGTTGCCCTTGGCCGTGCCGCTGGCTCCGTACCATTCCCCGCCCGCTTCATAGCCCGGATAGGAATAGTTGTGGCTGTGGCTGGGCAGTTCATCAACTGTCAATTTATGAGTAGCTTCTCCACCAGTTGCACCAGCCGCATAGCTGCTGCCCACGCCCACCAGGAAGCGGTTCTGTATCTGCGTCCATGTCCCCCCAAACAGCGACGCCGGGGACGCGGCCGCGTAGGATTGATAAATGGCCCCCACCGGAAAAAACGTGTTCCGTATCCAGTCCCGCAGGGTGCTGTCCCCCAGGTACAGCGTCCGGCCCGCGGCGATCTCCACCGCGTTGCTTCTTTCGCAGGCCTTTCCGAAGGCAATGCTGTTTCCCGCCGCGTTCAGATGCATGGCAAAGGCCGCCGAGGGCAGGCTGCCCGTCACCGATACCGTGCCGTACTTGTCTGTCAGCGCCAGGCGCAGCACGTACCGGGTCGTCACCGTCAGGGTCATGTTGCCCGCCGCGGTGGACACCCAGTAGTCCACGCCGCTGGCCATGGCCGCGTTCAGGGCCGTTTCGCTGCCTCCCGCGGGCTTGATAAACGCCTTCACCGTGCAGGTGTTGGCCCCGCCCAGGCTGGTGTAACTCCATACCGCCCGGCACTTGCCCAGGGTGCCCGCGGGCGCGGCTGCTCCCGCGCTGTCCACCCGCCAGCCGGTGAGGCTGCTCACCTGGGGCGGCGTGTACGCCAGCACGGCAATGTTCACCGTCTTTTCCGTGTACAGCCCCCGGCTGTCCGTCACCCGGAACACAAAGGGCACCGTGCCGGAACCGCCCAGCAGCCCCGTTTGCAGGGTGGCGCTTGTCCCCGAGTACCCGCCCCCGCGAATGCTGTACCCCGTCACCGCGGCCCCGTACTGCGCCGCCGCCCCGGTGATCTTCGCCGTGCAGCCGCTCTTGCCCTGCACATAGACCCCGTCGCCCATGCTGGGATAGGTGGTTCCGCCCACGGTAAGCAGCGGCGCGCAGCTGGCCGAGAAGGTGGGCGCAGCGCTGGCCGGTACCGTCACCGTCAGGGACGCCGCCACCGCGCCCACATAGACGCCCGCGGAATAGGTAATCAGCGTCACCCGCGCCGGGCCGGACTGCGCCGTGGGGATCTGATCCAGCCATGCCACGGGCACGGTCACCGCCTGGGCCGTCACCCCCGCCGCCACGTCCCAGGTCTGGGCCTTCGTGCCGAATTCCAGCCGCACCTGGTGGGAAAACGCCGGGTCATAGGCCCCGATGCTGGCCGTCACGGTTCCGCCCGCGTCCACGCTGGCGGCCGAGAGCGTCAGGGCCGAGGTGGTGTATGCCCATTCCACCGTGATGGTCACATAGCTGCCGCCCGCAATCTGCGTACCCACTCCGCCGCCCAGCAGGGTGACATGGGTCAGGCTGGCATAGTCGTACCCGGTGATCAGCGCGCAGGTGCGCTCCCCATTGGTGCCCACCGCCCCAAAGCTGCCCAGGGTGGTACCGTCCGCCGCCTTGACGGTGATGGTGTCCCATACGGCATTGCGCAGGGTGCAGGTCAAGGTGGCGCTTGCCACCCGATACCCCGCCGCCGGAAAGCTCCCGCTTTTCGACAAATCGTAACTGGTATACGCGCCGTTGGTGACCAGGCTTTGATTGCCCACCACCACATCGGATGATAAAATAACGCTTGCCATGCTTTCCTCCCTTACAGTAGCAGCGCCAGGCTGTCGTCCTTCATGCGTGAAAAGTGGTAGTTTCCAATGGTCAGGCTCTGGGTGATCTCCGCCGCGGTGATGAACAGCTGGCTGTTGCTCACGTAGGCGATCTCCTGCCCATTTTCACGAAACGACAGCTTCTCATTGTCGATCCGCACGTCAAAGCCGCTGCTGCTCTTGCCAATGGTCACCCCGTCCGCGTCAATGCGGAAGGTCAGCTGATACGCCGCCAGGATCTCCCCGACCTCAGCGTTCTCGCCTTCCACCGCCTCCACCCGGTTGATCACCGCCGTGATCCCCTGGGCCGTCTGCGTCAGCTCCGTGGATAGCCGCAGCACCGTCTCCTGATCGGCCTTGTTCCCCAGCGCACTTTCAATGTCTCCCAGCTGCTCCTGGGCGTCGTGAATCAGCCCTTCCAGGGCCTGTACATTCCTGCCCACCATCAGGGTGATGGATTCATTGGCGGACAGGTCCAGGCTGTTCCCAATGGCCTGGATGGAGGTGGCATACAGCGTGGGAATCGTCGCGGATGCAATCATCGCTTCCCCCGCGGTGAGCTTCCCCGCCGTCATGCTCTGGGCAAGGATGGTCTGGAAAATGCCTTCGTTCCCCTTGATATTCTGGGCCGTCAGGTCCGCAAAGTTGGCGCTAGTGTCCACAATGCCCTGCCCGCTTTCCGTTTCCCCGGCTTCGATTTCCGCTTCCGAAGGCTCCACTTCCTGGGTGTGAATAGTCCCGTCTGCGCCGATCATCACCTGGTAATACTTCCCGTCCTCGCCCTTCAAAACCAGCTTGCCCAGCATGGCGCTGAGCAGGTTGGCCGAGGTCACCGCCAGGTTGGTGATGTACATGCTGTCCGCGCTGCCCTGCTCCAGCACCAGGGCCTCTGCCAGCAGGTTCTTGATCTCTGCCAGGGTAAACTCGCCCACGCCTACTTCCGCGTGGATCAGCTTTGCCACCGCCGCCGCCAGATCGTCAATTTGCGCCGTGGTGATGTGCGCATCCTGAATGGATGCTGCAACAATCTGCGCCACCTGGGCCTGCAGGTCATGGATCTGCGCTGCTTCAATGGTGGCCTCGCCAATGGCCGCCGTCGCAATTCGCGCTATTTCGGCAGTAAGATTCTCAATCCGTACCAGGTTGAGTTTCCCGGCTATTTTTTCCGCTTGCACGTTTCCTTCCGTGTCCAGCACATGGGCCAGGCGGTCGTTGGCAGAGGCTCCCGCGGTAATGGATGCCAGCAGCTTTACGTCGGTATTCCCCAGCTTCAGGGACTTGTTCCGCCCGGTGAGGCAGTCCGTCTCCAGCTCGGAGCAGCGGAGGATCACGTCCCGATCCACCGCCGCGGAATGCAGCACAGCGGTATCCCCCAGGGCAAAGTTCTCTAGGCGTCTGTAAGCCGCATATTGTACGGTGCCCCGCATCTGCGCCAGGCGGATGTCGTAGGTGATCTCCGGGACTTCCAGCGCCGTAAGACGCTCTCGGCCCAAACGCAGCAGCTCCTGGGGATCGTCCACGTCGTCGAAGTCCGCGTACCCCTCCCGCGCATAGGCATACTGTGCGCTCAGCTCACTGTCAATCCAATCCTTGCCGTCGTTGATTTCCTCAAAGTTGGCGTTCTCATAGCCCCGCACATGCAGCCGCGTCACCACCGGCTCGTAGTCTTCGGTGACGGTGATGCCCGCAATGTTCCGCCCATCCCGGATAGGGTAGCGCCGGTCCTGCCCCAGGGCAGAACGCAGGTGTACCGTGAAGTTGTCAAATTCCAGCTCCCCGCCCCACTTTTCCAGAAGCTGCTCCTTGATGCAGCTCATGACGTCCTTTTGCAGGATGTCCAGGTAATCCAGCGTCTCCCCGTCCACGGTTACCTCCCCGGGGGAAAAGCCCGTCCCCGCCAGTAGCTGCGCCAGGGCCGTGGCCGCGTCAATGCCGTCAGGATAGCGGTCATCCTCCGAGGTTTCGATATTCACAATGTACTTGTGCGCCAGGTCATAGCACAGGTGCGGGGCTTCCACCTCCAGGGTGCGCCCCTGACGGCTAATGCTGGGCTTCAAGCGGCTGATGCGGTACAGCTGCGCGCCGCCCTCGTCCTCATAGCATAGGAGCCGTTCGGGCTGCAACAGCGCCGCCCCCGGCGCGTCCAGGGGATAGGAGAGAGTCAGCGACCAGTCCCCGTTGATCACTTGATGCCGCGTGCAGCTCAGGGTGTGGGGAAGCGCCCCCAGGCCGTTGGTGGCCAGGGCCGTGGACAGGCTGGCCGCGGTCAGGTCCTTTTCGTAAATACGCAGCATGATGCTCCCTCCTTATCTCCCCGCGGCCCGCATCCGCGCCTCCAGCTTTTCCACAATAAGGTCGATGTCGCTCTCATCCCGTACCACGCATCCCCGCAGGTCGATGGTGTAGTGGCTGCCTTCCTTTTCCACCACCACGGGTGCGGCGCTTTGGGCTCCAGCGGAAGCCAAGGCCGCGGCCATCTGCGACGCGGTAACTGTAGCCTCCGTGCCGCCCGCCAGGGCGCTGCGGTCCAGGCTGTTCAGCACGTTTTGCAGGGTTTGAGCCGTAATTGTGTCCAATCCACCCAGGCCCGCCGTGCCAAAGGCCAGGCTGCCAAAGGCAGTGTTGCCCGTCAGATCCCCCAGACCGATGAGGCCGGACTGCACCGCCTCCCGCAGGGCATCGTAGCCCGCAAGGGTCTCCTGCAGCGCCGCTTCCTGGGCCTCCAGGGCGTGGTCCCGTTCCATGCGGTCAATCTGCTCCTGAAGCTCGCGCTTCTCCCGGGCACTCTTGCTCTGGCGCTGCTGCTTTTTCAGCTCCGCCAGCTCCTGTTGGTAGTCCTCCTCGTCATAGGCCGCCCGTTGATCGTCCAATTGCTGCTGAAGCAGGTCCGCCTGATTGTCCAGCCAGTCCAGGGCCATTTCCTTTTGCAGGCTGTACTGCTCCTTGATGGCGGCGACCTCCGCGTCCCGCTGGGTTTTGAGGGCTTCCAGACGCTTTTGATGGTAGTCGTTCAACGCCTCCAGCTGTTCCTGCTGCCCTTCCAGCTGCGCTTTGCGGGCTTCATAGTCCGCGTTTTCCTGGTCGATGAGGTCGTCATAGCGGTCCTTGGTCGCCTGGGATTGGGTGGTTCCCGCGTCATCCTGGTACCATACGGCGTGCTGGCCGGCAAAGGCCATCATGGCCTCGGTCTGCTCCGCCAGCTGCGCCATGCGCAGGTCATACTCTCGCTGATCCGCCGCCAGGGCTGCTGCGCCCGTGTCCCGAATACCTTGCAGCACGGCGGCCTGCCTGGCGGCTTCCGCCTCCGCCGCCGCCCGCTGCGCCGCCCGCCGGGCCGCCTCCGCCGCGGCCTTCGTGCTGTCCTCCGCCGCTTTTTTGACCTTGGGCAGGCTGGAAATGGTGCCGATGATGTACCCGTTGGCCCCATCATAGGCCACTGCCTGGAATTTTTTGCTGGGGCTGTGGCTGTCCTGACCCGCCCGCGCGCCCTCCACAGCGGCGGCGGTGAGGCCGTACCCGGCATCATAGGCCGCCCGAGCGTCCATCTCTCCGGTATATCCCTGGGTGGCATAGCGGCCCAGCTTGCCGAATTCCCGACTGGGGCTGTGGCTGTCCTGGGCCTGCCGGGCAGCGTTTAGGGCCGCCTGCACCAGCTGCCGGGCCGCAGCCGCTGCTGCGCCCTGCCCAGCTGCCAGCGCCCCAGCAAAACCCGCCGCCGCATTGGAACCCTCCGCCGCAAAACTGGGTGCTGCCTCGGAAACTGCGTCCAGGCCCGGCTGCATCATGGTTTGCGCCGCTGCGCCCGTGTCCGTCGTACTGAGAGCGTCGGCAAAGGCACTGCTCAGGTCAACATCGCTGAAAAAATCGCCAAAAAGCCCGGGAGCAAAAAAACTATCAGCAGTAAGCAGCTGCATGATATTCATCTGATCCAGCGCGCTTTGCAGCTCCGCCGGGAATTCCTCGCCCATGCGTGCCGCCAGCTCCTGAAGCGCTTCATGGGTCGGAACCAAGTTTTCATACAGGCTTTGCAGCTGCCTTCGCCCATCCTCGGTCAAAATATTGTCCCATCCGGCAGAGGAAAAAGCATCTCGCAGGTTCATTTGCATGCTGTCCGCCCATACTTGCGCCCATTCCTGAGTACCGCGCTCCAGGCCCAGGTTATCCGTATAATACGATGCGTTTTCACTTGCCTGGGCGAGGATTTGCGGCAGCATCTCGCCTGCCTGCTGTATTTCTGGCGCATAGGCTTCAAACCATCTACTTCCAAAAGAGGTCATGTATCCGGACATAGCGTCCGCCGTGCTTTGGTTCATCCGTTCCGCCAGCTGCGCGTCGATCTGCGCGTAGGTGTCCGCAAGCCACTGCTGATCGTAGCGGTCATCTGGATTCTGCGCAGCTGTTTCCGCTGCCCACCGCTTGCTTTCATCCGCCAGAGCCTGCCACTGGGCATTGGTTTCTGCCAGCTGCTGATTGTAGCGCTCCTGCAGCGCTTCCATGGATTCTAGGCTCAGCTCCGCTCCGTACGCTTCGGCGTTGATGCCCATCAGTCCGGCGGTGGCGTCTGTGCCGATCTGCGTCTCCATCAGGTCCAGCATCCGCTTTTCGGCAGCCTGAATAGCCTGGCTTTCCTCGGCGTCGATGAAACCGTCTGCCATGGCTTGGTCAATCAGTTGATACAGTTTCGACCCTAGCTGTGACGCCTCGCGCTCCAGCGCGCCAAAGTAAGTGTTGAAATCCGCAATCAGCTGCGTGCCTTCCGGGTCATCCGCGCCAAAGAGGGCCTGCACCGAAAGGTTTGCCTGGACGCTTTGCGCCTCAATGGCTTCTACCGCCTGGTCCCGCAATGCCAGCGCAGACTGTCGCAGTTCAACTCGGTCCACTTCAAAGCCCATCTCCGCCTTGACCAACAGCGTGTCCAGGGTCCCGGCGGCGTCTCGCATGCCAGTGATGGCGTCCTGCACCTGTGCGGCGGCATCGCCCACCAGCTCTACATAAAAATAATATTCAAAGGGGACGTGCGGCATGGGGCGGCTCTTGATGGACTCCATATTGAAGCCGCTGGCACCGATGATCTGGATCACCTCGCCCAGCTTGCCGGGTTTGTTGTCCACCGTGAACAGCAGCGAGAACCGGTTGCCGCCGGTAGGCTTTTCGCGGCTGAGCACGATAAAGCGGGTGGTGTTGTCGCCGTCGGTGTTGATGCTGGGCACCAGCACCTCCAGCCCGTACAGTGCCGCCGTCTCCACGCTTGCAATGGCCGCTTTGGAGGAGTCGCCGCTTTCGGCCACGAACTTTGCGGCCATGGCGGTGTTGGCCATGGCGGTGGCGGGCAGGCCGAACTGCCTTAAAAAGGTCTCGCTCTGGGCGATGGCCTGCTGGTGGCTGTAGACGCTTTTGATTTGGTCGAGCTTTGTGCCCGGCAGTACCAGAAGATTCTGGGAGATGGGCAGATCGTACACATCCACCACCCACAGCGCCGGATGGTTATAGCACAGATCCAGCACGGCGGAAACATCGCCCGCATGGCTGTTCTCAAAGGGAACGACGCCCCGGGTAGCATCGCCGCGTTCCACCGCGTCAAACACCTCGTCCCAGGTGGGGTAGCTCACAGCCTCGGCGTGGGGGAACAGCGCCCGGAGGGCAATGTGGGCAAAGGCACCCTCCACGCCCTGATAGGCGGCGCGGTTTTGGCCCAGCACCACGACTTCGTACTGCTTTGCCACGTCCATCAGGTTCTGCACGTGGTCTTTATAGTAGGGCCGCAGGGCCGGGTCCTGAATGCGGGCCGCAGCCTTCTCCAGCACTGCCGTCTCGCGGGCGGCATCGTAAACGGGCAGGCCATGGGCTCTTTTGTATTCGGCCACCTGCAGCACAGCAGCCATCCGCCGTTCAAACAGCGCAGCCAGCTGGGCATCCACCGTGTCGATCTCGGCGCGCGCCTGTTCCAGTGCGTCCATGGGTTCACATCCTTTTGTATGTATGATAAATACCATCAAGATAATAGATACCCAGTAAGTATACCATAACTGGGACGGAGAAACAACAAAACCTCCGGCGTTTCAAAGGGGAGAATATTTCAAATCAGATATGTGTAAAAAGAACAAAATAGAAAACGAACTCCCTCAGTCAAACCCTTGCGGGTTTGCCAGCTCCCTCAAAGAGGGAGCCTTTGACAAAGCGGAAAAGTTTCCGGTTCTGCCAAAGGCCCCATCCCCGAGGGGACTGTCGCCGAAGGCGACTGGGGGAGTTCTATTTGCATATTATCTGTTTTTCAGCAGCTCTTCCCGGCTCCTTGCTTTGCCGTAATATCTCCCATAGGGATTATCCAGCGCCTGTGCAAGGGAGACCGGCTTTTCCGGCTCTGGCCTTTGCACCGGCTTTGCTGTGCGGTCAAATGTGAACCCGGCGGCAGGCCCGCCGCGCTTTACCCGGAACCGCATGGCTCAGCCCTCTGCACTGGCGGTAGAAACCGCCCCGGCGGTCAGCTTGTTCCACAGTTCTTCGCCGCCCTCAAGCAGGTCGGCGGAGTCCTTGTTCCATGCGCCGCGGATGCCGATATAGTACCGGCTCATCAGTTCCTGACTGGAGCCGCTTTCGCTCTGCACGGCATCGGAGGCGTAATCGCCCAGATCAAGGCCCGCCAGCACCGGGCAGTCGGTCCAGCGGTAGACCATGTTCCACCAGTCACTGTCTGCGTCGGACTGCGGCAGGCTGCCGTCGAGGTAGCGCAGGGTGCCGGTGGTCTGCTGGAACCCGGCTGGGTCGTACAGGATGAAGATGGAGCTCAGCGCGCCCTGAATGTCGGTGGAAAGCTTGGTGGTGCCTGCCATGTCAAGGTAGGCATCCGAGTCCTCGTTGCCAAAGTCCATGGTGTAGAGGTTCAGCTTTACCACCACTTTGCCGTCGCCGTTCCGGTCCTCACCGTAGGCGGCAAGGGCGTCCTGCAGGGCGGTCTGGGTGGCTTCCGGCAGGTAGTGGGGTGCCACCACGGCCACGTTATAGTCTGCATGGACGGTAAAGAAATACTGCCCGATGAAGTTGTAGCCGAAGAACACCACGATGATGCCGATGATGATGACCCACTTGAGGTTATAATCCCACCAGTTGGCCCAGCGTTCCTTGCGAGTGTACTGGCGCTGTTTGCGGGGCTGGAGGTCTTTGGGGTCAATATCGCGTTCGTAACGGTAGCTTGCCATGGGGCAGTTCCCTCCAAGTTCTGATTTACAGCTGTGCCAGAATGGCCTGACGCACAGCGTCCGGCAGCTGCTTCTGCTCGGCCTTGCTCATGCCTGCAGTCCGGATGGGCGGCAGCACCTTGATATGCACGCTGCCCGGATGGCACAGGTTGCCATTGTTCTCAAACAGGGCACGTGCACCGGTAATGGCCACCGGAACCACCGGTGCGCCGGTCTTGACGGCAATGCGGAATGCACCGGCCTTGAACTCACCGGCACCGCCCTCTTCTCCCTTGTAGCGGGTGCCCTCCGGGAAAATGACGAAGCTCTTGCCGCTCTCCACAATGGCAGTGGCATCGTTCAGGGCGCGCACGGATGCCCGCAGGTCGTCGCGCTGCACGAACACGCAGCCCAGCAGCTTCATCCAGCGGTTCAGCAGCGGGATCTTTTCCAGTTCTTCCTTGGCAAGGATGCCGTGGGGCTTATCCAGACTGGCCAGCAAAAGCGGGATGTCGTAGTAGCTGCGGTGGTTGCCCACGAACACGCAGGCCGTATCTTTGGGGATATTCTCAAGGCCCTCCACGCTCAAGGAAACGCCGGTCACCTTTAAAATGCCCCGGCTCCAGTGCGGGATATGCTTGTTGACAAGCTCTTCCACCAGCTGCATGTCGCCTGCAGCCAGAGCGCGTTCCGCCCGGCGCAGCACGCCATAATGGACGATCATATAACCAAATAAGTAAATAAACATCGCAATCGTGCGAAAAATACTCATTGTGTTTTCCTCCCTTCGGCAAAATATGCCATTGTCATTGTATCACACTTTTTGTAAAAAGGGGAGAAATAACACTTTTTTTACAAATCGGAGGATCTGCGGTCTTGCAAAATTGACAAAATGCGGGTATATTTATAGTTGTAAAGCCAGCACAATGGCACTTTCTGCACGAAATGCTTTCTGCCGGCCCAATGGATGAAGAGAGAGGTACCATACGAACATGGGTTTATTTCCTTCCGCAAATGACTTCAAGGCCGGTAAGGGCGTTGAAAAGGATGCTCCCCGCAAGACCGGCGTGGGCCGTTTTTTTGAGCTTGTGGGCCGTGATATGAACGGCATGTTCCTTGCAAACCTGCTGGCCTGCATCGGCTTTCTGCCGGTGATCTGTCTGGTGTACATCGGCTTTCTGGCAA
>OLOH01001838.1_pt1 | contig 11363 bp, 5 predicted proteins | sample 1673221 | NCBI WGS metagenome assembly OLOH01 (sample SAMEA3136767, study PRJEB25190) | human gut metagenome
GGCCGTACGCAGGCTGCCGGGAGCACATTTTTCTCCTAACATTCTCTAATACTTCTATTCCCTGCTTTTATATTTTTACCGAAAATCAGCTGATCTGCCATTTCACATGGCTTCCATTCTCATCTTTGTTTACGAGCAACTGATCTTCAATCTCCTGCTTCAGTTCTGACACATGAGAAATAATTCCAATCAGTCTGGAACCTTCTGCCATTTCCTGCAACACACGAACCGCCTGATTGCGTGAATGTTCGTCCAGTGAACCAAAGCCCTCATCAATAAACATCATGTCCAGGTTGATTGCAGCTGAACTCTGCTGAATCTGATCCGCCATTCCAAGCGCAAGCGACAATGCCGCCATAAAGGACTCTCCACCGGAAAGAGTACGAACCTCCCGTTCTTTTCCTGTCACAGTAGAATAAACCATCAGATCCAGCCCTCTGTTCTTTCCTTCACCAGCTTTTTCCAGATCATACATACGAAGTTCAAACTGTCCGGCAGACATTTCCTGAAATCGTCGATTCGCCGCGTATAAAATATGTTCCAGATAATACCGCTGTACATAAGTTTCCAGATCCATACGTGAGCCACTAACGTTTCCGGAAGTCATCCGATACAGTGTATCGATCCGCGCATGTTCTTCCACGATTGTTTTTCTCTCTTCCAGCCTTCCGGAAAGTGCGTCAAAGACCTCTCTGTCATCCCTGTTATCCATTCGCAATTGGTTATAAATCTTTTCTTTTTCCTGATATTCTGTCTCTACAGCTTCTCTCTCTTTCTGAATTTCTTCCAGAACAGGTTTCTGCTCTTCTCCAATCGCGCTCTCTGCAGAATCTTTCTGTGCCTGCGCTGCTGACTTCTTTTCATAATAAGCATTAACCGTTTTCTGAAACTCTTCTGCCGCTTCACGGCTGTACGTCTCCACAAGCTCTTTCCATTCAGATTCTGTCATCTGCTTTATTTCCATTACTTCTGTATAAGAAGTTTTTCGATCTTCCACACACTTCTTCTGTTCCGGAATCTCCTGCTGGTAACGGCTGATCAGGGTTTCTGCCTGTTTCTGCGCATTTGCGGCTTTCTTCGCTTCTGACAGAACTTTCTGATACACTTCTTCTGCCTGGTTTTTACTGCTTTCAGCCTGAAGCAGTGCCGCCCTTGCCTCTTCTTCTGTCTTAAATTCAACGGACCCTTTTACATTTTCCAGCGCGGCTTCACTTCCCGCCAGTTTTTCAGCAGCAGCTTTTTCTTTCTCTATGCACTCATCATAAGTGTCCTGCAACTGTTTTTTCTGCTTTTCCATATTTTGAAGTGCTTCACGGATTTTTACCAGAAGGCGTGCACTCCTCTGTAAGTTGTTCAGTTCTTCTGCCAGCTGCTGCTTCCAGTTTTCCAGAGAATCGTTCATTTCCGTCACACTTGACTGCTCTGTTATAGAAGAAACACTTCTATGCAAACGTTCCTGGAGCTTTTGTACACCGGCAATATAGGTATCTTTTCGTGTATCGTATTCTGATCTGGCCGCCGCTGCATCCCCAGCAGCTTTTTCCTGATCTTTACGCAGTTTATCCACATTTGTCTGCATATTTTGCAGTTTTTCCTCAGAGATATCCACAGATTCCACACCTTTTTTCGCAGGATGTGGATGTTCTGTAGAACCGCACACCGGGCAGGGTTTTCCCGATTCTAATTCTGCAGCAAGAAAACCAGCCTGCGCATTCAAAAAATGCAGTCTTACTTCTTCGTATTCTGTGTTTGCATCATTATATTTTTTCGTTATATTTGCATAAGTTTCTCGTGTTTTAATTGCTTTTTTGCGGCACTGTTCTGCCTGATTTCTCAAGTTCTGAACATCCACGATCTCCTTTGAAACCGCATCTGCTTCCTGCTTTTTATTCTCTGCGAGTACCAGCTTCTTATCCACTTCAGCCAACTCTTCACTCTGTTTTTTCCACTGTGTTTCCTGCTCTTCCAGAGCCTCCTGCTGCTTTCGCACTTTCTTTGTGTTTTCTGTTGCCAGAGCACAGTTTTTCCTGTCTACTTCTGCCTGCACACGCAGGCTCTTTATCTGATTCAAAAGCACCAGTGCCTTCTTCACTTTTTCTGCAATTTTGCTGTAATTCTGCAATTCCTGATTGCAAATCAGCTTTTTCTGTTCCTCTGCATTTTCCGCTGTTTTCCGCGTTTCTTCCAATATTGGCAACTGTTTTTCCTGAGTCTTTAATGATTGTCCCAATTCTGTCAGTCGTCTCTCCGCATCATTTAAGAGAACACCGGTCTCTCTGATCTCATACGCATTTCTGATACGGCTGATCAGGGCTGTTGTTTTCACTATTTTTGCTTCATCATCTGCACATTCCTGCAGTTTCTGTTCCGCAGTTTCCAACTGATCAAACCATTTTAAAAGTGCTTCCGCCCTGGTATATAGTTCTCTTTTTTTGTCTCTGTTTTCAACCGATTTCCGATAATCTTTTTCTGCCAGATCAGTATATTTTTCCAGCCAGTCACACAATTTTTCCACTTCTTCCAGAAGGTCAGTAAGGCGTGTCATCTCGCCCTCTTCCAGTTGTTTTTTCAACTGTTTCAGAGTCTCTGATTCATATGTTTCAGGTATACGGATCCTGCTCACTTCTCCCTGACATTGTGTTTTCAAAACTGCGATTTCTTTCTCTTTTGCACGCTTTCGATTCCCCAGTTCTGTCACAATATCCTGATACATTTCTGTATTAAAAAGCTTTCGAAAAATCACTTTTTTGTCATCTGATTTTGCACGGAGGAGATCCATAAATTCTCCCTGCGCAATCATCGCAACCTGCATAAACTGACTCTTTGTCAGGCCTACGATCTCCTGCAGTTTACAATCCGTTTCTTTTGATGGATATTCCATTCCATCCGGCATGATCAGACTTACCGAACCTGTATTTTCTTTTGGTTTACCCTTGTTTGCACCTCTTGTGATCGTTTTGAGATGTCTCGGAACACGGCGCACTGTATAGATTTCCCGTTTTTCATCACGGCCTTCCGAAAAGACAAGTTCGACATACGGTTCTGAATCAAAATCCACATACTGGCTCTGCAGAACTACGCCTTCTTTTTTGTTTAAAGAAGAGCTGGCTTCTCCATATAAAGCAAAAACTATTGCATCAAAGATCGTCGTTTTTCCCGCTCCGGTATCCCCGGTTATAAGAAAAAGATTCTGATTTACTTTCTCAAAATCAATTGTAGTTTCTTTACCATATGAGCCAAATGCCTGCATTTTTAAACGTAAAGGTTTCATTTATTTCACCCCCTGAACCGTATGTAGTACATCCTGCAAAATCATCTTTTCTTCTTCGTCCAGATCTTTCAGGAAAGAGCAGCACAGCTCATACGGATCCAGCAATTCTTCTGTCTGTAACGTTCTGGTATAATCCGTTTTCCGCTGATTTTCCCTCCGGATCTCCAGCAGATTCGGAAATGCCAGACGGATACGTTCCTGCATATCGATCACATCCAGATCCGCCTTATCTGTCAGGATCACAGTCACATAATCCTTACAGGATTCTTTCAAAACCTCCTCCAGAGTCCCTTTTACAACCTTCACCTGTCGCAACGGTTCAAGCGGTAAAATTGTTGTTTTTACCTCTCCTTTTACACCCATTTCTACCATAATAATGCCTTTTTGCTGCTGTGCTTCACTCACAGAGCAGGCAAGTGGAGTTCCGCAATAACGGTATAATTCACTGCCAACTTTCATTGGTTTATGGATATGTCCAAGAGCCGCATAATCAAATTTTTCCAACACGTCTGCTGATACTTCATCGATATTTCCGACCGTACGCATCTCGGAATCCATACGTTCCACATCCTCTGCATTCTTACCGGAAGGAAGATAAAACTGGTGGCTGACAAGTACATTTCTCTCGTCTGAATTAATTTTTTCACGTCCGATCAGACGATGAAGTGTTTCATTATAAGAAAGATTGTTTCCATTCTCATCCACTCCCACAACCTGTTTCACCATAGATGGTTTCACAAACGGAAGGAGGTAAAAATTTACCTCTCCGTACGCATCATTCAGTGTTACTTTTTCGATATATTCTGACTCTGTACGCGGCGGCTGTCCCACCATATAGATGTTCTGCCCGGAAAGGACTTTTCGGAAACAGTTGACTCTCGGAGCACTGTCGTGGTTTCCGCTGATCATCATAATAACCGCATCCGGCACTGCTTCGGTGAGTCCGACCAGAAAACGGTCAAAAACCTCCACCGCCTCCGCTGAAGGAACTGCCTTATCGTAAATGTCACCCGCAATTACCACCGCATCCGGCCGTTCCCTGCGTGCCAGTTCTGTAATTTCATCCAATATATATTCCTGATCTTCCCGAAGATCACGGTTCATCAGTTTTAATCCTATATGCAGATCCGATAAATGAAAAAATTTCATAGAAAGCTCCTTGTCAGTCAGTCTTTTTGCCTCTGCGTATATCATAACATTTCGATTGTTTGACTGCATCTTTTTCTTTTGAAAAATTAAACTTAAAGCACAGCCTTTGAATAAAATTTCATTGGTTTTGCTTTAATGCAAACTATTTTTTCTTTTTTTAACTGTAAACTTTTCTTTGTCCTCACAAAATTATATAATAAAAGTAAGCATTTATTATTTCGGGCGGTTTTACTTATGAATTCAGGTGTTACAGATACTGAAACAATAAGACCTGAGAATCGGGAGGAGTTGATCTTATGTCGAATATAGAAGCTGTTGGAGGTACACGATCATGAGTGAGTATACCATCCTGCCGCTGATCAATGCATCATTTCAGCCGGGTGAGGCGAAAAGGACGGTAGCCGGTTTTGAAGACAGGGATTTTCAGAAAATTGCACGTGCTGAATATTATTATTTTACCGGGCAGGCGGAGAAATGCAGCCATATAGCAGAACGTTACCTGATGAGCCATAATATAAAGCTTAAGATGTCTTCCTGCCTGTTATATGTATATTTGAATCTGACACTTGGCAGAGCCGTGGCCTCCAGAAAAGGGATATGGGAGATTCGGGAATGTCTTGAAAAAGAAATGAAATATTCTTCGTCTGCGGAGGATAAAGCAATTAGTGTATTTGCAGGATATATGTCTTCCGTACTTTTACATCTTCCGGTAGATGAACTTCCGGATGTGGAATTTTATGCAGCAGCACTGCCTCCTGGAATTAAGATGTTTTCTGCCTATGTGATAGCTCATATGGCGTATTTGAAAGGTGAGTACGGCAGAGCGCTTGGAATTTGTGAGGCAGCATTCATGTTCAGGGACGGCACCTATCCGATTAGTATGATTTATCTTTATTGTATGATGGCAATGTGCCAGATGAATCTGAAACATCAGCAGAAAGCAAAAGACGCATTGATGCTGGCATGGAATATGGCGAAAGAAGACGAATTCCTGGAACCCTTTATTGAACATCATGGTTTGCTGCAGGGACTTCTGGAGTCATGTATCCGTAAGGAAGATTCAAAACTATATAACAAATTATCGGATAAGGTTATCAGTTTTAGCAGAGGATGGATGGCAATCCACAATCCAATGTCAGAGAATTTCGTAACAGATGCATTATCCACGGTAGAATTCTCGATTGCCATGCTGGCAAGCCGTGACTGGAATAACCAGGAAATTGCAGATTATCTGGGATTTTCACCTAATACGGTTAAAACTTATCTGAGCAGGATTTATGTGAAGCTGAATATAAAAAAGAGGGATGAACTGAAAAAGTATATGCTGAAATAGCAAAATATACTTTTTCGAGGTGAAACGGAGATTACACGGAAGCAGTCAACATGATAAAATCTTTATATACAGAAATTACCAGCAAAATTCGATGTTTATTGGGAGGAAACTATATGAAAAAAAGATTTTTGAGCGTCCTGCTTACGCTGTTCATGGTTCTAATGATGCTGCCAACAACGGCATATGCAGATACAGCCTACTGCGATATTTGTGGTAAAGAGGTAGATATAGACTATAGTAACTATGAATATTTAAACGCGCAATTTCATCAGAGGTCTGGTTATTGCCAAGAATGTCGTTCTTTTGTTGCGAAGCCACGCTCTGAGCATAATTGGAGTGGAACGGCAACTTGCACAAGCGGACAGACTTGTACAGTTTGCGGTGGGACATCCAATCCACGTGGACATGCTTACGAAAGCACCGTGACTATCGAACCTACCTGCACTACAGACGGCGTTCGTACCTATGTCTGCAAGAATGACAGCAGTCACACCTACACCGAGCCGATCCCTGCTGCAGGTCATAATCTTGAAAAGGCAGAAAAGAAAGATGCCGGCTGCACAGAAGATGGATATGAAACATACTGGAAGTGTAACACCTGCAAAAAGCTTTTCTCAGACGAAGCAGGAACCGTGGAAATCAGCAATCCGACAGCGATTAAAGCAACTGGCCATAATCTGAAAAAGGTAGAGAAGAAGGATGCTACTGCTACAGAGGAAGGAAACAGCACATACTGGTTCTGCGATAAATGTAATAAGTATTTTAGTGATGCAAAAGCAGAAACTGAAATAAAAAAGGAAGACACAGTGCTTGCAAAACTTTCTACAGTAAACAAAAAGGAAACAGAGGCATCTTCAGCAAAGACAGCTAACGCAACAAAGGTGACCAGTACAACGGATAAAACAACGAAGTCCTCTCCAAAAACTGGTGACAGTACAGATGTGCAGTTATATGTGATTCTTATGCTCGTTTCAATAGGTGCTGCTGCAGGAGCTGGCGCTAAGAGAAAGCTTAAGACCCAGCGGTAATGACTTTAAAGAATTAAATTTAAAATAACTTCTATATAACGAAGGGGCTGTTCTCGACAGCCCCTTCGTTTTTGTTTTATTTACTTTTCTTCAGAATCCTTGTCTGCAGCGGAGCCATGACTTCACTCTCTGTTCCATAAAGCAATTCATACTCTGCCGGAACCGGAACAGCCTGTGGCTTACGCGCATAGTTCTGGATGAAGAGATATTCGGTATCCTCGTTTTCTCTTACTGTTACAGAAACTCCTTCCGGAATAATCTCTATTGGAGATTTCAAACCTGCTTCTGCAGCTACTCTGCCGTAGAAATCTTTATAGAAAGCATATTCCATATCTGCACACACATAATATACATGGCCTTTGCCAAATGCCTTGTGTGTCAGCACCGGATATCCCTGATAGAAGTCTTCGCCATAACGCATCAGCACTTCTGCATCCGAAACCTTGACCAGTTCGCAAAGGTTTTTGCAAGTATATACATTGCTGATTCCAAGATGACTTCCCGCCTCCGGGATCGCATGATTTTCTTCCCAGTCATAGAGCGCATCTGTCTCTGTGCTGCGGAGTCCCGCCACATCCATAAGCCCATATGGAGTTCCGCCAAGGAAGCATCTGTCAGTACCATCAACCAGTCCTGACCAGTAAGAAAGCACCAGAGTTCCACCGTTTTCCACATAAGCACGAAGCTTTTCTTCGTATCCATCTTTGAACATATATGCCATCGGAGCCGCCAGAACTTTATAATCGGAAAGGGAATGTTCCATTGCGATCACATCCACATTCAGCCCCTGTTCTCTCAGAGCACGGTAGTTTTTCTGGACTGCTTCGCGGTAGTGCATATCTACATTTCGTGGTCCCTGCACATCAGCGATCGCCCAGTCGTTCTCACGGTCATAGAGAACAGCCGCCTGCGATCTCATGCTGGTTCCAACCGTCTCCTGGATCTGCTCAAGAGCCTCGCCAACCTCTGTTACTTCGCGGAAAACGCGGGTATCATCTCCGCCATAATGATCGATCACTGCACCATGGAACTTCTCCGAAGCTCCCTGGCTCTGGCGAAGCTGGAAATACAGCACGCTGTCAGAACCATGTGCTACAGCCTGGAGAGATGCAGCCAGATGCATTCCCGGTTTTTTAAGTTTGTTGATCGGTTTCCAGTTCGTTGCAGACGGACAGGATTCCATAAGAAGGAATGGTTCCTTCCTGATACTGCGCATCAGATCATGCTGCATTTCCGCATCAACTGCAGTAAGATATTCTTCTTTTTTGTGCCAGCTTGGATAATTATCCCAAGATACCACGTCCAGAACATCCTTGAATTTTTTGTAATCCAGACCGTCATAATCATACATCAAATTTGCTGTTACAGGCAGTTCAGAACCACCCTCGCGAATCGCATCAACCTCATTTTTAATGAAGTCAATCGTCTGGTATGTCACAAATCTCTTCCAGTCAAGCTTCAGTGCATGAAGTTCATTTTCGCCTTTAGTTGACGGACTTTCAATCTGGTCAAAGCTATTATATCTATGGCTCCAGAAAGTAGTGCACCAGCGTTTGTTAAGATTCTCGATCGTGCCATATTTTTCTTTCAGCCATTCACGGAACTTCGCCTGGCAGAGCGGGCAATGACATTCTCCGCCAAACTCGTTGGAGATATGCCACAGCATAACTGCCGGATGTCTGCCAAATCTTTCAGCTAATTTCTTATCAATTGCATGAACTTTTTCTCTGTATACCGGAGAGGTAAAGCAGTGATTATGTCTGCCTCCGAAGAATCTTCTGGTTCTGTCCGGATCCATACGAAGGACTTCTTCGTACTTGTCAGCCATCCATTTTGGTCTTGCCCCTGACGGAGTTGCAAGGATAGTATAGATGCCTTCTTTGTAAAGATTATTGATAATTTCCTCTAACCAGTCAAAGTTATATTTTCCTTCTTCTGGTTCAAGAACTGCCCAGGAAAAAATTCCTACTGACACAGTATTAATGTGTGCTTTTTTAAAATATTCAATGTCTTTCTGAAGGATGTCCGGGCGGTCAAGCCACTGCTCCGGATTGTAATCTCCACCATGAAGATAATGTCTGTATTTCATCTCTTTTGCCATTTTTTCGCCTCTTAAAGTCCTTTAAACACAAAGGAAAATTCCATCTTCTTGTCAGTTTTCAACATGTATTCTTCGTGTGTACGAGCTCCCCAGCTGTCATCACCACCGATTCCCATCTGGTCTTTTGCCACACGTACAACAGTGTAATGAACCTCCGGAAGCTCATATGGATGCATTGCATTTTCCATCTCATGAGGTGTGTATGGAAGTGCAGAGAACATCATCGGCCCATTGTTTTCATCCATCTCAAAGAGCATTCCTCTGCCCTTGCGGTCGATTACTTTTGCCCAGCGTACTTCTTCTTTTGCACCACATTCCTGCGGTACCATATATCTTGCGATATTGTCTGCAACTTTGTTTGCATAAATGCCAAGTTTTGCACCTTTCTTACGGTCTGCATAAGTTTCTGCCTCGCCAAGTCCATACCATTCTACACGGTCATAATCTGCGTTGAATTTGAAGATTACACCGAATTCCGGCATATCACCGAGTTCTTTAACAGGGTCATACGTAAGAGTTGTTTTCACTCTTCCATCACCGAAAACTTCATAAGAAAGCTTGCATTCGCTGGTCGGTGTAGTCGGCATGATGTAGGTATAAGCTACTTTTACAGACTTCTCATTCACTTCTACTTCTGGCATATTTGACGGGCCATACGGTCCCTTGCGGAAGTCTTTGTGACTTAAGTACATGCTGGCAAGTTTCCACTGTCCATAGCGCATTCCCATAAGATTTCCACAGTCATTGTCAGTTGGTGCACGCCAGAAATTTGGCTTCGGAATTGCCTCGATCATCTCTTTTCCGGCATATTTATAAGATACCAGACCACCGTTTAACACAGAGAAAAGTACTTCAAAGTGTGCGCCTCTGACACCGATATTGTGTGTGCTGCGGATCACTTTTACACCTTCCGGGCAGGTCTTTTTCGGTTCTTCAACCTGGTATACATACTGTCCAAAAGCCACCTCATGTCCTGCTTCTGCCCATGCTTTATCTTCTTTCAGATGGAAGGAAACAGTCACCGTATATTCGCCTGATTTCTCTTCTTTTGCAAGCGGAAGTACATAAGTTTCTTCGCTTAATGGAGCAACTGCAGTTGCAAGAGAAGCCTTGTGGATCACTTTGCCATTCTTTGCAACAGTTACTTTGCAATCAAAAATATCTGTGCTTACAAACAGGTTTTTGTTGATGACTTTTACGCTGTCTGCACTGACTTCTGCAGTGATATTCTGGTAGTTGAATTTGACTTCCTGCATCTTTGGAGAAGCATCTCTGTTTCCGCCGTATGCGATACCATTTCCACTGAAGTTGTAATCTGTCGGACGTTCTCCGAAGTCACCGCCGTATGCCTGGAATTCTTTGCCGTAACGGTCTTTTTTGTAGATAGACTGGTCAATATAGTCCCAGATAAATCCGCCCTGATACTTCGGTTCTGTGTCTGTCAGATCTGTATATTTGTGCATTGCACCGCAGGAATTTCCCATTGCGTGGGTATATTCACAGCAGATAAACGGCTTGGAACTGTCTTTTGCAAGGAACTCCTTGATTGCTTCTACAGACGGATACATCTGGCTTTCCATGTCGCTGGTATCGTTATATCTGCGGTCGTGGCAAAGACCTTCATAGTGAACCAGACGGGTCGGATCTTCTTTGTGGAAGAACTGTGACATTTCAAAAATATCCTTGCCTCCGAAGGACTCATTTCCGCAGGACCAGATCAGAATCGCAGCGTGGTTTTTGTCTCTCTGGTACATGGAATTTGCACGATCAAGCATCATATCCAGCCATTCCGGTTTGTCATGCGGCACAACATAGGTGTAATCCTTCGTAAATTCAGCAACATCCCAGGAACCATGAGATTCAAGGTTTGTCTCATCGATCATATAGATTCCGTATTCATCGCAGAGCTGATAGATCAGGGATGCATCCGGATAATGGCAGGTACGGATTGCATTGATGTTGTTCTGTTTCATGATCTTAAGGTCTTTGCGAAGCTCTTCTTCGGACACGTGTCTTCCACTCACAGAGCTGAATTCATGACGGTTTACGCCCTTGAATACGATACGTTTTCCGTTCAGTGTCATGATACCGTCTTTCATCTCAAAACGACGGAATCCAACCTTCTGCGGAACTACTTCCTGAAGTTCTCCTGCCTCATTATAAACCTCTAAAACAAGGTCATAAAGCTGCGGATCTTCTGCACTCCAGAGTACCGGATTTTCTACTTTCCATGCGTAGATTTCTTCGCCATCCAGTGCTTTTTTGTCTTCAATTACAGTCTCTCCATCTTTGGAAAGTGTAATTTTTACTTCACCTTTACCCCATGTATTTGTTCTGATCTCAAGTGCTGCTGCACTTAAAGTTTCATCCGGAATTGCACGAATCTGAAGGTCATAAACATGAACTTCCGGTACTGTATAAAGATAAACATCTCTGTAGATTCCGGAGAAACGGAAGAAGTCCTGATCTTCGCACCAGCTG
>OLOH01001840.1_pt1 | contig 11359 bp, 8 predicted proteins | sample 1673221 | NCBI WGS metagenome assembly OLOH01 (sample SAMEA3136767, study PRJEB25190) | human gut metagenome
CCGGTGAGCAGGGACTCGTTGACCAGGCACTCCCCCTCCACCACCACCGCGTCGGCATAGATCTGATCCCCGGCGGCAAATATGGCGATGTCGTCCCGGACCGTGTCGTGGACGGAGATGGTGCGTTCCACCCCATCCCGGACCACGTTGGCCTTGGGGTTGGCCAGCAGATTCAGGTTGTCCAGCTTCTTTTTGCGGCTGGTCGCCTGTTTATGCTTGCTGGCATTGGCCGAGAAGCGCTGAATAAACGTCTGCAATTCCTTGATCTTCTGCTCGTTCTTCTTGTCGATGTCCTTCTGCTGGCGCGCCACCATCTGGGTGTATTCATACCAGAAGTCGTAGTTGCCGACATACATCTGGATCTTGCCGAAGTCGATGTCGCAGATGTGCGTACAGACCTTGTTGAGGAAGTGACGGTCGTGGCTGACGACGATGACCGTATTCGGGAAATCCAGCAGGAAGTTTTCCAGCCAGCGGACGGATTGGATATCCAGATAGTTCGTCGGTTCGTCCAGCAGCAGGATGTCCGGATTTCCAAACAGCGCCTGCGCCAGCAGCACCTTGACCTTCTGGCTGCCGTCCAGCTCGCTCATCAGCTTATGCTCAAGGTCGAGGCTGATGCCCAGACCCGTGAGAATCGTTTCCGCGTTGCTCTCGGCGCTCCAGCCGTCCAGCTCGGCGAACTCGCCCTCCAGCTCGCTGGCGCGCTCGCCGTCCGCGTCGGTGAAATCCTCTTTGGCGTAAAGCTCGTCCTTTTCCTTCATAATCTCATAGAGGCGCTTGTGCCCCATGATGACCGTTTGCAGCACTTCATAGCTGTCAAACTCAAAGTGATTCTGGCGCAGGACGGCCATGCGCTCGCCGGGGGTGATGACCACTTCGCCCGTGGTCGGCTCCAGCTCGCCGGAGAGCACCTTCAGGAAAGTCGATTTGCCCGTTCCGTTTGCGCCGATGATGCCGTAGCAGTTACCGGCGGTGAATTTAATGTTGACGTTCTTAAAAAGCGGCTTTCCGCTGTAAGAAAGGGAAATATTTTGGGTTGCGATCATGTGACCAGGTTCTCCTTTTTTCTGCTCCACATTCCAAAGTTTACATACATCTTTTATTATCGCATAAAATCAGCTTTTCTTCAAGCCCTTATTCCGCCAAATTCCGGGTTGCGCGAATCACGCGGCACACCAGCTCCACCCGCTGAAACGGCGTCATAATGTAATAGCCGTCAACAAAGGGCGAAATGCGGCTTGCCGCCTCCCTGCACAACCGAACGGCCATGTCCTCGCCTTGCGCGCGATCAAGCCCCGCATAGGCGCGCACAACGGCTTCATCCACCGTGATGCCGTGCACTTCGCTCTGCAAAAACAGGGCATTTTTCTCGCTGACCACCGGAAACAAGCCGCCAATGAGCTTCGCGCCGCGCAATTCGTCCCTCGCCCGCTCCAAATGGAGCGCCGCCTGCTCGCTGAGCACCGGCTGCGTCAGAAAAGCCGACACGCCGCAATCCATCTTTTCCTTTGCCCGCTCCAATTCCAAATCAAAGCGCATCGCGTTGATGTTCAGGCCGCCGCAGACGAAAAACGGTTCCGCCTCGCCGCTCTCGCCCAGCCCGCGAATGAATTTCGCCAACACGCGGGAATTGAATTGATATACGCTCTTGACGCTGCCCCGGTCGCCGGTCGGAATCGGGTCGCCCGTCACTACCAGCACGTTGTGCACATTCTCCATCGAAAGCCCCAGCAGCAGCGCCTTGGTTGCGTTCACGTTGCGGTCGCGGCAGGTCATATGCGGCAGCGCCTCAATGCCAAGCTCGCGCGACAATTTGCAGGCCAGCAGGCTGGAATCCATCCTCGCTCGGCCAATCGGGCAATCCGCAATCGTGATCGCGTCCGCGCCCGCCTGTTCAAGCTGACGCGCGCCCTCCATAAAGCCGCCGATATCCGCGCTCCGCGGCGGATCGAGCTCAACCAGCGTGATGCGCTGCCCCTGCTCAAGCCGACGCAGAATCCGGCTTCGACGATCTTTTTCCGGCGGCTGCGCCGCCTTTTCATCGCCCATCCGCACGCGCGGCGGCATCGGCGTCCCCAGCAGGCGGGCAATCTGCCGGATATGCTCGGGCGTTGTGCCGCAGCAGCCGCCGACAATCCGCGCCCCCGCCTTCACACATTCCATGACCTGCTGGGCGTAATACGCCGGCGCGCTGTCGTAATAGGTGCGTCCTTCCTCCACATGGGGATAGCCTGCGTTTGGCATGGCGCTCATCCATTTATCCCCGACGTCCAGCGTAGAAAGAAGCTGCCGAATGTGATACGCTCCGCAGATACAGTTCAGGCCGATGGCATCTACCGCGCCGCAGGCGGACATTTGCAGCGCAAGTGCGCTCGCCTGCTCGCCCGCCCGCGTGAATCCATCCGCATCCGCCGCGAAGGAAACCATGATCCACGCATCCGGACAGGATGCTTTGATGTACGCCGCAGCCTCCGCAAGCCCTTCGCCGCTTTGCATGGTTTCAAACAGAAAGCACGTCGCGCCAACGTTCAAATATTGTTCGGCCATTGCGATATAGCATGCGGCGGCGCTGTCCGCGTCCATCGGCGCAGGGCCGATATCCGCAAACACAGCCGCGTCATACGCATCGCCCGCCCGACGAGCCAAATCGTATGCCGCCCGGATCAGCGTTTTCTGATCGTCCTTATTTTTACACGCCAGCGAAACGTGCGCTGCAAACGTATTCGTCTTGATCGCCTTGCATCCCGCTGCCAGATAGGCGCGATGCAGCGCCAGAACGCGCTGCGGCTGGGTCAGGCACAGACGTTCTACGGCTTCGCCCTCTCCGCTCTGCGCACAGAGCGCCGTGCCCGTCGCGCCGTCAAAAAGCAAAACGCCCTGCGCCAGCAGCTCGCGCACACGTGCCGAATCTCTGTATTCCATATTTCCTCTCCATCTGCGTCAGCCGAGAATTGATTTGGCGATGTCGGCGGATTGCTTGGCGTCCTTCGCGTAGTAATCCGCGCCGATCTTTTTGGCATAGTCCGGCGTGAGCACCGCACCGCCGACAATCACCGGCACATGCAGCCCGTTTTCATGCAGACGCGCAATCGTCTTTTCCATGCTGGGCACGGTCGTCGTCATCAGCGCGGAAAGGCCGACGATCTTCGCACCGTATTGCCGAACTGCCTCGACCACGCGCTCCGCCGGTACGTCTCGCCCCAGATCGACAATTCGAAAACCGTAGTTTTCCAGCACGGTTCTGACGATGTTTTTTCCGATATCGTGAATGTCGCCTTCCACCGTGGCCAGCACAATCGGGCCTTTCCCTTCGCCCGCCGCGCTGCTTTGCCCGATAACCCGGCGCACCTCGTCAAACGCCGCGCCGGAGGCAGCCGCCGCGTTCATAAGCTGGGGCAGAAAGATGATCTGCTTTTCGTATTGTTCGCCCACCGCGTCGAGCGCCGGAATCAGCTCCTTTTCCACCACGTCAAGCGGGGGCATGGTCTCCAGCAGCTCTCGCGCCGCTGCGGCGGCTTCGTCGCAAAGCCCCTTGGCGATTGCATCCGCAATAGAGAGCTTCACGCCGGGTTTTTGCTTCGCCTGCGGCTTGGTCTGCGCCGCGTGGCGCTCGATATAGGCCGCGCAGTGCGCATCTTCTCCGCTGAGCACCCGGCAGGCGTCTACCGCGTCCATCATTTCCTTCTGATTGGGGTTGATGATGGGCAGCGTCAGGCCGCTTTGAATGGCCTGCGTCAAAAATGCCTGTGTAACCAGCGTCCTCTGCGGCAGACCGAAAGAAATGTTGGATACGCCGAGCACCGTTTCAAGCCCCAATTCACCGCGAACCCGTGCAACGGCTTCAAGCGTCTGCTTCACCTGATCCTGCTGCGCGGAAACCGTCAGCGTCAGGCAGTCAATCGCCACATTTTCCCTCGCAATGCCCGCTTCGAGCGCCGCGTTCAGAATCGTGCGCGCAAAACCCATGCGCGCCTCGCAGGTCGTCGGCAGTCCGTTTTCGCCCAGCGCAAGTCCGACGACCGCCGCGCCGTATTTTTTTGCAATCGGGAGCACCGCTTCTAGCGACGTGCGGGATGCGTTTACGCTGTTAACCATGCACTTTCCCGGCGCGGCGCGCAGACCCGCTTCAATCGCCTTCGGACTGGAGGAATCAATCTGCAACGGAAGGCTCACTGCGCCGCTGATTGCCGTTACCACGCGGCGCATGGTTTCCGGCTCGTCGATATCGGGCAGCCCCACGTTGACGTCCAGAATCTGCGCACCGGCTTCGGCCTGCTCAATCGCCTGCGCGACGATGTAATTCATGTCGCCCTCGCGGAGCGCCTGCTGAAAGCGCTTTTTTCCCGTCGGGTTGATTCGCTCGCCGATCACGCGAACGCCCTGTCCGAACGGACAGATTTCGCCCGCCGAACAGATTCCCCGCACGGTTTTTTCATCCCACCTCGCCGACTTTCCTTCCAGCGCCCGGCCAAGCGCCTCGATGAACACGGGGGTCGTGCCGCAGCAGCCGCCGATATACGCCGCGCCGACGTCCGTAAGCGCCGCGCAATCCCGCGCAAATTCATCCGGCGCGGTATGATACGCGCCCGTTTCCGGGTCGGGCAGACCGGCGTTCGGTTTGAGAATCAGCGGCAGATTGGTGCATGTACGCATGGCTTGAAGAATCGGCGCGATCTCCTTCGGACCAAGGGAGCAATTCACACCCAGCGCATCCACGCCCAGCGCGTCCAGCGCCATCGCCGCCGCATCCGCGCGGCAGCCGAGGAACGTCCGGCCGGAGGCCTCGAACGTCATCGAGGCAAACACCGGCAACTCGGAACACTCCTTGGCCGCCAGAACGCCCGCGCGGAGCTCGTTCAAATCGGAAAACGTTTCAAAAAAAACGCCCTCTGCGCCCGCCTCCGCGCCCGCGCGAATCATTTGCGCATACAGCGCGTAGGCCTCGTCAAATTTGAGTGTCCCCAGCGGCTCAAGCAGTTCGCCGATGGGGCCGACGTCGAGCAAAACCTTCGCATCCGTTCCCGCACAGGCGCGCTTTGCCACGGCGACAGACGCGCGAACGACGTCTTCCACCTCAAAGCCCGTTCCGGCCAGCTTGTGCGCGTTCGCGCAGAACGTGTTCGCCAGCAGCAGCCGCGTCCCCGCCTGCACATACTGCCGCTGTATGCCCTCCACAACGTCCGCCGCCGTGATGGAAAGCGTCTCCGGGCGGTCGCCGAGCTTCAGCCCCGCTTTCTGGAGCATCGTCCCCATCGCGCCGTCGAGCAGCGTAATCGCTTTCGTATATGCCATCGTCATTCCTCCGTTATGTCTTCGCGTCTTGCAAATGCGCAGGTTTGGCGCGCCGAACACCCCTCGCAGCCCTTCGGTCTTCGCAAAACCTGCGTTCGGCTGATCCCCAGCACGGCCGTCACCGATTTTCGCGGCATCAAAATCCCGCTTTGGCTGACCGTCAGCCCGATGGCGCGTCCGGCGTTCAGCACCTCGCAGATTTGCCCGGATTGCGCAAGCGGCATGTCGCCGTAGCCAGGGCTGAACCGATCTGTCAAATACAGCGCCTGCGCTTCCAGCTTATCCCTCAGCGTCTCCTCCATCCGGTCGCAGACCGCCTCAATCGCCGCGCTGAGCACCGCGTCCAGAATCAGCGCGTCCGCAGCGCTCTTTGTCTGCGCCCGCAGAAGCATGCGCTCGCTGTCCGCGCCCAGCGTTGCCGCCAGCAAAACCGTTTCATGGCAGGCAGACAGCATTTCGCGCACATCCTTCCCCTGCGGAAAAAAGCGCGTTCCCTCGAGCTTTCCGTCCGGCAGGCGGACAAAGCGCCGCATGACCGCCCGCGGCTTCACCTGTTCAAGCGCCTCGCCTCTGATTCGCCTGATCTGCTCCATCAGCGGCGGCTCGACCGGCGTTCCGTGCCAGCCCAGAAAATGCAGGATTTCCCGCATGGGAATTTGCGACAGCGTCACTTGCACGGCGTTCACGCCTCCTTCGCAGGTTTAGAGAAAAGATATCTGTTCCTCGACGCACAGCTGCTCGCCGATCGTCCGTTTTCCGCTCAAATCAATCCTTCGCGCGCCGTATTCAAACAGCGCGCGGTTTCCTTCGAAATCCGCGCCGTCTCCGTCCGGCACGTAGACCGACGAAAAATTGCCGCACAGCCCCGCCGTCGCCCCTCGCCAGCTCCCGCCAACGCCGTTTCTGGCCGCAACGACAATCGCGTTTTTCCCCAACGCATAAATGGTATGGTTGCGCGCCAACGCCCTCGCGGCAGAAAACGGCGCATCCGGCAGCGTCTCGCTGAGCAGCAGCAGTCTGCCCGTTTGCAGCGCCGCCGCTTCCTTTTCCCGCGCGCAAGCCTGCTCCGCAGAAACCGCCGGAACGAGAATCAACGAACCGTCGGCGTCCAACAGCGCATCCTGCGCCGCGCGATCCACGCCGCGCGCACCGCCGCAGACCATCGTTATCCCTTCTTCGGCCAGCATGGCGCCAAGCCGCGCCGCCATGTCGTTTGTCGCGGGCGCAATCTCCCTGCTGCCCGCCACCGCAACGGTTCGCCGCTCCAGCAGCGCCGCATTTCCCTTCATAAAGAGGAAGAGCGGTTCCCGACCGCCGAGCGCGCGCAGCGCCTTCGGCCATTCCCTGCTTTCCGGCAGAATCAGCCGATATCCCTGCTTTTCATAGGCTTCCAAACACAAAAGCGCGTCACTCGTTCGGGTGAGAAGCATTTCCGCACGTTCAAATGTCGCCTGCGGCAGCATGTCCGTCCGGCGCAGGACGAGCCCGGAGAGCGCGCCGCATTCCATCATTCGCCGCACAGCCATGCGGGAAAACAGCGGCGGCATGGATTCGTCCCATGCGATGGGCGTAAGCAGGCACAATCTGGCACACACCGTTTCCATCAGCCGATTTGTCATCCTCCTCACGCTCCTCGTCCCGCAGAATGAGCCTATTATACCGCATCTTCACGCCTGTGCGCAATATGTCATGTTGTCCATTTGAAAACAGGCCGACGCTCGAAATCAGAAAAACAGACCAAAAGTCTGTTTGGACTTCCGGTCTGTTTCGGTTCAGCTTTTCATCTTGGGCTTAAACAGGACTGCGGCCAGGTAGCCGAAAAACACCGCCGCCGCAATGCCGCCCGCCGCAGCCGTCACGCCGCCGGTGAACGCGCCGAGAATCCCCGTTTCCTTCACGCCCTCGATTGCGCCGCGCGCCAGCGCATACCCAAAGCCCAGCAGCGGAACGGTCGCGCCCGCGCCCGCAAAATCAACAATCGGTTTATACAGCCCCAGCGCGCCGAGAATAACGCCCGCCGTCACATAGCCGACCAGAATCCGCGCGCTGGTCAACTGCGTCTTCATAATCAACACCTGACCGATGGCACAGAGCAGGCCGCCCACGAGGAACGACTTCACCAGCATCCACAAAATCTCTATCACGCGCCCTTCTCCTTTCGATGCTCCATCGCGACGGCATGCGCGATACCGGGCACGCTCTCGCCCTGCATGCTGCTTGTCGGGCTGAGCAGCGCGCCCGTCGCCATAAACAAAACGCGCTTCAATCGGCCTGCCGCGAGCTCGGGCAGCAGATGCGCGCACAACATACTCGCCGCACAGCCGCACCCGCTCCCGCCCGAATGAACATCCTGCCTTTCGGAAAAGATTTCGCATCCGCAGTCAAACAGCTTGCCCTCGTCCACGTCGATTTTCTTTTCGCGCAGCAGCTCAATGAGAAGCTCTCGACCCAAGCGCCCCAAATCGCCCGTCACCACCAAATCGTAATCCGCAAAGCCGCGCCCCAGATCCCTGAAATGCGCCGCAAGTGTATCGAAAGCCGCTGGCGTCATGGCCGCTCCCATGTTGTTCGCATCCGTAATGCCCAGATCCACCACGCGCCCGCATGTCGTATGCGTCAAGACCACCGGCGCGTGCTTCGAACCGGAAATCATCACCGCGCCCGCCACGGTGAGCCCGCTGCCAAAGTTCAGCACAATGTTTTGCACAGGGGTAACCAGGTTAATGGCTGCCAGGGGCTCGGTGCCAATCTGGCCCAGCCAGTAGGTGTCCGTCAGGTTGTATAGCGTTTGCAGAAAGCTGGTGACCACCACCGGTACGGCAATGGCTAATATGGCACGGAACAGATTCCCATGCAGAATCAGCTCGGTGGTAGCACTGGAAAGGTTGCGCTTCATGGCGGCTGCACGTCCCTTTTTCAGGAAAATTCTTAGGTACAATTATACACCCGGGAGCAGGGAAACGGAAGTGCTTTGGGGAACAGTTATGGAAATTCCCCAAGGTTTTGCCAAAGTCAGGGCTAAGGAGGAAACGGACATGGATGTACGCGCATATTTGAAGGATTATTTGGCGGGATACAAGCACTACAAACCCTACTGGAATTATGAGGATGGGTGCGTATTGCTTGGCTGCATTGATCTGTATGAAGCCACCGGTGACCCGCTGTACCGGGACTTCGTGCTTGCATACTTGCGGGAGGCGGTGACTCCGGCAGGGGAGATCCCCAACTACGAGTTCAGCCAATACAATATTGACAGCATCAATAGCGGCAAGGCACTGTTTTTCGCCTGGAAGGAGACGGGGGATGACCGCTATCGCAAGGCCATAGAGCTGCATATGCAGCGTTTGCGGGAGCATCCCCGGTGCGCCTGCGGAAACTTCTGGCACAAGAGCCTGTATCCCCAGCAGATTTGGCTGGACGGCCTGTACATGGCGCAGCCCTTCTACATGGCCTACGAAAAGGAATGCGACGGCTGGGCACAGGTGGAGGACATCGTCAACCAATTCCGGAACGTGCGGAAATATCTTTTCTGCCCCGAGAAAGGCCTGTATTATCATGCCTGCGATACCATCAAGGCGCAGCCCTGGGCCAACAAGGAGACCGGCTGTTCCCCCAATTTCTGGCTGCGTTCCATGGGGTGGTATCTCATGGCGCTGGTGGATTGCCTGGATATTATGGGTTCGGAAACGGCGGGCTATGAGGAGCTGCGTGGTTTGTTCCGGGAGGCGGTGGCGGGCATCCGCCGGTATGCCGAACCGGTGACGGGCATGTTTTATCAGGTAATCGACCACGGGGAAAATCCGGAGAATTATCTGGAAACCTCCGGCACGGCCATGGTGGCGTATGCCTGCATGAAAGGGGCGCGTCTGGGCCTGCTGGAAGGGGACGCGAAGGCAGCCGGACGCAAAGCCTTTGAGAGCTTGCTGGATAAGAAGCTGGTTCAGGGGACGGACGGCAAGACCCACCTGACGGATATCTGCTGGGTGGCAGGCCTTGGCCCCGGCGAAAAGCGTGACGGTTCCGTGGCCTACTACCTCAGCGAACCCCGTGTCAACGATGACAGCAAGGGCGTGGGACCCTTTATGATGGCCTACGAAGAATACCTGCGGGGATAAAAAATCACGCAAAAAAGCCGCACACCCCAAGCAAAACGGGGATGTACGGCTCAGAATGTCAAAAAACCTTCAGGAGGTGTCGGAGGGGCCGCAGCCCCTCTGACTTTCATTCGTGTAAGCCGGCTTTGCCGGCTTCGCGGGTCGTTGATTTTGCTTGCAAAATCAATTCCTTACAAATTCGGGCGACCTCTGGTTGACCGAATTTGCTTCCTCGAAAAAGTGGCGTTTGCCACTTTTTCGACACGCTGAAGGCGCTACCACGTGGGGAGACCCACTGCGGCAGCGCCTTGCATTTGCAAATAAATCAGTCTTTCAGCATGCTTTCGTCCCAGCAATCGTAGGGCTTGATTCCCAGCAGGCCCGCCACGGTGGGGGCCACGTTGCTCAGGCCAAAGGCGCCGTTTTTCAGCTCATGCCGGGCATCCTTGTCATAGACGATGAAGGGAACAGGATTCAGGCTGTGGGCGGTACGGGGAGCGACGTTGCCCTTTTTGTCCTTTTCCAGCATCTGATCCGCGTTACCATGGTCGGCGGTGATTACCAGGATGAATCCCAGCTCATCCGCGGCCTTTTTCAGGCGGGCCAGGCAGAGGTCAACGCTCTCCACGGCGATTTCCGTAGCCAGCAGATTGCCGGTGTGGCCCACCATGTCACCGTTGGGATAATTGCAGCGGATAAAGCCATATGCCCCGCTCTCCATGGCCTTGATGACCAGGTCGGTGATCTGGGTGGCCTTCATCCAGGGGCATTCGTCAAAGGAGCGAACATCGGAGGGAACTTCCTCCCAGGTTTCCAGCTCCTCGGAGAATTTTTCGGAGCGGTTGCCGTTCCAGAAATAAGTTACATGGCCGTACTTCTGGGTTTCGGAGCAGGCGTATTCCTTGATGCCGGCCTCCACCAGCAGCTCCGTCAGCGTGTGGCGGATCTCCGGCGGGTTGACCAGGTAGCGCTTGGGGATGCACAGGTCGCCGTCGTATTGCAGCATGCCGGCATACTTCACCTGCGGTACAACGCCACGGTCAAAGTAGGGGAAATCCACATCGTCAAAGGCCATGGAAATTTCCAGCGCACGGTCGCCACGGAAGTTGAACAGAATCAGGCTGTCGCCATCCTGTACCTTGCCCACGGGCTGGCCGTCCTTGGCAATGACGAAGGGGGGCAGATCCTGATCGATAACGCCCAGCTCCGCACGATAGGTTTCCACTGCTTCCTTGGCGGAGGCAAACTGGCGGCCCTGGCCATGCACATGGGTGTTCCAGCCCAGCGCCACCATATCCCAGTTGGCCTGGTAGCGATCCATGGTGATCTTCATGCGTCCGCCGCCGGAGGCGATACGGCCGTCAAAGGTGCTGTCGTTAAGGGCTGCCAGCGCGTCCTCCAGCTGCTGAACATATTCCAGGGCGGAGGTGGCGGGAACGTCGCGGCCGTCCAGCAGAATGTGGCAGCGCACCCGGTGCACACCCTCGGCCTTGGCCTGCTGCAGCATGGCGATCAGGTGATGGATATTGCTGTGCACATTGCCGTCGGAGAGCAAGCCCAGGAAATGCAGCGTAGCGCCATTGGCCTTCACGCCGCCGATGAGCTCCTTCCACGCCTGGGAGGCATAGATTTTGCCGCTCTCGATGGACTCGTTGACCAGCTTCGCACCCTGGGAGTAGACCTGGCCGCAGCCCAAGGCGTTGTGCCCCACTTCACTGTTGCCCATATCGTCATCAGACGGCAGACCTACCGCCGTGCCGTGCGCTTTGATGGAAAGATAAGGGCAGGTGGCTTTCAATTCATCCAGGGTGGGGGTGGTGGCCTGCTGGACCATGTTTCCCAGCTGGGATGCGCTATCGCCCACGCCGTCCATTACAACAAGAACCACGGGCTTTTTCATGATGTTTCCTCCTAATGCTTTCGGCGGAGACCGCCGTCGTATGGCTTTCAAGGCGCCATAAGCGCCGTGC
>OLOH01001841.1_pt1 | contig 11356 bp, 13 predicted proteins | sample 1673221 | NCBI WGS metagenome assembly OLOH01 (sample SAMEA3136767, study PRJEB25190) | human gut metagenome
GTCCTTGGAGTCCTGCGCCTTCTCCACCACGGTGGACTTATCGCCCAGCGTATCGGACAGGTCGGTGAACAGGGCAAAATGGTCGCAGAGGATCTTGGCGCCCAGGGACACCGCATCGCGGGCAGCGATGGTGGTGTCGGTCCAGACCTCCAGCGTCAGCTTATCGTAGTCGCTGGAAGCGCCCACACGGGTGCTCTCCACAGTGTAGTTGACCTTGTACACGGGGGTATAGATACTGTCGATGGGGATCACGCCGATGACGCCGGGTCGCGCCGCCTTGTTCTTGTCGGCGGAGACATAGCCGCGGCCGTGGCTCAAGGTGATCTCCATGCTCAGAGTGGCGCCCACATCCAGCGTTGCAATGTGCAGCTCGGGATTCAGGACCTCCACCTCGCCGTCAGTCTTGATATCGCCAGCCGTGACCTCGCAGGGTCCGGCCGCCTCGATAAACACGGTCTTGACAGCGTCGCTGTGCAGCTTCGTCAGCAGATTTTTCACGTTCAGAACGATCTCCGTCACGTCCTCCTTCACACCGGGGATGGTGGAGAACTCATGCTGCACACCGGCAATTTTGATGCTGGTGGCTGCGGTTCCGGGGAGGCTGGAGAGCAGGATGCGCCGCAGCGCATTGCCCAGGGTCGTTCCGTATCCGCGCTCCAGGGGTTCGATCACATATTTTCCATAGGAAGCGTCGCCGGGTGTTTCGATACACTCGATCTGGGGCTTCTCAATTTCGATCATGCAGTACCCTCCTTCATTCTATTGGCGGCGCGGTGCCTTCCGCGCCAATTTCATTCCAGTGCTTCGTGAGGGTCAGAACCCTATTACTTGGAGTACAACTCGACGATCAGATGCTCCTCGATGGGCATATCGATGTCCTCGCGGGCGGGCAGGGTGACGACGGTACCCTTCAGGGCGGTCTTGTCACGCTCCAGCCACTTGGGGACGGTGACCATGGGTGCATCCTCGGCGGTCAGGCGCTTAAACGCCACGGAGGAGCGGCTGCCCTCCTTGACCTCGATCACATCGCCCACGCGCACCAGATAGGAGGGGATGTTGACCTTGTGCCCATTCACGGTGAAATGGGCGTGGTTCACCAGCTGACGCGCCTCGCGGCGGGTCATGGCGAAGCCCAGGCGGTACACCACGTTGTCCAGACGGCGCTCCACCAGGCTCAGCAGGTTCTCGCCGGTCTTGCCGGGCATCGCGGAGGCCTTCTCATAGTAAGCGCGAAACTGCTTCTCGAGGATGCCGTACACGAACTTGACCTTCTGCTTCTCGTTGAGCTGGATGGCGTACTCGCTCTTCTTCTTTCTCATCTGGCCGCCGGGGTTGCGCTTGGTCTCCTTCTTGGAGTAACCCATGACGGTAGGAGAAATACCCAGCGCCTTGCAACGCTTGGCGACAGGCTGCATATTCTTAGCCATGATTTAATATCCTCCTTCTTCCGATTACACGCGACGACGCTTGGGGGGGCGGCAGCCGTTGTGGGGGATGGGGGTGACGTCCTTGATCATCGTCACTTCCAGGCCCACGGCCTGCAGCGCGCGGATAGCCGCCTCACGTCCCTGACCGGGACCCTTCACGAAGACCTCAACGGTCTTCAGGCCATGCTCCATAGCAGCCTTGGCAGCCGTCTCAGCGGCGCTCTGGGCGGCAAAGGGCGTGGACTTCTTGCTGCCGCGGAAACCGAGACCACCGGAGGAGGCCCAGGACAGAGCATTGCCCTGAGAGTCGGTGACGGTCACCATGGTGTTGTTGAAGGAAGAACGGATGTGGACCTGGCCCTTCTCGATGTTCTTCTTTTCGCGACGACGGCGAATGACCTTCTTGCCTTTTACGTTAGCCATGATCTATTCTTCCCTCCTTTACTTCTTCTTGTTAGCGATAGTCTTCTTGGGGCCTTTGCGGGTGCGTGCGTTGGTCTTGCTGCGCTGGCCGCGAACGGGAAGGCCACGACGGTGGCGCATGCCGCGATAGCAGCCGATTTCAGTCAGGCGCTTGATATCCAGCGCGGTCTGACGACGCAGATCACCCTCGACGATGTAGCCGTGGTCAATGGCCTCACGGAGCTTGGCCTCATCGGCCTCCGTCAGATCCTTGACGCGGGTGTCGGGGTTGATGCCTGTCTGTGCCAGGATGTCCTGAGCACTCTTTCTTCCAATACCATAGATATAAGTCAAACCGATTTCGATTCGCTTATCCTTGGGCAGGTCAATACCGGCAATACGTGCCATAATTTAGAGCACCTCCACTTTCTACTTAGCCCTGTCTCTGCTTATGCTTGGGATTCTCGCAAATGACCATGACACGGCCTTTACGACGGATCACTTTGCACTTCTCGCACATGGGCTTCACGGACGGTCTTACTTTCATTTTGATAAACCTCCTACTTACTGCGCCAGGTGATCCGACCGCGGGTCAGATCGTAAGGCGACATTTCCACTGTCACCTTATCGCCGGGCAGAATCCTGATGAAATTCATTCTGAGCTTTCCGGAAATATGCGCTAAGATCGTGTGTCCATTTCCAATGTCGACTTGGAATGTGGTGTTGGGCAGCGATTCAACGACGACGCCCTCTACTTCGATCATGTCGGATTTTGCCAAGTGTTATCCCTCCTGGTCTTGATCACTGCCGCGTATCGCGGCGATGGCTTTACGAAGCTCACTATTTGTGATGGTTTCGTTGCTTCTGATCCTCTGGGAAACCGCGCCCCCATCGCGCCGGAGCAGCGCCGCGTGTTTGCGCCGCTTGCGCTTCGGCCGTTCCACGGGCCGCGTCTTTCCGTCCGCCAGCAGGAGGAAGTCCCCCTCCGTCGCAAGGACGAAGAAGATCTCTCCCTTATCCCTGCCGGCGGTAGATGTTACGATATTCGCTTTCACAATGTCCATATCACACCAATGACTTCTCCGGGTCCGTCAGAAGCTCCGGCTCCCCGTCGGTGATCAGTACGGTGTTTTCGTAGTGTGCGGCGTTTTTCCCGTCGGCTGTCCTCACCGTCCAGCCATCCGGCATCTGCCTGATAGCGGCCGTCCCCGCGTTGACCATAGGCTCCACGGCGATGGTCATACCCCGCAGAAGACGGGGTCCATGGCCGGGCTTGCCGTAATTGGGGACTTAGTAGAGTATCTATCGGCCTTTCGGTAGGACCGGACGAAACGAGAGGAGCAAGAGAATGGCGCAGAAGAAGCTGCCCCTGGAGGGCGTAAAAGTCGTAGAGATGGGCACTGTGGTGGCCGCCCCCACCACGGCCCGTGTCCTGTGTGCCTACGGCGCAGAGGTCATCAAAGTGGAGACGCTGGACGGCGACGTGATGCGTCTGGCCGGTACCCATGAGTTCACCCCCTATGAGGATGACCTGAACCCCCTGTTCACCATCCACAACAGCAACAAGAAGTTCCTCTCCCTGAACTTCAAGACCCCTGAAGGCAAGAAAATTCTGATGGACCTGCTGAAGGACGCCGACGTGTTCATCACCAACGTCCGGGAAAAGTCCCTGCTCCGCAACGGCTTGGACTACGAGACGCTGAAGGCCTGGAACCCCGGCCTCATCTATGCCCACTTCCTGGGCTACGGCGACAAGGGTCCGGTGGCCTCCAACCCCGGCTTTGACATCAGTGCCTTCTGGCTGCGCTCCGGCCCCATTGCCGACTGGCAGACCCAGGGCTCCTTCCCCTTTCTGCCGACGTATGCCTTTGGCGATATGGCCACCAGCTCCTCCTTCCTGGCGGGCATCTTAATGGCCCTGTACGCCAAGAAGGAGACGGGCCTGGGCACGAAGGTCAATACCTCTCTCTTCGCCAGCGGCATCTGGTGCAACGCCATCGGCGTGGTCCAGACCCAGTTTGACCGGAAGGACCTGAACCCCGACCCCCTGCGCCCCCCCGACCCCTTCAACCAGACCTACTGCTGCAAGGACGGCCGCTGGATCGGCGTGTACTGCAACGAATATGTCGAGGACAAGGAGAAGCTGGCCAAGCTCTACGGCATTGAGGAGATCATCGACGACCCCCGCTGCGCCACCATCGAGACCATGCAGGAGACCGGTGTCATCGTGGATGTCATCAAGCGCTGCAACGAGATCTTTCGGACCAGGACCGCCATGGAGTGGCGGGACTACTTCAGCGCCAATAATGTCGCCTGCGAGGTGATGATGAAGTCCCATGAGGTCAGCAGTGACCCCCAGGCCATCGAGAACGGCTACATGGTCCCCGTCGAATATCCCGACGCCGACCACACCACCGTCATGATGCCCAACCCGCCCATCTGGTTCAGCGACTACGACCGGAAGGAGTACCAGCCCACTGGTACCATCGGGGCGGACACGGAAGAAATTTTGACCTCGATGGGGTATTCTCCCGAAGAGATCCAAGCCATGAAGGACAGCGGCGCCGTTCGCTGAGCTGCCCGGGAAGGAGAGACCATGAAGCATAAGTTTATTGCCAAGCGCTACTGGAAGGACCAGAGCACGGCCATGGGTCAGTCCGACGTGCTGGCCAAGTCCTTTGACGATGTCATCAACCTCAGCCTGGGTGACCCGGACCTCATCACCCACGAGCGGATCATCGACAAGGCTTTTGCCGACGCAAAGGCCGGGCACACCAAGTATACGGAATTCCGCGGCGACCCGGAGCTGCGCCAGGAGATCAGCAAGTTCTACAAGGAAGAGTACAACATGGATGTGGCCGACGAGGAGATCTTCGTCTGCACCTCCGCCTGCGAGGGCATGTACCTGGTTATGGAGTCCATTCTGGACGACGGTGACGAGGTGATCGTCCAGGCCCCGTACTTCACCCCCTATCCCCAGCAGATCGAGCTGGCCCGCGGCATCCCCGTGGAGCTGCCCACCTATGAGGAGGAGGACTTCCAGATCGACGTGGACCGCCTGGAGAGCCTCATCACCGAGCGGACTAAGGCCTTGCTCATCAACTCGCCCAGCAACCCCACCGGCAACTGCCTGTCTGTGGAGACCATGCAGAAGATCGCTGCCATCGCCGAGAAGTATGACCTCATCGTGGTGGCCGATGACATCTACACGGCGTTTAGCTATCAGAGCCCCTTCGTGCCCTTCGCCTCCCTGCCCGGCATGAAGGAGCGGACCATCATCCTGAACTCCTTCTCCAAGAACTTCACCATGACCGGCTGGCGCGTGGGCAATATCATCGCCCCCGACTATATCATCCGGATCGTTCAGCAGGTCAACGAGAACGTGGTCTTCACCGCCCCCTCCATCTCCCAGCGGGCCGGCATCTATGCCCTGCGCTACCGGAAAGAGATCCAGCCCCCGATGATCGAGGAGTACCGGAAAAGAATGTTCTACGCCGCCGAGCGCATCAACGCCATTCCCAAGCTCAGCGTGCTCTATCCCCCCAAGGGCTCCTTCTACCTGTTCGTGAATATCAAGGGCACGGGCCTGAACAGCGTGGACGCTGCCGACATGATCCTGCGGAAGGCCCACGTCCTGACCCTGCCCGGCAACGCCTTCGGTGCCTGCGGCGAGGGCTACATCCGCATTGCCTGCACCTGCAACGTAGAAACCCTGAAAGAGGCGTTTGACCGCATCGAGCGTGCGCTTCAATAAAAAACACTTCATCCACGCGATGAGAGAAAGAGAATTTATGAAAAAATCAGTGATCGATAAACCGATCTCCATCACCTGCGTGGCCCTCATCGTGGCCTTCGTAGCCCTGGTGATCGTGAAGCCGGATGCAACGATCAACGCGGTCAACGTGATCTTCGATTACGCCACGGCGATCTTCGGCGTTCCCATCCTCTGGTTCGTCTTCATCGGCCTGTTCGTCTGCCTGTATCTGGCCTTTGGCAAGTACGGCAAGATCAAGCTGGGCGACGGCAAACCGGAATACTCCCTGTTCAGCTACATCGCCATGATGATGTGCGCAGCCCTGGCGGCTACGGCCGTCTACTACTCCTTCGTGGAGTGGTCCTTCTACCTGGCCGAGCCGTCCTTCGGCCTGGAGCCTTACTCCCGCGAGGCCGCAGAATATGCCCTGCCCTATGCGTTTTTCCACTGGGGCTTTGCCGTGCAGGTCGTGTTCGTCCTGTTGGGCGTGTGCATGGCCTACGGCTTCTATGTGAAAAAAGTCCCGCACCTGCGGGTCAGCGCCATCTGCGGCGAGATGATGGGGAACTACAAGTATAAGAAGCCCCTGGGTAAGATCATCGACGCCCTGACCATCCTGAGCATCATCGGCGGCGTGGGCGTTGTGTCCATGGGTGTGGGTGTGCCAATCATCACGGCGGCCATCTCCAAGGTCTTCGGTGTGGACGCCAGCTTTGCCGTGAACCTCATCGTTTTGCTCATCGTGGGCGCGGTGTTTACCCTGACCTCTTTTGTGGGCGTGAAAAAGGGCATGAAGCGGCTGAGTGATCTGACGATGTATCTGGCCATCGGCCTCATGGCCTTCATCTTCATCTTTGGCCCCACCGGGTTCATCCTGAAGAACTTCACCTACAGCTGCGGCAAGATGCTCTCGAACTACATCGACATGAGCCTCTTCACCGACCCCATCGGCAACAGCGGCTTCCCGGAGGCCAACACCATCTTCCTCTTCACCCTGGCCTTTAACTACGCCGCCCTCATGGGCATCTTCATTGCCAAGATCTCCAAGGGCCGGACCATCAAGGCCGTCGTCCTGAGCTGCCTGGGCGGCATCAGCGTAGGCACCTGGATCATGTTCGGCATCAACGGCAGCTTCGGCCTCCACGCCGAGCTGACGGGCCAGTTCGAGCTGTCTAAAGCAGAGGACATGCAGGCGGGCCTGATGACCCTCTTTGAAACGCTCCCCCTGGGCAAGGTGGTCCTGCCCATTGTCTTTGCCGTCGTGACCATCGGCTTTTTGGCGACGTCCCTGGACTCGGCGTCCTTCGCCATCGCCGTGGCGGGGTCCAAGTCCCTGGACAGCAACGGCAACCCCAACACGGCTTTCCGCCTCATCATGTGCGTGGTGCTGGTGCTGATCCCAATGGCGTTCCTCTTCACCGGCGCTCCCTTCTCCGCCATCAAGACCCTGTGCATCGTCCTGTCGATCCCGTTCCTGTTTGTGATCCTGGGGATGCTGGTGGGCCTGTTCAAGTGGCTGAAAGCCGACCAAGGCAAGGCAGAGCCGCCGCAGATCGAGCAAAGCAAGGAAAACTGACCCTCGATCCCAACCTCATCATAAAGCAACAGCGCATCCCGACCGGCTTTCGCCGGGGGATGCGCTGCTGCTTTATCCTTGCGAAAAGATCCGAAAGAGCGGATGCTATTACATCGATAAAACCGGCCTGATCGGGGAAATATTGAACACTTCTGGAGTCCAAGTGATGCTCATCACCCGCCCCCGGCGCTTCGGCAAAACACTGGGCATGAACATGCTGGCCGATTTCTTTGACATCAGCAAGGACAGCAAAGCTCTGTTTGAGGGCCTGGAGGTCAGCAAAGACACGACGCTGTGTGAGCAGTGGAGGAACCAATGGCCGGTCCTCTTTGTCTCCTTCCGGCGTGTAGATGGTTTGAATTTTCAGAGCGCTTATGGGATGCTGGAGGAAACGATCAGTGACCTTTGTGAGGAGCATCGTTATCTTTTGGATAGTTCACAGATCAGCGATCTGGAAAAAAGCGTGATGGAGCGCCTGATCTGGAAGAAAGCAACGGATCAGGAACTGAAAGGCAGTCTTTTGCGGCTGACCCGCATGATGCAGGCGCATTATGGCAAACCGATCATTCTCTTGATCGATGAGTACGACGTGCCCCTGGCTAAGGCCAGCGCCAACGGATATTACAAAGAGATGCTGGACGTGATGAAGGGCATCATGCAGGCGATGAAAGACAATTCGTCCTTACAGCTGGCCGTCATTACCGGCTGTTTACGCATCGCCAAGGAGAGTATCTTCACCGGAACAAATAACTTTGTGTCTGACACGATCACCTCTTCCAGATTGAATGAGTACTTCGGTTTTACCCAGGCAGAAGTGGACCAGCTTTTACAAGACACGGGCCTGACGGACCATGTGGAGGATGTGAAAGCCTGGTACGATGGCTATCACTTCGGTGAGTTTGACATCTACTGCCCCTGGGATGTGATGAACTATTTGCAGGATCTTCAGTTTGACCCGGAGACAGAACCGGTCAGCTACTGGAGAAATACCAGTGACAACGCGATCATCCGCTCGTTTATTGATTATGCTGGTCCGGCTATTTCGGATAAGCTGGAGGTGCTGCTCTCCGGAGGGTATATCGTGCAGAAGATCAGAGAGGATTTGACGTATAACTATCTGCACTCGTCAGAAGAAAACCTCTGGACGATCCTCTATCTGACGGGGTATCTGACCAGAGTCCGTCCGGCGGAATTACCGCAAAAGCCGCCGAGAGGTTACCTGGCTTTGATGATCCCCAATGCTGAGGTCCAAGAGCTGTTTGAAACGACCATTCAGGAGTGGTTCGATGACAGCGCCGAGACATGGGACCGTCAGAAAATGTTCCAGGCCGTTTGGTCGGGAGACACGGAGACGCTGACGAAAGAGATCAGCAAGCTGCTGCTCAGGACCATCAGCTACCACGATTACAAGGAAGACTTTTACCATGCGTTCCTGGCCGGTATTTTTGCCGGGGGAGGGCATCGTGTGGAATCTAACCGCGAGCACGGCGAAGGGCGCAGCGACATTATCGTCTTTGACAAGAATAACGCGAGACTCGCGATCTTCGAGGTCAAATGCGTGAAAAGCCCGGATGCTTTGCCTGCGGCGTGTGAGGCGGCACTGGAACAGATCGATGACCGGCGGTATACGGAATCGTTCTGGGACAACTACGACGAGAAACTTCACTACGGCATTGCGTTTTACAAGAAGCGGTGCCTGGTCAAACGAGAACCAAACTGAGAAAGACAACACCCCCTTGGGTCCTACCTGCTGCGGCAGGAGACCAAGGGGGTGTTGTCTTTACCCTAACTGCTGCCAATACTTTCACGTCCCACTGGATCGGCTCGATGCCCATGCCGCGTACCGTTGCGATGACGTGGTCGTCGTACTCCCCAAAGGGCGGGCGGAAGAGGGTGGGGGTCTTCCCGGTGATGGCGGCGATCTTTTCTCCCGCGGTGGTCAGGTCTGCCACGATCTCCTGGGCGGAGAGGGCGTTGAAGTGGGCGTGGGTGTCCGAGTGACTCATCACTTCATGCCCCGCATCGGAGAGAGCCTTGACCGACTCCGGGTATTTCTCCACCCAGTCACCCACCACAAAGAACGTGGCCTTGACATGGTAGCGTCCCAAAATGTCGATGAGCTGCTGGGTATCCTCGTTGCCCCAGGCGGCGTCAAACGTCAGAGAACAGACTTTGTCTTCCCGCTGGACGCAGTAGATGGGCAGCTGCCGCTGCGTAGAGGCGGCGGAGACGTAGGAGGGCAAGGTTGTGATTAGGCACAGAGCACACACCGCCGCCAGCCCTGCGGGGATGGCCAGGGTGCGCTTGCGGACGAAGAACACGCGGCGGGCCTGCTTTGTCTTCGCGTTGGGTTTGTGCGGGAAACGGAATTTGAACATAGCGATCCCATCCTTTCTGATAGAAAGAGCTTATGCGCCGCATTCTGCTTCATGCGGAACTGCGGGAAAAAGGACGAGCCGTTCCGTGGGGGAGGTGTTGTTGTAAAAACAGAAGCTTCATGGTATGATAAAAAACAGAAAGGAGTTGGTCCGTATGCAAAGAGTAAACTTACCGATCGGAACGTCTGACTTTGCAGAGATTCGACGCGAGGGCTGGTATTATGTAGATAAGACCGGCTTGATCGGCGATCTCTTGAATACCCGAAAGGCCAAGGTCACGCTCATTACTCGCCCCCGGCGGTTCGGTAAAACGCTGGGCATGAATATGCTGGCCAATTTCTTTGACATTCGGAAGGACAGCGAGGCTCTGTTTGAGGGCCTGGAGGTCAGCAAAGACACGACGCTGTGCGATCAGTGGAGGAACCAATGGCCGGTCCTCTTTGTCTCGTTCCGACGTGTGGACGGGCTGAATTTTCAGAGCGCTTACGGGATGCTGGAACTTACCATCACGGATCTCTTTAGAGAGCACCGCTATCTTCTTGACAGCGAACAGGTAGGCGATGACGAAAAGAAAATGATCCATCGCTTGTTACAAGGGACAGCAACGGAACGAGAAGTCAAAAATAGCTTGCTCCTGCTGACAGAGATGATGCAGGCGAACTACGGCAAGCCGGTTATTCTTTTGATGGATGAGTACGACGTGCCCCTGGCCAAGGCCAGCGCCAACGGATATTACAAAGAGATGCTGGACGTGATGAAGGGCATCATGCAGGCGATGAAAGACAACTCTGCGCTTCAACTCGCCGTTATCACCGGCTGCCTCCGCATCGCAAAAGAAAGCATCTTCACCGGAACGAACAACTTTGTGTCCGACACGATCACCTCTTCCAGATTGAACGAGTATTTCGGTTTTACCCAAGCAGAAGTAGACAAACTCTTAGAAGATACTGGCCTGACGGACCATGCAGAGGACATCAAAGCGTGGTATGATGGCTATCACTTCGGAGAGTTTGACATTTACTGCCCCTGGGATGTGATGAACTATCTCCAGGATCTTCAATTTGACCCACTGAAGAAACCGGTCAGCTATTGGAAGAACACCAGCGACAACGCGATCATTCGTTCCTTTATTGATTACAGTGGTCCGTCCATTTCTAAGAAGCTGGAGCTTTTGCTCTCCGGCGGCTATATCGTCCAGACGATCGAAGAGGACTTGACCTATGACTACCTGCATTCCTCCGAAGATAATCTATGGAGTATCCTGTACCTGACAGGCTATCTGACACGGGTCCGAGAAATTCCGCCTTCTGATGGATCGATCGCTCTGATGATTCCCAACGCAGAGGTGAAAGAAATTTTCCGTTCCACGATCCAGAAATGGTTCAAGGACAGCTCCCAGACGTGGAACCGGCAAGCGATGTTTCAGGCGCTTTGGGCCGGGGACAGCGAGACACTGACAAAGGAAATCGGAAAATTACTTCGCAAGACGATCAGCTACCACGACTACAAAGAGGATTTCTACCATGCCTTCTTAGCCGGTATTTTGGCCAGCTTCCACTATTCTGTGGAATCCAACCGAGAGCACGGCGAGGGGAGAAGCGATATCGTGGTTTACGACGAAGAAAATTCCCGTGTCGTGATCTTCGAGGCGAAGGTAGCCAAGTCACTGGATGAACTGCCTAAGGCGTGTGATGCGGCACTTCACCAGATCGAAGCACGACAGTACGCAGAAGATTTCCGGGACGAGTACGATGAGATCTTGTGCTACGGCATTGCGTTTTACAAGAAGCGGTGCCTGGTCAAACGAGAACCAAACTGA
>OLOH01001842.1_pt1 | contig 11348 bp, 6 predicted proteins | sample 1673221 | NCBI WGS metagenome assembly OLOH01 (sample SAMEA3136767, study PRJEB25190) | human gut metagenome
ATTGATATTGATGGTAAACTTGCTGTCCCACGCTGCTTCAATACGATCGTTCCAAATACCCTGCAAATTGGAGGGCAGCGATCCGGGACGGCTGGAACTAATGGTCAAATACCGGCCAAAGGCAAAGTACAACGCAATGAGCCCCAGATCTTTTTCGCCCTGCTGCACCCTATGAAGCCGTTCGTCAGTGGGCAGTGCTTCCAACGCTTCATCTCCGGAAAGAGAGAACTTCGTCCGATTGTACAGCGCTTTGTAATCGGCTAGATGGGAGCTTCGTACCTGGCTTTCAGGCACTTTTATGGCTTCTCCAAGCACTTTCCGGCATTCCTCCACCGGATCTTCCACGCGATAGGTGGTGGCGGCGGTCCAATACAGCACTGCCTCGTCGGCGTTTTTCACCGTGATATATTCTCCCACTACATCCACGGTTCCTCCTTGGGAAGTGGCTCGCAGCATGGAGCAAAAACGGATTCCTTCGCCTCCGGTATAATAAATGGCGTGATTGGCCTTATCCTGTTTGGATTCGTCAAAGAACCGGCCGCGGTGCATTCTCACCTGCAAGCTGACTCCTGCTTTCTGGTCGGATGTAAGCCGCATTACCATCACATTGTGCGGGGCACTGATGTATGTTTCCCGGGTGTAGTGAATCCCTCCACTGGTATAGGAGACAACACACATGGCGTTGTCTAAATCCAACTGGCGGCAATACTCAGACACCTCTTTTTCAGGGGCGGCAACATCCAGGTAAATGTCCCCCAGCGTTTGATACATCCGCTCAAACTCCGGCGTGCCTGCCATGGCAAGTGTGGCAAGGTTTTCGGCTTCCCCGATCTTCCCTTCCCGCATCAGTTTCCGGATTTCCGGAAGCTTTTCTTTGCAATCCGGGTTGGTCCGATCTCGGAATCCTCCTGACCAAACGCTGTCCTCATTGATTTGAACACGTTCGTTCAAGGGTTGGCCAAACACCATGGCGCCCAATTTACCATTGCCCAGGGGCAGAGCGCTATTCCAGTCCTCCGCCGGCTTTTTGTACCACAATTTCATAGCTAACTCCTCCAAAACATCTTAAGGGGTGGTTCCCTTTTAAAGTGCGAATTATCTGGTTTTGATTACAAAGGGCCTCAGCTTCAAAAAACGTTCTTTCCGCAAACCATCCACCACGCGTGTCAGTTGTTCATAATCCACATGGCACGTTTTTTACATCCGCTTAAAAGTGAACCGTTTTTCTTTTCTGTAAATTATTTTTTGTGAACTTGATTTTAGAGCTCCACCGTTATCCGGCTTTGCCACAGGAGAATTATACACATTTTTTCTGTCAGTTGCAATATAGAACAATATAAAACGATAAAACTTTCTTTAGAATAGGCCATTCCGTGAAAGATGCAATCGTTTCGCCCACAAATACGATTTTTTTGCATATAAGGAGACAATAGAAGGATTTAAAATAGAAAAAGTTCTTTGATCCGTCGTATTCGTGAGAAAACAGGATAAAACAGGAGCTTTTCAGAGAAAAAACCCCGGAATTTCTTGACTTGACATAGAAAAAAGTATACCATATTTTCAGTGTTTTTTTATTTTTTTACATATGGAAGGAAGAAGGAGCGGAGTCTGTGATGAAAAAATTTATTGCCGTTTTGACAGCGGCTACATTGCTTTTCGCCACTTTGCCCTTAACGGCGCTGGCAGCAGAGGATGAAACTCAAATGGGAGAATCTATCCTTGAGGAAGAACAGGAGCAGGAAACTGTTTCTAGTGAACCGTTGGATCTCTCCTTGGAAACAACTCAGGAAGAAACATTTGCCCCTGACGATCAGAACGGCACAGAGGATGAAACCACCGAAGAGCCTGGTTCGGACGAAACATCCTCCTCCCCTGAAACAGAAACAGGAGAGGAATCCTGCGAACCGGAAGAAACTCCTGATTCGCCCGACGCCCAACCGGATCAGCCTTTGTTTGGCATGTATTTGGACGAGCATGTCGCTTACGTGTCCGGTGACGGTGACATGGTATTTCCGGAGAATAAATTGAGCCGCTCTGAAGCAGCCAGTTTGATCTATCAGCTTCTTACCGATCCCGCCCAGCCTAGTGAGAGCCATTTTTCCGATGTGCCCGAAGGCGTCTGGTATCAGACTTTTGTGGATTCTTTGGCGGAAATGAAGATTTTGTCCGGCATGGGAAATGGCACCTTCCAACCGAAAAAAAACATTACAAGAGCGGAATTCTCAGCCATGCTGTCCAAGCTCTTCCCCATGGAAACCGCGGAGGTCAATTTTTCGGATGTCTCCGAAACCCACTGGGCATATGCTGCCATTCAGAACGCAGTGGCGAAAAATTGGGTATCCGGCTACCCGGACGGCACCTTCCGGCCCGATTCTTCCATAACCCGTGCGGAAGCTTTTGCCATGATGAACAAGATGCTGGGCCGTTCCCCTGACAAGGAGTTGATCGACGCCCAGGGAAAGATCCTTCGGTTTTTAGACCTGCCCTACAACTATTGGGCGTATTATCACATCATGGAAGCGTCCATCCCCCACGACCACTCTTATGATGAAAACGGCAACGAAGTTTGGGAATATTATAAGGTTCCCACTGCCCAGCTGGGTCAGGGTCCCCACTTGGTTGAAGGAGAACTGTACTATGTGGGAAGCGACGGGTATTATGTTCGCAACGATTCGGTGGGTGTTTTGAAATTTGACGATTCCGGACGCTACACCACCGGGGACACCGGACTTGATAAAAAGCTCACTTCCATTGTTTTGCAGGAAGCCAACTCTTCCGACTCCCTGTATAACAATCTGCGGCGGATGTACGATTACGTCATTGACGATTACAGCTATTTGGCAGAGACACATGTGCCTCAGGGATCGACCGGTTGGGAAAATTCCTACGCCTCTTCTATGATTGACCGGCATATGGGAAACTGCTACAGCTATGCTGCGCTGTTCACCTTGTTGGCCAGAAAAATGGGCTATCAGGCTCAGGCGGTGTCAGGATTGGTCACTGTGGATTCCTGTCTCACTTGGACGTATGGGTATTGGTCTGAGCATGGATGGGTAGAGATCAAGATGGACGATGGCAAAATCTATGTGTGCGATCCTCAACTCCGAGCTGGCCATGCAAATACGTGGGGCTATAATTGGGATCTGTTCATGAAGCCCTATGGGCAAAGCGTTGCTCATTATAAGGTGAATGACAATGTTTTGAGCTGATTTGCTCCGTGTGAGAATTTTCGGAAAGGAACCAATGTTTATGAAACGCTTAATTTCTCTTTTTGCAGCGGTCTTACTGACGCTGTCTTTGTGTGCTTGCGGCAACGACGGCCAGCCCTCCAGCAGCTTGGTCAGCGGCAGCCCTTCTCCCAGCGCATCCCCTAGTGCAACACCTTCCGCTAGCCCCAGCGCGACTCCTTCTGCAAGTCCCACTCCTTCCCCCAGCCCTGTTGATTCCAGTTCCAGCGCTGCGTCCTCCACCAAAGAGGCGGAAGAACCTGTGTATTCTGCTCCGGAAGAAACCGGCAATGATACTTCCTACCAGGAGCCTGTCACGGCCCCCACTGCCAAACCTACAGCGGCTCCCGCTCCCGCTCCTACCCCGGTTCCCACTCCGGAACCCACGCCGGAGCCCGCTGCTGCCAGCCCTTACGATTATGTAGGGTATGACATCGGCACATTCTACAGTCTTTTCGGATACCCCAACAGTTCGGAATATGCCACCAGTTGCAGTGGTCAGGAAGGCGAGGATGGTATCCTTTATTACAGCGGGTTTACCGTATACACTTTTCGCAGCACCAATGGCAGCGAAGTGGTTGTCTCTGTCTTTTAAACAAAACATCCCCTGTTAAGGAGTTGGAACACTGTGGTATTCAGTTCGGCTGTTTTTCTCTTCCTCTTTCTTCCGGTGGTGTTTGTGCTGTCCCGGATCGTTCCAGGTATTCCAGGGAAAAACATTTTTCTGCTCATAGCAAGCTTTCTGTTTTACGCGTTTGGCGAACCTGTTTATGTCTTTTTGATGCTCTTCTCTACAGTGGTCAATTACGTTGCAGGGCGTCTTTTAGCTGTATGTGGTAAAGGAAAAGACAAATGGGTTGTAGCTGCCGCGGTGGTGGTAAACCTGGGATTGCTTTCCGTTTTCAAATATACGGATTTCTTCCTTTCCAATGTGAACCGGATTTTCTCCATAGAGATCCCACTGACAGGCATTGCCCTGCCAGTGGGCATTTCCTTTTTCACCTTTCAAGGGCTCTCCTATGTTATTGATGTGTACCGTGACAGGGCGCAAGTTGCCAAGAACTTTGTAAAACTGGCACTTTATATCTCGTTCTTTCCCCAACTGATTGCCGGACCCATTGTAAAATATCACGATGTAGCCCAGCAGATCGACCACAGGCAGACTACCTCCGCCCTCACTGCCGACGGTATCCGGCGGTTTATTGTGGGCCTTTCCAAAAAGCTGCTGATTGCCAACACGGTGGGACAGATGGCAGACGCGGTTTTTACCGCCCAGGTGCAAGAACTGGACGTTCGGTTAGCTTGGCTAGGCGCGTTCTGCTACATGCTGCAAATCTACTTTGATTTTTCCGGCTACAGCGATATGGCCATCGGTTTGGGGAGAATGTTCGGTTTTCAGTTCCTGGAAAATTTTCAGTATCCCTATATCAGCTCTTCCATCAAGGAGTTTTGGAGGCGATGGCACATTTCCCTTTCTTCCTGGTTCCGGGATTATCTCTACATTCCTTTGGGTGGAAACCGAAAAGGAAAGGTTCGTACTGAGTTGAACAAGGCTCTGGTGTTTTTCTGCACCGGCTTATGGCATGGAGCTTCCTGGAATTTTGTGCTGTGGGGTCTTTGGCATGGTGTGTTTATCATATTGGAGGACCTGCTGCCAAAGGGCGGAAAAATCCGCCGAGGAATAGTACATGTTATCACGCCTTTGATCGTGCTGTTGGGATTTGTTCTGTTCCGGGCAGATACCTTGTCAGACGCGGGTCTGCTTTTCACCCAAATGTTTACAGGATTTACATTCACCTTGCAAAGTGACGCACTGCTCCGAGAACTGCTCACATCGTTGAATGTGACAACGCTTTTGCTGGGAGCTGCATTTTCTCTGCCGCTGCTTCCCTGGTTGCGGAGTAAAATTGCCGTCTGGAAAAATGCTTGGTTTGTGCAGGGTGCTTCGTATGTGGCTGCCGGTGGGTTATTCTGCCTCTGCGTTATGAATTTGGCGGGAAGTGAATTTAATCCCTTTATTTATTTCCGGTTTTAAGAAAGGAGGGGTGTTACATGAGAAAAACGTGGTCTGCCCTATTTATCCTTTTGTTTTTCTGTGCCTGCGCGGTCCCAGGTTTGGGAATGATCGTTTTTGGGGAGAGTCAGCCTGCTGCAAACGAGGTGCTCTCCCCCAAACCTGTTTTAAAAAATCCCGATGGAAGCTGGAATCTGGAGGTGATGTCGGACGCAGCCGACTATTTTGGGGATCACTTTGCCTTCCGGCAAGAATTGATCACCGCTGATTCCATTCTAAAGGCGAAATTGTTTCACACCTCTTCTCAAGAACAGGTAGCTTTGGGAAAGGACGATTGGCTGTTCTATGGGGAAACTCTGGAGGATTACACTGGCGCCGACTGCTTGACCGACCGGCAGGCTTATTCCATAGTCCGTTCTTTGGCTTTGGCGCAGGCGTATGTGGAGAGCAAGGACGCTGCTTTTCTCTTTACTGTAGCCCCCAATAAGATTTCCCTTTATCCTCAATTTGCCCAGGGAGATCTGAGCCCCGGAGAAATCACTGCAGCCGGTCAGGTCAAAGACGCCCTGGCATTGGAGGGCGTGCCCTATGGGGATCTGTTCGAAGCTTTTGAAAACCAGGAGGAGATCCTGTATCACAAACTGGATTCCCACTGGACATACCGCGGGGCAGCTCTGGCCCACGACACGCTCTTGGCAAATCTGGGACTTTCCGGAGACGATTTTTCCAAAGAAGGAAGTTACCAGGCCACTCATAAAGGGGATCTGTATGAAATGCTGTATCCTGCGTCTTCCCGTTTGGATGAGCAGTGGCATTTTACAGAAGAGCCACAATTCACCTACGACACACCCATCCGAGATGTGGACGACTTGCGGATTCAGACTTCCAGCCAGGGAACATACGGAAACCTGTTGATGTTCCGTGACTCCTTTGGAAACACTCTCCACACGTTAATGGCGGAAGATTTTGGGCACGCTTTATTCTCCAGGGGGCAGCCTTATGACCTTGGTTTGATGGACCAGGTGGGTGCAAACTACGTGATTGTGGAAATCGTTGAGCGCAATCTGCATTTGCTTTCTCAAATCCCCTTCATCTTTCCCGCTCCTCAAGTGGACTTTACGGAAACTCTGGCACAAGGAACGGGCACAGCCACCGCCCAGGCAGTGGAATCCCCCAGCACCCCCAATTATGTGACTATAAACGGCTGGGTGAGTCCATGCGATACGGACTCGCCCCTTTACCTTCAAGTTGATGGTGTGACCTATGAAGCATCCCCGGTAGGGGCCGAAGGAGAAAATCCCCAGGCGTTTCCGTTTACCGCCTATTTGCCCGTGGGAACTGACCTGTCAGAGGCACAAATGATCTACAAAACAGACGGTGTCTGGTCTATTGTTCCTTTGGAAATTTCTTGACACAAAACTTTGCCCTGCCGGGCAAACGGCAGGGCGTTTTTATTTTCCGTCCCTTGTACCCTTCTTTTGGCCTATGATATAATAAAATAACACAAATCAATTACCCAAGAGAAAGCAGGCGAATGTGATATGGAAACCGGCGCGCCAAAAGAAATATTGGTTCGTGGGGCAAAAGTACATAACCTGAAAAATGTGGACGTCAACATTCCTCTCAATAAAATCGTGGGAGTCGCAGGGGTGTCCGGTTCTGGAAAATCTTCCCTGGCATTGGGAGTGCTGTACTCCGAAGGTTCCCGCAGATACTTGGAGGCTCTTTCCACGTATACGCGCCGCCGTATGACTCAAGCCGCTAAGGCACAGGTGGACCAAGTTCTCTATGTCCCTGCTGCGCTGGCACTGCATCAGCGTCCGGGGGTTCCGGGAATCCGAAGCACGTTTGGAACGGGAACGGAACTGCTCAACAGTTTACGATTGATGTATTCCCGGTTAGCGCATCATCAATGCCCTAACGGTCATACCCTTCCCCCTTCCTTGGCGGTTGCGGCCGGACAGCCCCTGACCTGTCCCCAGTGCGGAGAGATCTTTTACGCACCCGGCGCAGAAGAACTGGCCTTTAACTCCCAGGGCGCCTGCCGCACCTGTGGAGGCACCGGCATTGTCCGGGCAGTGGACCGTACTACTTTGGTGCCGGATGAATCTTTATCCATCGATGAAGGTGCAGTAGCTCCCTGGAAAACCCTGATGTGGTCTTTGATGACCGATGTGTGCAGGGCTATGGGTGTGCGCACAGATGTGCCTTTTTCCCAATTGACTGACCAGGAACGAGAGATCGTCTTTAACGGTCCCGCGGTGAAGAAGCATATTTTTTATAAAGCAAAAAATTCCAACGACGCCGCAGAACTGGATTTCACCTATTACAATGCGGTATACACGGTGGAAAACGCTTTGGCCAAAGTGAAGGACGAAAAGGGCATGAAGCGGGTGGAAAAATTCTTGAAAGAGGATGTTTGTCCCGATTGTCATGGCACTCGGCTTTCACCGGCGGCCCGTGCTCCAAAGCTGCGAGGTATCGGTTTGGATGAGGCATGCCAGATGACTTTGACAGAACTGGTACAGTGGGTCCAAGGGGTGCCGGAGTCCCTTCCGGAAGAAATGCGTCCTATGGCGGAAAGCATTTGCCAATCTTTTCAGACAGTGGCCACTCGGTTGATGGAGCTTGGATTGGGTTACCTGTCATTGGACCGAGCGGCTTCCACCCTTTCTACTGGAGAACGCCAACGGATGCAACTGGCAAGGGCTGTGCGCAACCGTACCACCGGAGTCCTCTACGTTCTTGACGAGCCGTCCATCGGGCTGCACCCCAGCAATATTGTAGGTTTGACCCGCGTTATGGACGACCTGGTGGCGGATGGGAATTCGGTTCTTCTGGTGGACCATGACACCCAAATTCTTTCCCATGCAGACTGGGTCATTGAAATGGGGCCGGGAGCCGGCGCAGACGGCGGACAAGTTCTGGCTCAGGGCACTGTAAAGGAATTGGGAGAAAATACAGATTCCAAAATTGGGCCGTTTCTCGCTGGAAAGGCGCAAGTCCAAGTGCGGCAGCCCACTCCGGAAAAAGCGCTGTTTGATTTGGGAAGGATTCACCTGTCAACTGGGCCCATCCATACGGTAAAACCTCTGGAAGTGGACATCCCTCAAGGCAGGCTGACTGTAGTGACAGGGGTTTCCGGTTCGGGAAAAACGACCCTGATCTTGGAAAGCCTGATCCCAGGGTTGGAAGCAGCGATCCAAGGTACGTCTTTCCCCCACCATGTTCTTTCTGTGGAGGCACCCGGTATTCAGCGAGTAAAACTGATCGACGCAACCCCCATCGGTATCAATGTGCGTTCCACAGTGGCCACCTATGCCAACGTGCATGACGAGCTGCGAAAAGTTTTTGCGCGCACGCCTGACGCCAAAGAGCACGGGTATAAAGCCGGTGATTTTTCTTACAATACAGGGAAATTGCGCTGCTCCACTTGTGATGGCACTGGTTCAATCAGTCTGGATGTGCAATTCCTTCCAGATGTGGATATTCCCTGTCCGGAATGTCGTGGTTCCAGATATTCCAAAGACGCGGAAAGCATTAAGCATCGGGGGAAAACGGGACTTGGGTACTCTCTTCCCCAACTGATGGCTATGGACATCCACACAGCGCTGGAAGCCTGCCGGGATCTGAAGCTTGTACGTCAACGGTTACAAGTTTTGCAAGATTTGGGGCTGGGGTATCTGACCTTGGGGGAAGCTACTCCCAATCTATCCGGTGGAGAGGCACAACGGCTCAAATTGGCCAGCGAAATGGGAAAAGGGCAACGCGGGTCTGTGTTTGTATTTGACGAACCAACTATAGGTTTGCATCCCCTGGATGTGCAAACACTTTTACAAGTATTCCAAACTTTAATTGAGCAGGGGGCCACTGTTATCGTCATTGAGCACGATTTGGATGTGATCCGCAACGCGGACTACCTCATTGACATGGGGCCTGGTGGTGGCCAGGAAGGCGGTCGGATCGTCACGGCAGGAACGTTGGAACAGGTTTCTGCTTGCAGCGAAAGCGTTACCGCAAAATTTCTATGACAAAAACAAAAAGGAAGCCTCTCTCAAAAGAGATTGGCTTCCTTTTTATATCGTTTGCAGCTTAAATCCAACGCATATCGGTCATACGGTCTTCGAACGTGATAGCACGCTTCAGAACGTCGCACGCCTTGACCAGACCCTCGTTTTTGCTCATCAGGCTATCCTCGTGCTCAATGCTCAGCACATAGTCGTAACCAACCAAACGGAGCTGGCTGACAAAGTCTTTCCAGAACAGCTCGTCATGGCCGTAGCCGATGGAACGGAAGATCCAGGAACGATGGATCTCGTCAGAGTAAGAACGGGTATCCAAAGTACCGTCGATGGGAGCGTTGATGGGGTCGATCTTGGTGTCTTTCGCGTGGACATGGAAAATTGCGTCGCCGCCCAGAGCGCGAATCACCTTAATGGGGTCCATACCCTGCCAAATCAAGTGGCTGGGGTCCAGGTTTGCACCGATTTCAGGACCAACCGCCTCGCGCAGTTTCTTCAGAGTGTAAGTATTGTAGACACAGAAGCCCTGGTGCATTTCCAAAGCGATCTTGTTTACGCCATGGGACTTGGCAAAGGCCACAAAATCCTTCCAATAAGGGATGAGCACGTCATTCCACTGATATTCCAAAACTTCCAGATAATCGTTAGGCCATGCGCAAACCACCCAGTTGGGGTTCTTGGACTCGGCGCAGTCGCCGGGGCAGCCGGAGAAGCAGTTGATCTGATGAATTCCCAGTTTTTCCGCCATGAGAACAGCGTCGTGCATGTCGTCGTCAAACTGCTTGGCGATTTCTTTGTTGGGGTGCACCGGGTTGCCGTGGCAGCTCAAAGCGCTGATCTCCAAACCGGACTCTTCAATGGTCTTTACAAACTCCTGGAATTTGGTCTCATCATGAAGCAACACACCGGGATCGCAATGATCTTTGCCGGGATATCCGCCGCAGCCGATTTCCACCATCTGAGCGCCCAAAGATTTGAAGTAAGCCAGCGCCTCTTTCAGAGGCGTCTCGCCGATCACATTGGTAAGCACACCTAATTTCATAGCAAACACTCCTTATATACAGCTTGAGGCCCGCAAAAAATTCTGCGGCTCTTCGCTTTTCTTTGACTCCATTATAGAGAATCGACCTGGAAATTTCAATCCCCCATTGGGAAATAATCCCCGGCCTCTTCCTGCTTTCCTCTCTTCCGCGCAGCATCCTTTAACAAGAGATACTCCATGGAATCCTCCAAGGCCTTCCAGCTGGCTGCAACCACGTCTTCAGATACGCCTACCGTGGTGAAAGTGTCTTCCCCATCGGTAGAAGTGATCAACACCCGTACTCCAGCGGCTGTAGCGCTTTTGCTGTCCAGCACACGCACCTTATAGTCCGTCAATTTTACCTGCGACAGCACTGGGTAGAACACTTCCAAGGCTTTCCGCAAGGCCTGGTCCAACGCGTTCACAGGGCCGTTTCCTTCTGCGGCCATCAGCTGGATCTCTCCCCCAACCCGGACTTTTACTGTGGCACTGGCGCCACGATCTTTACCATCGCTGTAATCCGTATAAATGTGGTAATAGAGCAATTCAAAGAAGGGGGCAAAAGGCTTTAAACGCTTTCGCACCAACAGCTGGAAGGAAGCGTCCGCGCCTTCGAATTGATACCCACGAGACTCCAGCTCTTTGAGTTCTCCCAACAGCGACCGTGCCTCTTGGGAATCCAAGCGAACTGTGGGGAAAATCCCCTTTACCTTTTCCAGAACTACCGCCCGGCCGGACATTTCCGACGCAGGGAACCTGCGGGCATTCCCCACGAGGTAGGGGTCCACATGCTCAAAGGAACGCGGCGATTTTAAAACGCCTGCCGCATGCATCCCAGCCTTATGGGCAAAAGCGTTTTCTCCCACATAAGGCATCCCTGCGGGCAAATCCATATTGGCAATGGACGCCAGCTCTCTGGCACGTTGGGTCAAGTGCATCAACTCATCCTGGGGAATACAGGGAATGCCAAGTTTCACTTGCAAATCGGGGATGATGGTTGCCAAATTGGCGTTTCCACAACGTTCTCCGAATCCAAGCAATGTCCCTTGCACTTGGGAAGCTCC
>OLOH01001850.1_pt1 | contig 11310 bp, 8 predicted proteins | sample 1673221 | NCBI WGS metagenome assembly OLOH01 (sample SAMEA3136767, study PRJEB25190) | human gut metagenome
GAGTATTCAAACCGCCGCGACTAAAGTCACAAATATAGGGGATAGGCTCTCTTTGAGGGCGTCCCGTTGCCTGCGGCAAATCAGAAATTAATCTTCCTTGCCGTCTTCGCACCTCTCATAGCGATTTACAGAACTAATCAGCGCTTTCACTGAAGCATTGATGATATCGTCATCAATTCCAACTCCCCAATATGTATTTCCATCGCTTCCATAGATAGCAACATAAGCACATGCCTGGGAATTTGAACCCATTTTCAGAGCATGCTCTTCATATGTGGAGATTGTGTAATCTAAGTTGGAGTGGCGTTTTAATGCGTTACTTACGGCATCAAGACGACCATTTCCTTTTCCATGGTATACTTTATGTACACCATATTTGTTCAGGATAATTTCTGTTGAAATTCCACCGTGTTCCTGTTTGAAGTGTACTTCGAGTAATTCAATTGGATCACAAATATTAACATATTTTTCGTTGAATACTTTTAATACTTCTTTTGGCTGTAATTCTTTATGTGTATGGTCGGAAACATCTTTTACAGAATAACCAACTTCTTCACGCATTTTAGTTGGAATACGAATACCATATGTTTTTTCCAGAAGGAATCCGATACCGCCTTTTCCAGACTGGCTGTTGATACGGATAACATCTGCTTCGTATTCTCTTCCAAGATCTTTTGGATCAATTGGCAGATATGGTACAGTCCATTTATCGCAGTCATGTGTTTCACGCCACAGCATACCTTTGGCGATAGCATCCTGATGAGAACCGGAGAAGGCAGCAAATACAAGCTTTCCTGCATATGGCTGTCTTTCATATACATGCATTCTTGTTACTTTTTCATATACTTTTACGATATGTGGCAAGTCTGTAAAGTCTAAGTTTGGCTCTACACCATGAGCATACATATTTAAAGCTAATGTAATGATATCTACATTACCTGTACGTTCTCCATTACCAAATAATGTTCCTTCCACACGATCAGCTCCTGCAAGAACAGCTAATTCTGTATCGGCAACACCTGTTCCACGATCGTTATGAGGATGAACAGATAACACAACATTATCTCTGTATTTTAAGTTCTCGCTCATAAACTCAATCTGGCTTGCGTAAACATGAGGCAGAGAGTGGGAAACAGTAGCAGGAAGATTGATGATGGCAGGTAATTCTTTCTTTGGTTTCCATACATCTAATACAGCATTACAGATTTCTAATGCAAAATCCATCTCTGTTCCAGTAAAACTTTCTGGAGAATATTCAAAACGGTATTTTCCTCCATTTTCTTCCATCAGTTTCTGTAATAATTCAGCACCTTCTACAGCAATCTGAATAATATGTTCTTTATCTTTTTTAAATACCTGCTCACGCTGTGCAACAGAAGTGGAGTTGTACAGATGAACGATTACGTTTTTAGCGCCCTCAATAGCTTCAAATGTCTTTTTAATGATATGTTCTCTTGCCTGAGTCAGAACCTGAATTGTTACATCATCGGGAATCAGATTCCGTTCAATCAATGTACGGCAGAATTCATATTCTGTCTCAGAAGCAGCTGGGAAACCAACCTCGATTTCTTTAAAACCAACATCAACTAATAATTTAAAGAATTCGATTTTTTCTTCTAAACTCATAGGGATGATCAGAGCCTGATTACCATCACGTAAGTCAACAGAACACCAGACAGGTGGCTGTTCTATATGGTCTTTCTCCATCCATTTATTATATCCGGCTGGAGCTGGGAAATACATTGGTTTATACTTATCTGCATACTTCATAATAGAAAATCCTCCTTAAGTTGAAAACAACATATTACAGGAAAATATATCCTGTAAAATAAAAAACTCCGTCTCTTTAATGGCAAATACCAAAAGGCAGATGCCGAAAAGAGACGGAGAAAATAATTCCGCGGTACCACTCTTATTCATACGATACATAAAAAGTAAGGTATGCACTCATTACAGATACGGACTTAAAAAGCCTTATATCCTCCTGCTGTAACGGTCAGGTTTCCGGCGCTGCCTACTGCAATCATGCGGTTCAACAGGCTGCTCAGAGGCGAGTTCAAATCATGTCCACTACTGCTTCGCACCGACCAGCAGCTCTCTGGATGCTTTCATCATTCTACTATTCCTCTTCATCGCATTTATAGCATTTAATTTATCACGAAATAAAAAGGATGTCAATTCTTTTTTCGGCAGAACTTGACAATATGAATTCGAATAGAGTACACTCTTTTTAAGAAACAAAATGTATTCAAAAATCCAATGTACAAAGAAATCCAATGTCTAAAGAAATCGAATTTTCTCTCTTCTTAATATGGTTTCAAGAATGCCCCGGCATTCTTGATGCAACCAAATAAATCTCGTAATTTTTTCTGATATTAAGAAGGAATGAAAAAATGCTTTTTCTAAACATTGGAAAATGACAAAAATTTTTTTGAAATACACAAGGGAGAGAAATATCATGGAAGAAATCATAAAACGCTATCTAAGAAAGATCTACTACAATTTAAAGACTTGTGCGTTATGGCTTTTTATGGCAGTATTGACCGGGGTTGCTGTCGGGGCATTTAGTAGTGCCTTTTCTTTTTGCTTAAAAAAAGTAACCACACTTCGCGGTCAATATCCATTTTTGTTATATTTTCTGCCGATTGGTGGTGTCGTTATCGTATTTTTATATCATCTTTGTGGGGTAAGGCAGGATAAGGGAACGAACATCATTATGACTGCTGTACATGGAAAAAATCAGGATGTGCCTGCATATATGGCTCCACTTATCTTTGCAGCAACAATTATCACTCACTTATTCGGTGGCTCTGCCGGACGTGAGGGAGCGGCTCTCCAAATGGGAGGAAGTATTGGAAATACAATCGGACGGCTTTTCAAATTTGACGAGGGGGATCGAAAGCTTCTTGTCATGAGCGGAATGAGTGCCGCCTTTTCTGCCGTATTTGGAACTCCTCTTGCGGCAGCTATTTTCCCAATGGAAATGATCAGTGTCGGAATCATGCATTATGCCGCTTTAGTTCCCTGCGTATTTTCTTCCATTGTAGCAAATCGTTTTGCTGTCAATATGGGAATCAACCCGGAAGCATTTACTATTCACGGGATACCAGAACTCACCTTCACAAGTTGCGCTAAAATCGTACTGCTCGGCATTTTCTGTGCTGGATTAAGCGTTGTATTTTGTATATTTTTAAAGGGAGCTGGTTTATTTTACAATAAGTTTTTTAAAAAACCTTACATACGAATCATTGTCGGCGGTCTGCTTGTTATTGCAATCACCCTCCTAATCGGCAATTATGATTACAATGGAGCAGGAACTGACATGATTGCAAGAGCTATCGCGGGAAATGTCCCGGCCTATGCTTTTTTAATAAAAATGCTTCTTACTGCACTCACGCTTGCTGCCGGATATAAGGGCGGCGAGATTGTCCCTGCTTTCTTCACCGGAGCAACCTTTGGCTGTCTGTTTGGACATATCTTTGGCATATCTCCCTCTCTTTGCGCTGCAACCGGAATGCTCGCTTTATTTTGCGGTGTGACAAACTGTCCGATTGCTTCAATGCTTATTGGATTTGAATTGTTTGGATTTGAAGGTGTTTCCTATATCTTAATTGCCATCTCCATCAGCTATATGCTTTCCGGCTATCATGGTTTGTACAAAGAACAGATTATTGTCTACTCTAAATACCATCCAAAGTTTATTAACCGCCTGTCAGGGGATGAAAAATTTGATGGACAGGATTATGAATAAAAATTCTGAGTTGCCGCAGGCAAAGGAGACGCCTTTATAGAAGAACAAACAATCAGATTGCCAGAAGATTAACAAGAAGAAGCCCTAAAAAATTTATTGATTTTGTTCCGTTGTGCTAAACGCTCCATTTTGCCCAATAAAACAGAAACTTCGCAGAAACGAATGCGAAGTTTCTATGGTCAAAATCCCGCAGCACAAAGTCACAAAATTCAATAAATAATATTTCCGCTCACCGGCTACAGAGAGTTCTGCTGCTTCTGCTCTCTTTTTCTCCTTTTTGTACAAATTCCAAAGAACAATTACTAACAGAACCAACAATAGAAAGAACAGAAAAGATATTTCTCGTTCCTTTATATATCCCAATATCATACTCATTCAAAATCTGCCCCATTTATAAAATATTTAGCTATTTTCATTGAAATGTCCAACTATCCATTTATATGGTATCACAAGATAATGCAAAACTCAATATTTGACATTTTCTGATTTGCGAAGCAAAACTGATGTTCTCGAAGGGCAGCCGAGCAATAGAACCCCTATATGCCCTATTTCCTAATCACACTAATACAGGTGCCGAGACAGTCTACTTCATCCATTCGCCAAAGCAGCATATCTTTCCCTCTTCCATTCAGGCATTTTAAACAGTACATTTCTCCTTCCATTTTAAAATAGCGGAAATAAGCTTTCATTCCATCTGTAAAGACGGCGCATTCTCCTAATTCAGGAAAACGATTCTCTAATAATATCCTGTCTCCTTTACAATATGCAGGAGCAAAGTTATTATTAGTAATCTCAATAGCCAGATAAACCTTTTTAATCATTGTGTATTCGTCTTCTACCGTACAACTATTGTAATCAATACCATCTCCAATACGGCCTACTGGAATAAAACATGGGATTCTGTGTTTCATTTTACGCAAATTCAATCTTTCTTTTCTTGCTGCCTTACATTCTAACCGGGCAACTAAACGAATAATTGCCTTTCCATGATTCCCACACTCTCTATAATTTTCAAGAAGTTCTTCCTCTATGCCCTCCTGTCCTTCTGAATTCTCCGCCTCTTCCTCTGTCGTACTCATATCTTTTAATAAATACTCAACGGTAACTTCAAGCGCACTTGCTAATTGAAAAGCAGTCGATACTTTTGGATCTTTTACTTTTCTATAATAAATATTACGCAATGTCTCAAATGGAACTCCAGAAAGTTCCGCCAAATCCGTAAGGGATATATCCCTCTCAATCATTAATTCTCGAATCTTATCACTGAACATCTTGTCTCCCACGGGTCATTACTGACATAACTTTTTAAAAACTTTTATAATTGTTATGTTATTCCTAATATTTTATTATGTCAATATACATATTAAAATGTAAAAGATAACAAAAAGGAAGGGGATATAATATATGTCTAACGTTTTTATTGATTTTGCGGGAATTTTCCATGTTAAAGATGACCTTTTCAGATTTATCGACACTATGGAAGATCATCAAAAAGTACTTATTTTTACTATAAACAGTGAAAATGATTTTAAAAATGTTTTACGCATCGAAACCTCAGGAATTCAAAAACTTTTGATGCAAATCGGAATTCCCGCTAATATGCTTGGTTTTTCTTACATAGTAACCGCATTAGAACTTATCGCACTTGATCCTGATTATTTAAACCACATTACAAAAGGGTTATATGTCGATGTTGCTAAAAAATGTTCGAGTACAGCCGCCCGGGTCGAACGAAACATTCGGCATGCAATTGAAATTGGATTTTTAAAAGGTGATTTAGAAGAGATTGAGAAAATTTTTCATTGCTCCTCTTATTCAGATAAAGGAGCTCCGACGAATTCTAAGTTCCTTGCGGAGGTTTATTATTATATGGTGAATAATGAATTGTAGTTTACTGTTCCATTCGGTAAGCAAATGGCTAAACAGACGAATCCATGAAATAAAATAATCCATATCTGCGACTAAAGCCACAGATATGGATTATTTTATTTCATGGATTCGTCTGTTTGTCCGTTATTTAATGAATTAAATCATCATTGTCTATGTTCCACAGAAGCAATCAGTTCTCCACCCTGTTCGTCAATGACAATCGTATCCTGTGGATATACCTCGCCGGAAAGTATCATTCTCGCAGCAAGGGTATCGACATGTTTTGTCAGATATCTCTTCAATGGACGTGCACCGTATGCCGGTTCGTATCCATGTTCGATAACATAACTCTTGGCAGCATCGGTAAGATGAATAGAAAGTTCCTTGTCTTCAAGACGTTTGTTGACATCGGCAAGCATAAGCTCAATAATGCCTCCGATATTGTCTTTGGTAAGAGGTTTAAACATGATAATCTCATCAAGACGATTCAAAAACTCTGGTCTAAAGTGGGAACGCAGGTCATTCATGACCATAGTTTCTGCATCGGTCTTGATGTTGCCATTTTCATCGATTCCTTCGAGCAGATACTGGGAACCGATATTGGAGGTCATGATTAATATCGTGTTCTTAAAGTCTACTGTTCTGCCCTGAGAATCGGTGATGTGCCCATCATCAAGTACCTGTAATAGCACATTAAATACATCGGGATGTGCCTTTTCTATTTCATCAAAAAGAACAACTGAGTATGGTTTTCTTCTGACGGCTTCGGTAAGCTGACCGCCCTCTTCATATCCTACATATCCTGGAGGCGCTCCGATCAGGCGAGATACGGAATATTTCTCCATATACTCACTCATATCAATACGAACCATGTTCTGTTCGTTATCAAACAGGCTTGCGGCAAGTGCTTTCGCAAGTTCTGTCTTACCTACACCAGTAGGTCCGAGGAACATAAAGGAACCGATTGGCTTTGTCGGATCTTTAATTCCTGCTTTCGAACGGATAATGGCTTCAGTAACCTTTTCCACACCTTCATCCTGACCGACAACTCGTTTATGGAGTTCCTTATCAAGATTCAATGTCTTATTTCTCTCACTCTCGGTAAGTTTTGCTACCGGAATACCCGTCCAGCGGCTGATGATCGTTGCGATTTCATCATCAGTTACAGATTCATGAACCATAGAAGATTCTCTCTTCTTTGCACTTTCTTCCGCTTCCTCTAACTGTCTTTGCAATTCTGGCAATTTACCATATTGTAATTCTGCTGCTTTATTTAAATCATAATTGCGCTGTGCAATCTGAATCTCATTATTTAAACTTTCGATTTCTTCCTTTAACTTGGAAACACGCTCTACTGCGGATTTCTCCTGATCCCAGGAAGCCTTTTTCGACTTAAATTCCTCACGTAATTCGGCGAGTTCCTTTTGCAGATTTTCAAGACGTTCTACACTAAGACGATCCGTTTCTTTCTTTAAGGCTGCTTCCTCGATTTCTAACTGCATAATCTTTCTCTGCACTTCATCAAGGTCGGCCGGAAGGGAATCTAATTCTGTCTTAATCATCGCACATGCTTCATCCACAAGGTCGATTGCCTTATCTGGGAGGAAACGGTCGGTAATATAACGGTTAGATAAAACAGCGGCACTTACTAAGGCACTGTCTGCAATCTTTACACCGTGATATACTTCGTAGCGGTCTTTTAATCCTCTCAAAATAGAAATCGTATCTTCTACCGTAGGTTCATCGACCATAACCGGCTGAAAACGACGCTCCAATGCGGCATCTTTTTCAATATACTGACGGTATTCATTCAGTGTTGTAGCACCGATACAGTGAAGTTCCCCTCTGGCAAGCATTGGCTTTAACAGGTTTCCGGCATCCATCGCACCGTCGGTCTTACCAGCACCAACAATCGTGTGCAGCTCATCAATGAATAAAAGAATCTGTCCATCGCTGGCTTTGATTTCTTCAAGAACTGCTTTTAAACGTTCCTCAAACTCACCACGATATTTCGCTCCTGCTACTAAAGAACCCATATCAAGGGCAAATAATTTCTTATCCTTTAAAGAATCTGGCACATCACCTTTCACGATACGCTGTGCAAGACCTTCAACAACAGCTGTTTTACCAACACCAGGTTCACCAATCAATACCGGGTTATTCTTTGTCTTTCTGGAAAGAATACGAACGACATTACGAATCTCGCTGTCTCGTCCGATAACCGGGTCAAGCTTCTGCTGTTTAGCTCTCTCTACAAGGTCATAACCATACTTCTCCAATGTCTCATAAGTGGCTTCTGGGTTATCACTGACAACCTTCTGGTTACCTCTTACTGTAGACAATGCCTGAAGAAAACGCTCTCTTGTAATTCCATATGCCTGAAACAATTTCTTAATCTCTGTATTCGGATACTTCATTAAAGAAAGGAAAAGATGCTCTACAGAAACATACTCATCTCCCATTGCCTTAGCTTCATCCTCCGCACTCACAAGTACCTGATTCAAAGACTTACTGATATAAGTCTGTCCACCGGAAACTTTTGGCTTCTTCTCAACTGCCTGCTGTACCTGTGACAGAAATGCTTCTTTATTCACTTCCATCTTTTCAATTAATTTTAAAATCAGGCTATCCTCAATCGTAAGCAGGCTATATAAAAAATGTTCCTGATCGATTTCCGGGCTGCCATACTGATAAGCCAGTTTCTCACAGTTATTTACTGCTTCTAATGACTTTTGCGTAAATTTATTTATATTCATATAAGTTCCTCCTAACCCGAAGATGCTTATTTGTTCTACACTTCGTATAACATATATATATCACTATCTGTTAGCCATGTCAAGAGACGAGTGCTAATTTTTTGAGATTTTTTGGTGAAGCTTTGATTTTACGGGCTTCACAGGGATTTCTCACTTGCTTTCGCACTCGATTTTCTTGATTTGACCACATTTTTACGACAAGTCTTTGGAAAAATATATTCGTCTGATTTTCTTACCACATTTTACGACACAGTTTTATTGTGGGATAAGAATGTCATTAATGATTAACACACAGATTGCTGGAAATGCGTAATGCAATAGTAAAATATCACAAAAATCGAATGCAAATTTTGTAATGGGTTATGCGCTTAACCTTTGTAAATTCCACATTTATAATGTACCATATAATCATAATATTGCAGAAGAAGGGATGAAAAAGGATATTTTCTTATGATAAAAATGACATCTGATATCAAAGAAATTCCGGTATTTGCATCCATGTGGAATATGGATGGACTGATTCTGATTGGATTTTGTGAAGCTGATTATGAAAGCCTCAGAAATCAGATGAGGATTTCGTTTGTAGTGTATGATGGCTATTTTGAAAAATGCTCAAAGGTAGTAAATCTGGTCATCAATCATTATGACGGCGGCTATCAGGCCGGGAAATATTTAAAAGAACTGGGACATAAAAAAGCATTATGCATAGCAGATAATTTCATCTGCATGGATAAAGAACGCATCGAAGGGTTTCGCAAAGCCTTTGAACACGGAGAAACCTATAGATGGGAAATACCAAAGACAGAAAAGGAAAGAATGCGCTTTTATGAGGATAACTATATGCAGCTGTTAAAAAGCAATGTTACCGCTGTTTTTGCAGTGTCCGATTTTTATGCACTTGAGTTTATGAAGTTTTTACAAGGAAAAAACATTCGGATTCCAGAGGATATCCAGATTATCGGCTTTGATGACAGCATGGCAAGTAAGGAAAGCAATCCTTCCCTCACAACGATTCATCAGGAAGCAAACTTAAGGGCGAAAACGGCAATTGAATGTCTGGAGGCAATGCGCGATGGAACAGAATATAAGCCACAAATCGTGTTGCCGGTTGATTTAATAAAAAGGGAAAGTACGAGGAAATTATAATGTCAAAGTTTTTGAAATCGTTGTGTAAAATAGCAATTCCTGTCACATTGCAAAGTATGCTGCAGTCATCATTTTCAATTGTTGACCAGATCATGATCGGGCAGTTAGGTGAAACAAATATATCGGCAGTTGGATTATGCGGTAATTTTTCACTGATTTTTTCAGTGATGATTGGTGCAGTAAGCACGGTTGCCGGGATATTAATTGCTCAGTTTATTGGTGCGGAAGAAAGCAAAGAGGCATGGTGCAGTTTTGATGTGAGCCTCATCTGCGGAATTATAATGTCAGTATTGTTCCTGCTTGCAGCTGGAGTTTTTCCGTCGCAGATTCTTGGACTGTATACGAAAGATATGAGTATTGTAAATACTGGTACGGTTTATTTTAGAATCGTAGCGCTTTCTTATATTCCAATGGCTGTCAGCAATATTTTATCCTCATGGCTGCGCTGTAAGGAATATGCCACGATACCATTTCTGGCAAGCTTTGGAGCAGTTATTGTAAACACAGGACTGAACTATCTGCTGATATTTGGAAAATTGGGATTTCCCTGTATGGCAATAAAGGGAGCTGCGATTGCCACACTTATTTCGCAGTTGTTTAATCTTGTATTTATTGTTATCGGATTTGTCTTATGTATCAAAAAAGATGGAGATAAACCGGTATTGTCTCTACATTTTAAAAAAATCACAATCAGGGATTATCTGATAATGATTATGCCGATTCTGATCAGTAAGTTTTTATGGAGTCTCGGGCAAAATGTAGAGTCTGCTGTTTATGGACATCTTGGCACATCAAACCTTGCAGCCTATACACTTACCAGTCCGATACAAGGGCTTATCGTAGGGGCACTTAGTGGATTGTCTGCGGCTGCCGGTGTGATGATCGGCAAAAGGCTTGGTAGGAAAGAATATAATGAGGCTTACACAGAATCAAAGAAGATTATGTATGCAGGCTTATTTGGTGGAGTAACAGTATCAGCTTTGCTCATTCTTTTGGCTGGAGCATATACCGGATTATATCGTGTTGATGACAGCGTAAAAGAGCTTGGAAAGACGCTGCTCATCGTATTTGCCCTGTATGCTCCGGTCAAGGTGGAAAATATGATCCTTGGCGGAGGCATTATAAGAAGTGGCGGCAACACAAAAACCATTATGATTATTGATATCATTGGCACATGGTGTATCGGAATTCCACTGTGTCTGCTTGCAGCATATGTATTCAAGTGGGGAATTGTTGGTGTGTATACATTGCTTACCACGGAGGAATTGTTCAGGCTTGCTGTATCGTTAATTATCTTTAAAAGGCGTAACTGGATCGTTAGTTTATGCTGATTTACTTCTTGCCGGACTTTTACGACGAGATTGCCGACCAGATCTTCAAACTCCGGGAACAGTGAGAAAAATGTACGGTCAATACTGCTGCCAGAGACGCACAGATTGCCCGCATCAACGAGCTGCAGGACTTTCATCAAACAGCCCCCTGCTCGCTTAGAGGCCTTCGGCAAGGCCTTGGTGAAACGATGGCTTGAGCGGCTCATTGTCTGGGAAGACCACTTCACTGTGGAACTTAAGTCCGGGCTGAACATGGATATTGAAGGATAATCCCATAGACGCACGAAACCCTCTCGACCATGATGGCCGGGAGGGTATTTTCTATATTCACAAACTGGAAGTTAGCGATTTCTTTTTCCGGTATTCTCTGTCCCACGGATTTCCTCATGATAGAAATAATCTACGATCACCGGATGTCCCTGCGGGACTCTGCCATAAGGCATTTCATTATCCACAA
>OLOH01001851.1_pt1 | contig 11300 bp, 13 predicted proteins | sample 1673221 | NCBI WGS metagenome assembly OLOH01 (sample SAMEA3136767, study PRJEB25190) | human gut metagenome
AGGCGGGCACGCTGGAAAGCTGGCTGGACAGGCTGGAGCCCTTGACCGGGAAGGCGGCGTTGGCGGGGAGCAGTTCCTCCCACGCGATATTGTAGCAGCCGTCGAACAGTTCATCAAAGGTCGTGGCTTTGTAGGTAGCCAGCAGCAGCAAGACGCGCTCGGCCGTGCGCAGGTTCAGGTTAGCGGCGGCGATCACGTCTGCCACGCCCTGGAACGCCACGCGGCCATCTGTGACCTGGATGTTCTGTGCGCCCAGGCGCTTAACCTCAAAATTCAGCGTCGACTCCGTGCCGAAGAAGCACGGTGCGACCATGGTATAGAGTGTAGACATAGGTGTCCTTTCTTGTAAAATTGCAAAAAGACCCCAGCCCGGCGGCTGACAGCCGTCAGGATAGGGCCGTTCGTTCTGGTAGCTGGGCAGCCAAAATCAGCCGCGGCGGCGGGAGTAGCCCCCGCGGTGATTTTCAGTCACGCGCTTGAGGTCCGCGATCTTTTCCTCGCTGCGGGTCTTGTAGCGGGCCATCATGTCCTCAAAGCTCATTTCGCCCTGTGGGGCAGCGGGTTTGGGCTGCCATACGCGGGGCTTTTCCTCGCGCTTGGGGCGCGGCGCACTGCGGCGGTCGCCGCCGTTGCCGTTATGCTCACCGCGCGGCGGGCGCTGGCCGCGCTCCGGTGCGGGCTGGGTGCGTTTGATGGACAGTGCAATTTTGCCGTCAGGTGCAATCGAAATCACCTTGACGGAAACAGTCTGCCCATCGCTGAGCACCGTGGAAAGATCCTGTACGAACTCGTAGGAAACCTCGGAGATGTGGACAAGACCAGTCTTACCCTCCGGCAGAGAAACGAACGCGCCGAACGGCTTGATACCAGTGACCTTGCCCTCGACAATATCCCCAACTTGTAATGCCAAACTATGATACCCCTTTAAAAATGATTTTTATTACAGGGGGTTGCCGCAAAGCGCCCCCGCTGGTAACACGATTTATTTGCCGCTGATATCCACAAACACGCGCTCGTTGGGCTTGGCGTAGCCCTGCTCGCGGGCATAGCGCTCAATGATGGCGCTGTCGCCCTGCTCCAGCGTGCCGGAAAGTTCAGCGTTTTCGGTAAGCTGTGCGCTGAGCTGGTTCTGCACGGATTGCAACTCCTGCTGTTTGGACGCAATGGACACCTGATACTGCACGAGATTGACGAACAGCGAACCGCAGATAATCAGAAACACCGGCACGGTGATCCACCACGGCAGGAATCCCTGCGAGGACAGCCCTTTGCGTTTGTTCATTGTAGGGTGCCCCCTTTCCCATAAAAATGCACACAAATTTACGCATAGCTAATTATATAATATTATCGACGGCTTTTGCAACTGTTTTTCGGCGGAATTTTGGGTTTTCCGGGATTTTTTTGCAGTTTTGCGGCTTTTGCGCACCGTACGGGCCTGTGCGGCGCGATCCTGCAGCGGCTGCAGCAGCATTTTGTGGGCTGCGTGCAGCGGGCCGAGCAGCAGCACCGCCAGCATTGACGCCGCCCGGTGTACGGCGGGCTGCACGGCCCAGTGCCAGCACAGCGCCCCCAGCAGCACTGCGGCGCTCATGTACCAGCGGGCCAATCCGCCTGCGCTGGTCCCGGCCGCAAAGCCACAGATGAGCACCGCCGCTGCGGCGAAAAAGGCGGCATCCCGCAAAAAGCAGCGGAGTTTTCCTTCCCCCAGCGCCAGGCGCAGAGCATCCCGCGCTGCGGCCAGCAGGCAGCCCAGCCCCAGGCACCACAGGGCGTCCCCTAGCACGGCCCAGGGGGCAGGCGCGGGGGCCATCAGCGGAACAGCCGGGCCAGCAGGCCGCCGCCCGATTGCTGGTTCTCGGCGTATTGCAGGTATTCGATTTTGCCGGAAAGCTGCACCTGGCCGCTCTGGGTGGACAGTTCGCCAATTTGCAGCTCCTGCCCGCCGATGGTCAGGTTACCCAGCGGCGTTTCCAGCACGGCGGTGTTTTCGTCGCAGCTGATGACCCGGCTGACGCCGGTCACAGCCAGGTGGCGGCGGTCTTTCAGCGCCAGGCCGTGGCTTTTTGGCTGCTGCGGCGCAGGCTCCGCGCGGGGTGTGCGAGGTTCCAGTTTTGTTTCCGGCATGATGGTTCCTCCCCTTTTTGGTTACAGTGGTACTATATGCAGGTACAGGGGAAAGTAGAACCAACGGCAAGGCGGCAAAGCCCACTCACCCTTCGATGACCTCAAACATTTCCCGGGCGACGTCCTTGCCCTTCTGCTCCACGTCGGAGAGAACGCGGATTTTCACCGGGCGGTTGCCGAAGGTCACTTCAATGATATCACCGACCTTGACGGTATAGCTGGCCTTGGCGGGTTTGCCGTTGACGAGCACGCGGCCCGCGTCGGCGACCTCGTTGGCGAGGGTGCGGCGCTTGATGACGCGGCTTACTTTCAGGTATTTATCCAGACGCATGGTAGGTATGTTTCCTTTCGGTTTGATACAAAACCGCCCCGCCGCAAAGACGCGGTGGGGCGGGCCAGTCAATTTACGATTACTGGACGGAGTCCTTCAGAGCCTTGCCGGCCTTGAAAGCGGGCAGCTTGGAAGCCTCGATGGTGATTTCCTCGCCGGTCTGGGGGTTGCGGCCCTTGCGTGCGGGGCGCTCGCGGACCTCAAAGGTGCCGAAGCCGACCAGCGTGACCTTGTCGCCCTCCTTCAGGGCGTTGGTGATGGCGTTCAGGGTGCTGTTGACAGCAGCCTCGGCGTCCTTCTTGGTCAGGTTAGCTTCGTTCGCAACAGCGGCGATCAGTTCAACTTTCGTCATGGTATTCTACCTCCAAAGTATTATATCAGCAAAAAGCGGCTGCGGAAATTTCCGTCCGCTCGGCTCACTTCTTAGCTCTCTTGGGTTTGAGTGTTTTCTGCGGTAAAAGCAGCGTTGCACTTTTGCAAAGCCTGCTCAGGGTCCAGCCCCGCTTGGCGTGCCAGAGCAGCGGCGGCAAACAGAAGTTCACCCATCGCCTGTTCGGCGGCGGCCTTATCCCGCGCCGTTTCCACCGTTCCGGCAGCCTTGGCGATTGCGGCGGCATCGGCGGGCGTCTCCACACCATAGCGGGCGGCGCGCTTTTGCAGCTTGGCTGCACGCATCAGGGCAGGCAGTACCTTGGGTACGCTTTCCAGTTCGTCGGTCAGTGTCAGACGGCCCTTTTCCTTATTCTTGAGCGAATCCCAGTCTTTTATGCTCTCGTCGCCGCCAAAAATATGCGGGTGGCGCTCAATGAGCTTGCGGCAGACGCCGTCGCAGACCTCGGCAAAGGTAAAGTGCCCGGCCTCACGCTCGATCTGCGCATGAAAAGCCACCTGCATCAGCACATCGCCCAGTTCCTCACACATCAACTCTGGGTCGTCCAGGTCGATGGCGTCCACGGCCTCGTAGGCTTCCTCCAGAAAATTCATGCGGATGGACGTGTGGGTCTGCACTTTGTCCCAGGGGCAGCCGTTTTCGGGGTCGCGCAGGATGGCGATGATGGCGGCGAGGTCGTCGGCGGTATACTGCTGTTTTTCAGGGTATGCGTTCATAGACCTCTCCGGCTTTGGCGGCGTGTGCAATACGCTCCATTTTACACAGTTCGCGGAATTTGTCAAGTGTTGGCAGCGCGGCCCGCACGAAAGCCACGCTGCCTCGTTGTTTTTCTTGGCTTACAGCTGAGCGCCGCAGTGGTTGCAGAACATCGCATCGCCGTCAACTTCGGCCTTGCAGACCGGGCAGATCTTTGTCTCACCGCGCAGGTGGACAGGCTCTTCCTCAATAGTTTCCTCGCTCTCGACGGTTTTTTCGGCAGCGGGTTCCTCAGCGGGGGCTTCCTCGGTCTCGGCAGTTTCCTGAGCCTCGACCTCGGCGCGCTCGTCATCGGTCATGTTGGCCTTGATCTCCTCAATAGCCTTCTCGACCTCGGCCACGGCGTTGATATACTTCTCGACCAAGGCGGGGTTTTCCTCACCGGCCTTGTGCAGGCTGTACACCAGGGCACCCAACTGGCGCTGTGCCTTGGACAGGCGTGCCTGCTGGTTCAGCAGGTCCAGTTTGTTCTTGCCCTTGTCGGCCAGGTCCTGTGCGGTCTTTTTGGCAGAATCCACCAGCTGCAGGCCCTGCTCTTTCAGCATTTCAATATCCAGTTCAAACATAAAGGTACACCTCTTTCTCTAGTCTGTACCGCAGCTGCTCCACTGCGGGATTTGTGTCTATTATAGCCTATTGCGGCGCGGTTTGCAACGCGCAAATGTATATTTTCCGTGAATTGTATGGCATTATTCGCCAATAAACTCCCGCAGCATACTGTTTTGCGGCACAAGCGCGGTGGAAAGCGCCGGGAATGCAGCGAATTTTTCCCGCAGGGAGGCCAGTTGGCGGGCCTGGATGGCGGTCAGCGCCGGGTCGGCGGGCATCGTGTCCAGCACAGTGCGCCACAGGCAGACCTCGTAGGTGTGGGTCGTGTCCAGTAAAAGATTCGCGCGGGGCTTGTAGGGCTTGATGTAGCGATCCTCGCCTGCACAGACATGGCCCCACAGCCCCAGCGTGAACGCTGCGCCGTGGCCGCGGAAAAGGAAGTCCCGCACCAGGCGGCGGGCCAGCCGGATATCCCGGGTGGCCAGGCAGTGGGCGTCGCGCTCGTCGGCGTATTCTTCCCGCAGACCCGCGTACAGGCAGAGTGCTGCGTCATCGGGCAGCTGCTCGGTCAGCACGGGGTTCAAGGCATGCAGGCCCTCGATGATGACCACGCCGTCCCGCGCGTCGATGCGCCGGGTGCCGGTGGGCTGCTGCACAGTAAAATCGAACACAGGTGCGTCACATACGCCGGTCTTGTACAGGTCTTTCAAGCAGGTGTGGAGCTTTTCTAAATCCAGCGCCTGCAAGCTTTCATAGTCGTCGCTGCCGTCGGGGTTCTTGGGGTAACGCCCCTCGCCGATGTAGAAGTCATCGAGGCTGACGACCTGGCTGTGGTGGCCCTGGGCTGCAATGGCGTCGGCAATTTTGTGGGCGGATGTCGTTTTGCCCGCAGCGGACGGCCCGGTCAGCATGACGATACGCTGTCCTGCGGCCAGGACTTCCCCGGCGATTGCCTCGATCTGGTCATGGTAGTGCTGTTCGCTCAAAGCAGCCAGCTCCTGCGGGTGGCGGGCCGCCAGCGCAACAAGGTCACGGCTGACAAAGCGTTTGCGATGTGTAACGTGCATAGAAATCCTCCACGGCCTTTTTGCGGTCGAGCAGTTCCGCAAAGCGGTCGATATATTCGGTGGGATATTTGAAGTTGAAGATGCGTTCGATCTTGCCACGCCGCTGCCCCGGGATGACCAGCTTGGTCGAACCGCCCGCACCGGCGGAGAGGATGGTGTGGACTTCCTCCATAATATAAATATTGTAAAGGCACTCAAAACCGGGCTTGGCCCAGCCGATATTTTCCAGATTTTGCAGCGTGCCCTTCTGGCGGTACATATAGTACGGGCGGTAGCCTGCATCGGCCAGCAGGCTGCACTTGTCCAGCATAGCGGCCACGTCGGCATAGTCGGCGGCGCGGTGCTCCACCACGATGTTGGACGCACGTTTGAGGGTCAGCGTGTGGACCGTGATGTTTTCGGGATCCAGGGCGATGGCTTTGCGCAGGCTTGCTTCAAAGCCTTCCACCGTGTCCCCCGGCAGGCCCGCAATTAAATCCATATTGATGTTCGTGTGCCCTGCTGCCCGGGCAGCGGCGAAGCAGTCCACGATATCCTGCGCGGTGTGGCGGCGGCCGATGTTGCGCAAAACCTCATCCGAGAAGGTCTGCGGGTTGATGGAAATACGCGTGGCGCCGTACTGTTTGATGATGCGCAGCTTCTCGGCGTCGGTGCAGTCGGGGCGGCCGGCCTCGACGGTGTACTCATCGAGTTTCGCTAAATCAAAGGTTTTGGCGATGTGGGACATGAGCTGTTCGAGCTGCGGTGCGGACAAGCTCGTCGGCGTGCCGCCGCCGATGTAGAAGGTGCGGATATGCAGCCCGCAGCGGTCAGCGGTCTCACGGATGGCGGTCAGCTCCTCACACAGTTTGTCCACATAGGGCTGCACGAGGGCGCGGGTAGCCTTGTCCCCCACCGTGCGCGACACAAAGCTGCAATAGCTGCACCGCGTCGGGCAGAACGGAATGCCTGCGTAGACGCTGCAATCCATCGGGTCAGCAGCATCCAGCACCGGCTTTTGCAGGTCGGCAATGCCGAGGGCCAGCGCAAATTTTTCCGGTGTGCAGGCAAAATGGTCAAGGAACCGCGCGCGCACTTCTTCTTCGGTCGCGCCGCTGGCGCGCATATCGTGGATGATGCGCACCGGGCGCACACCGGTCATCATGCCCCAGGGCGGCGTGGTACCGGTGGCCTGGCAGAGCAGGCCGTACAGTAATTCGCATAGCGCGTACTCCGGGTCTGCCCCCTGTGGGCGCAGCTGGGTACGCCACTGCATTTTGCCGTTATAACGCAACAAAATCGAGTCTGTGCAGAGATGGCTCTGCGCCAGCACAAAATCGTTCTCCAGCGGTAAGGTGTCGGCTTTTTCAGCACTGGGAAAAAACAGCCGCGCAGTGTGTTCGGCTTCATAGCCCGCTGCGGGGCCGCGTAAAATGATCTGCATTAGTACCATGCCCCATTCATGTAAGGATTGGTGCTGCGCTCTTGCCCAAGGGTGGACGATTCCCCATGCCCGGGCAGGACGGTTGTTGCATCGGGCAGCGGCAGCTCTGCCAGCAGGGAGAGGCTTTTCTGCATCTCCTGCATACTGCCGCCCGCGAAATCCGTACGCCCGCAGGAGCCTGCAAACAGCGTGTCGCCGCTGAACAAAAGCCCATAGCAGGACAGGCAGACGCCGCCTTTGGTATGCCCGGGCGTGCGGTAGATTTTAAACGGTAATTCGTCAATCACAAGTTCGCCGTTGGCGGGCCATTCGTCGGTGATGACGTCGGGCGTCAGCGGCAGAAGCTGGCTGCCCTCGGCGTCGATCTTATCCATATAGACTTTGCAGCCGGTCGCCTTTTTCAGCGAGGCCACCGCCCCCACATGGTCAAAGTGGCCGTGGGTCTGCAGGATATGCGTTAATGTTGCACCCGCCTCGTCCAAGGCTTTCAGGTAGGTTTCCGGCTCGGCGGCGGCATCAATGATGATGCCGTGCTTTGCATTGGTGATGATCAAAAAGGTGTTGGTGTACAGCGGCGGAACGCCGTGGAAGCGCTGGATATTCATTGCATCCTCCCCTTGGGTTTGTGGGTTTATTTCTTCCATTCGTCGGTGTCGATGACGATGGTGACTGGGCCGTCGTTGACAAGGTCAATTTTCATGTCCGCACCGAACTCGCCGTGCTGGACGTCTTTGAGGCCCTGATGACCCATCTCCTCCAGGAATTTTTCATAGCACGGCACGGCCAGCTCGCCCTTGGCGGCATGGATAAAGCTGGGGCGCTTTCCCTTGGCCGTATCACCGTAGAGTGTGAAGTTGGACACGACGAGGGCCGAGTAGCCAAGCTCCACGGCGCTGCGGTTCAGCTTGCCGTTTTCGTCCTCAAAATACGCAGATGGGCACATTTTTCGGCCAGCTTGGGCACGATGGCGCTATCGTCGGTGTCCCGCACACCCAGCAGGATGACCAGGCCCGGCCCGATTTTGCGCGGTTCACCGCCGTTGACGGTGACACTGGCACGGGTAACGCGTTGGATGATGGCTCGCATAATTGTTTCCTCAGTTTCTCGTCACACTGACGACGTCTTTGATTTTCTTCAAACGGGCAACGACGCTGTTCAGGTGTTCCGTGTTGGTGATGCCCACGGTCACGCTCATGCGAGCGCGGCCCTGCTCGGCGGCGCGGGCCATCAAAGAATAGATGGGCACCCGCATATCCCCCAGCGCCAGAGCCACGTCGGACACAAGGTTCGGGCGATCCATACAGATGATATCCAGCGTAGCTTTGTAGTTTTCCTTTTCTGCCTCATCCCAATAAGCGCGAACCCAGCGGTCGGCGTTCTCGGGGTGGCGCATACTCTCGCGGGCGTTGGCACAGTCCTTTTTGTGGATGGAGACACCAAAGCCGCGGGTGACAAAACCGATGATCTCATCCCCGGGCAGCGGTGAACAGCACTTGGCAAACTTGATGGGACAGTTGTCGATGCCCTCTACAATAACGCCGTCGGAGGAGTGCATCCGCTTGAGTTCCACCGCGACCGGCTTCGGCTCGGTGGCCTGCAGCTTGGTGTACTCCTCTTTCAGTTTTGGCAGCATGCGGGAAATCTGCAGACCGCCGTAGCCGATGGCCGCGTACATTTCCTCAACGCTGTTGCAGCGGTTGCGGCGGGCCAATGCCTCCATAAAGGCGTCGTGCTGCTCATCGGTCAGGGTCATGAGGTTGCGGCGCATTTCGCGTTCCAGTGCGTCGCGGCCCTCCTGAATATTCTCTTCCCTGCGTTCTTTTTTGAACCAGTTGCGAATCTTGTTTTTGGCCTCGCTGGTCTTGACGATGTTCAGCCAGTCGCGGCTGGGGCCGCGGTTTTCGGGGCCGGTGATGATTTCAATAATTTCGCCGGTCTGGACCTTGTGGTCGATGGGCACGATGCGGTTGTTGACTTTCGCGCCGATCATCCGGTTGCCGACGGCGGAGTGGATGGCATAGGCAAAGTCGATAGGCGTCGCCCCGGCGGGCAGATTGATGACATCGCCGCCGGGGGTAAAGACAAAGACCTCGTCGGCGAAGAGATCGACCTTCAGCGAGCGGATGTATTCCTCCGCCTCGGTGTCCTGCTGGTTTTCCAGCAGACGGCGCACCCAGGCAAAGGTCTCCTCGGTGCCCAGCTGCTTGTTGCTCAGGCCCTGCTTATACTTCCAGTGGGCCGCCACGCCGTACTCGGCCATGTGGTGCATCTCCCAGGTACGGATCTGGACCTCAAAGGGGATGCCCTCGCTGCCGATGACGGTGGTGTGGAGGGACTGGTACATGTTGGGCTTGGGCGTGCCGATGTAGTCCTTAAAGCGGCCCAAGACCGCCTTGTACATGTCGTGGATACAGCCCAGCACGCTGTAACAGGTGGGGATGTCATCCACGATGACCCGAAAGGCATAGAGATCAAAGATCTCACTGAGCTTTTTGTTCTGGGCATACATCTTCCGGTAGATGGAGTAGACGTGCTTCACCCGCCCGTAGACCGTGCCCTTGATGCCCTCTTTTTTCAGGCGGTCCTGGATCTCGTTTTGGATCCGCTCCATAAAGGCGGCGTGGGCCTTGGCCTGGGCCGCCAGCTCGTCCGAAATTTCTTTGTAGGCCACAGGGTCCAGGAAGCGGAGGGACTCGTCCTCCATCTCCCATTTCATCCGCTGCATGCCCAGGCGGTGGGCGATGGGGGCGTAGATCTCCAGCGTCTCCAGAGCCTTCTCCCGCTGCTTCTTTTCGGACTGGTATTCCAGCGTCCGGATGTTGTGCACCCGGTCGCAGATCTTGATCAGAATGACCCGGACGTCCTGGGCCATGGCCATGAGCATTTTCCGCAGATTTTCCATCTGCTTCTCTTCCGTGGAGGTATACTTGACCTTGTTTAACTTGGTCACGCCCTCCACCAGGTTCGCCACGGTGACGCCAAAGCGCTTGGCGACCTCCTCATGGGTGGCGTCGGTGTCCTCGATGGTGTCGTGGAGCAGGGCGGCGATGATGGAGTCGGCGTCCAGCCCCAGGTCCGCCACCAGATGCGCCACCTCCAGGGGGTGGGTGATATAAGGGGAGCCGTCCTTGCGGAGCTGGCCGTCGTGGTGCTCCTTGGCGTAGGTGTAGGCGTCCCGCACCCGGTCCTGCTCCTCCTGGGGCATGTTTTTGATTTTTTCTTCCAGCTCGGCAAACCGAGCGGCTAGCTTGTCCTCCATAGGGACTTGATTCTCGGTCGCACTCTCCATAGCGTCCTCCCCTTTCCTGCTGTTATGAGCTTCTCTCTTTGCCCCAAGCGATGTCCTTCAAGTGCTTGATGATGGGCGACTGGAGCAGGGAGACCTTCCCCTGGCCCCGCCGCTTTTGCAGGCAGATGCGAAGCATCCCCCCCGGCTCCGGCTCCATGTGGAGCAGCTCGAAGCTCTCCATCACCTCCAGGCAGATCATCGTCCGCAGGGTGGATTCCCACAGGTCCCCCTCCTGGGCGACCTTCCGGGCCAGACGAATGGGGTGGTCGATGACCTCCCCCTCCCGGTTGGCCAGGTACCGCCACACGGCGGCCAGTTCCTCCCGGTCCGGGATCATGGCCCGCGCCTCGCAGGGGGTGATGGGTTCCCCACGGGAGTATTTCCGATACAGAGCCTGTTCATTCTGCTGTTTGGCCGTGTAGGCCGGCCGCAGGTCCACCAGGTGCAGCTGCACCGTCCGGGAGCCACGGTATTCGTTGATCTGGGGGTAAAAGGCCACGTCCGCCTTGTCCCCCACCGCCAGGCCGGACTTGGCACGGGTGACGGAGAAAAAGATCATGTCCACGGTCCGCCCGTCCCGGCTGGCCCGCATCTTGAGATGCCGCCCGCCGCCCACGTCGGTCATGCAGGTGACGGTGACGCCGCTGAGGGAAAAGATGGGCTTGGGGTTGCCCGCGCCGTATGGCTCCAGCATGGACAGGGCCTCGACCTCCTCCACGGTGAGGACGGCGGTGTTTTCGATCTCTCCGTCGATCTTCAAGGTGGAGACGTTGGCCTCGCCCCCGGTGTCCTCCCGGATGAGGTCCTGCATCCGGTGGCGGAAGAGGGGGATGTTGTCCTCCAGGATGGTAAAGCCCGCGGCCAGCGCATGGCCGCCGTAGCCCTCCAATAGGTCCGCGCACTGCTCCAGGGCCGCAAAGAGGTTAAAGCCGCCGTAGGACCGGCAGGAGCCCTTGCCCTTGCCGTCCTCCTGGAGGCAGATCATAAACACGGGGCAGGCAAACTGCTCAGCCAGCCGGGAGGCCACGATGCCCACCACGCCCTGGTGCCAGGTGTGGTCGGCCAGGACCAGACAGTCGTAGGTCCCGCCCCCGGCCAGGCGGGAGAGGCAGTTGTTGAAAATATCCAGCTCCACCCCCTGCCGCTGGCGGTTGAGCTCACACAGCTCGTGGGCCAGATATTCGGCCCGCTCGGTGTCGTCCGTCAGGATGAGGTCGGCGGCCATGGCCGCCCGGCCCATGCGTCCGGCGGCGTTGATGCGGGGGGCCAGGACAAAGCCGATCTGGATGGAGGTGATCTCCTTGTCCAGCAGTCCTGTCTCCTTCAGAAGGGCCCGCAGGCCCAGAAAATCCGTACTGGAAATGGACTCC
>OLOH01001852.1_pt1 | contig 11299 bp, 10 predicted proteins | sample 1673221 | NCBI WGS metagenome assembly OLOH01 (sample SAMEA3136767, study PRJEB25190) | human gut metagenome
TGCATGCGAAGTTGAGACGGCGGTCTACGCCCACGGCACCCACTTCGTCTTTCCGGAAGGGATGCTGAAAACCATGCTGCCGGTTGGCTCCGGTCTGTTTGTGAAGTTCGCGTTTCAGGCAGCAAAGAAATATCCCAAGGAATGTTGCCAGACCCGGAAAGACATCGAGAAACGGATGTGCCGGACTCTTGCGGAATGGAAAGGAGAGAAGTGAGATGCGCCGGAATGGAATGCCCATGGCAATGTGGGCAGTGTTTGCAAAGTCATTTGAAAAGCAACTGACGGCGGTACTGGGCTATGACCCGGACACCGCGCGGAAGATCACGGAAAAGGCCAAGCCGAAGTACCGGGAGATCATCGCAAAGCTGCCCAAATTTGAAAAAGGTGATCGGTTCAGCATGAACATCATTGGCTGCGCCATGCTGGGGGCGTTTGTCCTATCCATGCCGCACCGTCCCGATGTGGAAAGCCTGACCGACTACTATGAGAACGCTCAGATGACGCCGCTGATGAAGTGGTTCTGCCGCCAAAGCGGCAAGTCGAAGTTCACGCCCAAGGATATTGCCGGAATGAAAGCCACCGCCGCCCTGAAAGCCGCCGACCGCAACCCATATTCGTGGAACATGGAGTTTTACGAATATCCCGACGGCAGCGGCTACGAGGGACGCTTCACCAAATGCGGCATCTGCGTGCTAATGAAAAAGCTGGGGCTATATGACCTCACTCCCGCGCTGTGCCGTCTGGACTACACCATTAGCGAAGCCGGCGGCGTGACCGACTTTGTGCGGCAGTACACCCTCGCCTCCGGCGGCCCATACTGCGACTGCGGGTATAAAAAGAAGCTTTAAGCGGGAGGCACAGCGATGAAAGAAAGTTATACTACAAAGGCGTTCCGAAAAACGGTGCGTGAAAGATTCCCGGAACAGGAGGTACGAAAATGATCCAGACAACAGTTCAGGTTTCCGGCATGGCCTGCTCCATGTGCGAGGCGCACATCAACGACGCCATTCGCGCCGCATTCTCGGTGGAGAAGGTTTCCTCATCCCATTCCAAGGGGGAGACGGTGATCCTCTCGAAAGAGCCGTTGGGCGAAAATGCCCTCCGTGCCGCCATCAATGCCACCGGCTATATGGCGGGAGAGATCAGCACCGCAGTCTACGAGAAGAAAGGCTTTTTCCATTTCGGGAAGAAGAAACAGTAAGATCATTCCGATGCCGCCATCGCGGCCATCGGTTTGACATATATATTTTATATAGGAGGACAATCATTATGAAAAAACTCGGTTTATTTGCAGCAGGCGTGCTGTTCGGCACGGCAGGCATCAAGCTGCTGGGCAGCAAGGATGCCAAGAAGGTCTACGCCCACACCACCGCCGCCGCGCTGCGTGCCAAGGAGGGCGTGATGAAAACGGTCACCGCCGTGCGGGAGGGTGCGGATGACATCTACGCAGAAGCCAAGGCCATCAATGAGCGCCGCGCGGAGGCGGAGGCCGCCGCTGTGGTGGAGGACGCTTCCGCGGAGGAAAACAAGGCGGAGTGAGCCATGAAATGCAAAATCCTACATGAAACGACCGGACGGCTGCGGGTACACCTGTGCTGCGGGCGGATGACAGTATCCCAAGCGGATGTGCTGGAATACTATCTGCGCGCCCAGGACGGCGTGCAGGCGGTCAAGGTCTACGACCGGACGCAGGACGCGGTGGTGCTCTATGACGCGGAGCGTGGAAGCATACTCCGTGCGCTGGCACAATTCTCCTTCGCCAAGGCGGAAGCTATGGAGCTGGTGCCGGAGCATACCTCCCGGGCACTGAACCGGGAGTTTGAGGACAAGCTGGCTATCGCCATCATGCGGCGGTGCATCTCCAAGCTGTTTCTGCCTGCGCCCATCACCACGGCGCTGGCACTGCTCCGCTCCGTAAAGTACATCCGGGAGGGGCTTTCGGCACTGTGGCACGGCAAACTGTCCGTCGCCGTGCTGGATGCCACCGCTGTTACGGTGTCCATGGCACGGGGCGATTTTGCCACCGCCGGCTCCGTTATGTTCATGCTGCATCTGGGCGAAATTCTGGAGGAGTGGACCCACAAAAAGTCCGTGGCCGACCTTGCCTCCGCCATGAGCCTGCGGGTGGACAGCGTCTGGCAGCAGGTAAACGGCACCGAGGTGCTGACGAAAATCACCGATGTGAAGCCGGGGGACCGTATCGTGATCCGCACCGGCGGCATGATCCCGCTGGACGGCCGAGTGGTGGAGGGAGAGGCCATGGTGAACCAGTCCTCCCTCACCGGCGAGTCCATGCCCGTGGCCAAGCATCCCGGAAGTCCCATCTATGCCGGGACGGTGGCGGAGGAGGGCGAGTGCGTCATCTCCGTGGAGAAATCCTCCGGCAGCGGGCGGTATGACCGGGTGGTTCACATGATTGAGGAGTCGGAGAAGCTGAAATCCACCGCCGAGGACAAGGCGTCCCGGATGGCGGACAGACTGGTGCCCTATACGCTGGGCGGCACGGTGCTGACGTATCTGCTGACCCGGAACGTGACGAAAATGCTCTCGGTGCTGATGGTGGACTTCTCCTGCGCCCTGAAGCTGGCCATCCCCATCGCGGTGCTGTCCGCCATGCGGGAGAGCAGTGGCTATCACATCTCCGTCAAGGGCGGACGCTTTTTGGAGGCGGTGGCCAAGGCGGACACCATTGTGTTCGACAAGACCGGCACGCTGACCTATGCGACACCCACCGTGGCGGCGGTCATCCCCTTCGGCGGACACGATGAGGCGGAAATGCTGCGCCTTGCCGCCTGTCTGGAGGAGCATTACCCCCATTCCATGGCAAACGCCGTGGTGGCGGAGGCAAAGCGGCACGGGCTCACCCACGAGGAGTACCATTCGCAGGTGCAGTATGTGGTGGCCCACGGCATCTCCAGTATGGTGGAGGGCAAGAAGGTCATCATCGGCAGCGCACACTTTGTCTTTGAGGACGAGGGCTGCCGCATCCCGGAGGGAGAACAGGCGAAATTTGACGCGCTGCCCGCCGCGTACTCCCACCTGTACCTCTGCATGGACGGGGAGCTGGCGGCGGTGATCTGCATCCACGATCCCCTGCGCCGGGAGACACGGGAGGCGGTGAGGGCGCTGCACGAGAGCGGCTTTGCCAACGTGGTGATGATGACCGGCGACAACCGCCGCACGGCGGAGGCTGTGGCTGCCGAGGTGGGCGTGGACGCTGTGTACGCCGAGGTGCTGCCGGAGGACAAGGCCGCATTTATCCGGCAGGAAAAGGCGAAGGGCCACACCGTTATCATGGTGGGCGACGGCGTCAACGATTCTCCGGCCCTCTCCGAAGCGGATGCGGGCATCGCCATCTCCACCGGCGCGGCCATCGCCCGGGAGATCGCAGACATCACCGTTGCCTCGGAGGATCTGTTTGCGCTGGTAACACTGCGCAGGCTCGGTGAGGCACTGATGGAGCGTATCCACGGCAGCTACCGCTTCATCGTGGGCTTCAACCTGACGCTGATCGCGCTGGGCGTGGCGGGTGTACTGCCACCTGCCACCTCGGCACTGCTGCACAACGGGTCCACGCTGGGCATCAGCCTGCGGAATATGACCGACCTGCTGGACGATGAAGAAAATCCCCGAAAATAAGCAAGAAAGTGAGGGAGCAGAGAGGCGGCAAGGTGCTTCTCTGCTCCTTGCAGGCATCGTGTGTTCAGCGTTAGGGGGCGGATAAACGCGGAGCATAACAAAGCCCGTATCAGTTTAACTGGTACGGGCTTTGTTGAATAATATGCAAAGTGAAATCAGACCTTCCACCCGGCGGCCTGCTGCCGCTCCACCACGAAGCGGCGGTAGAGCCCGTCAACAGCAACCAGCTCGTCATGGGTGCCCTGCTGAACGATCTCGCCGTGATCGACCACAAAAATTTGGTCGGCATGGCGCACGGTTTTCAGCCGGTGGGCGATCATGATGACCGTCTTATCGTGGGTCAATTCTGCAACGGCCTCCATCAGCTCCTTTTCATTTTCGGGGTCAACATTGGCAGTGGCTTCGTCCAGAATGATGATGGGTGCGTCCTTCATGATGGCGCGCGCAATGGAAATTCGCTGACGTTCGCCGCCCGAAAGCGTAGCACCGCCTTCGCCGATGACGGTGTCAAAGCCGTTCGGCAATGCCATGATAAAGTCGTAGCAGCGGGCTTTTTTCGCGGCGGCCTGCACCTCCTCCATGGAGGCGTCGGGCTTGCCAAAGCGGATATTGTTGGCGATGGTGTCGGAGAACAGATAGACCCGCTGAAACACAAAGGAGAAATTGCGGATGAGGCTGTCGTAGCTGTACTCCCGCACATCCCGTCCGCCGAGGCGCACGCTGCCGCCCTGCACGTCCCAGAACCGCGCCATGAGATTGCACAGCGTGGTCTTGCCACTTCCGGACGGACCGACGATGGCCACGGTGGTTTTCTCCGGGATGGTCAGGGACACATCGTGCAGAATGGGCTTGCTGTCATAGGAGAAATCCACATGGGACAGGGTGATGTCCTCCCGTTCCGGCGAAAGCTCCTCCCCGTCAATGTCCATGGGTTCTACGCGCAGAATTGCGCTTGCCTTATCTACGCCGATGTCGATGGAGCGGAACAGAGCTGAAAAGCTCCCGGCAGAATCCAGCTGCTCAAAGAGGATGAAGGAGCAGATCAGCATCAAAAGGCAGTTTGTCAGCTCCATGGTGCCGCTGAAGTAAAAGACGATAGCGGCCGCGCAGACGGCAACGCCGGTGAGCTTGTTGACAACAAACTGCGCCAGCATATAAAGCACCGACGGGATCTCCATAGCAAAGGACGCCCTGCGGGCTTCCTCCACAGCGCCGTGTACCTGCGTGGCAGAGTCGTGGGTCAGGTCGAAATTCTTGACCTCGGCGATGCCCTGCACATATTCCAGCACCTTGGACACAAGGCGCTCATCGGCATTGAACTTCCGCTGGGAAAGGGTCTGCTCCGCCCGCTGCATGGCGGCGTTGACGGCAAAGAACAGCACCAGTCCCGTCAGTGTGATCAGCCCCATGCGCCAGTCAAAGAGGAACATCATCGCTGCGATGATGCCGGAGGTCAGAAAGCCGCGGGTCGTGACCATGACGACGCGGGTAGCCACATTCGCCATGTTTTCCATGGTGTTGGTGGTGACGGACGTGACCTCGCCGAGGCTGTTGTCATTGAACCAGCCCATAGGCAGGTAGCGCAGGTGCTCGGCGATCTCGATGCGTTTGTTGGCGCAGGCGCGGTAGCCCGCACGGGTCTGGAGCATGGTAGCCTTCATGTTGATGGCAATCGTAATGATCAATGAGATCACGATAATGCCGAGGCTCGTCCATAAAGTTGCCATAGTGACGTTCCTTTCCAGCAGCGCCTGAATGACGATGGCGGCTGCCGGAATACGCATGGCAGAGCAAATGGCGCTGACCACGCCCAGCCAGATAGATGTTATAAACAGCCTGCGGTTGTCCACCCCGCAGAAGGCAAAAAATTTTTTCAGTGTCTTGAGCATTACGCCACCTCCCCGTCGTCTTTGACGCTGATGTGGGCCTCCCACATGGTTTGATAAAGGGGGCAGGACGCAAGAAGCTCCGCCTGCGTGCCGGTCGCTTCGATCTTGCCTTGATTGACAACAATGATCTGATCGGCGTCCGCAATGGTGGACAGCCGGTGGGCAATGACCAGCAGCGTCTTGCCCCGCACCAGCCTTCCCAGTGCCGACTGGATGACCGCCTCGTTTTCCGGGTCTGTATAGGACGTTGCCTCGTCGAGAATGACGATCGGCGCGTCCTTCAGCATGGCACGGGCAATGGAGATGCGCTGCCGCTCACCGCCGGACAGGTGACCGCCGGATGCACCGCATACGGTCTGATAGCCGTTCTCCAGCCCCATTATGAACTCGTGGCAGCCGCATTTCTTCGCGGCGTCAATGACCTCCGCATCGGTCGCACCCTTTCTGCCCATGCGGATATTGTCCATGACAGAAAGGTCAAAGAGGTAGTTGTCCTGCGACACATAGGCGATGTGCTTCGTGCACTCCGCCAGCGGCAGCGTGCGAATGTCCACGCCGCCCAGGTCGATTTCTCCGTCCTTCACATCCCACAGGGAGGCGATGAGCCGGGCGATGGTGGATTTTCCACTGCCGGAAGGCCCGACCAATGCGTTGACCGTCCCCGGGGCAATGTGCAGATCGATTCCGTGCAGTACCTCCTTGTCGTGATAGGCAAAGCGGACATCTTTCAGCTCGACGGCGTTGTCCGCAGGCAGCTTTTCCGCACGTTCCGGACGCTGCATATCCTCGCCGGACAGCACCTCCGCCACCTCACCCACGATGGTCGTCACCTGCGCGATGTCATCGGTGTAGGAAAAAGCGGTGATCAGCGGCTGCATAACGCCGAAGGACAGAACAATGACCGCGAGAAACGTCTCCGCCGACAGTGTGCCGTGCATATAGAGAAGGCAGCCCACCGGCAAGATGCCGAGAAGTGTCGAAGGGAGTATCGCCATTCCGGCCACCTGTCCGAACAAACTCCCGCGCATCCAGTCGATGAAGCAGTCCGCGCCCTCTTTTGCGGCGGAGACGAACTTTGCATAGCTGGTCCTGGACTGACCAAACGCCTTGATGACCTCAATGCCGCTGATGTATTCCACAGCCGTGTCGTTCAGTGTCTTTGTCGCGGTGACCGTGCGCTGAAACTTCTCGTGATAGCCGCTGAACATGGACATAAAGCAGAGAATGCCCAGCGGCAGGACGATGAACATGGAAAGGCCCATGCGCCAGTCCTCGATGAACAGCAGCACCAGTACCGCCAGCGCCCCCACGATGTTGGTGGTCATCTCCGGCAGCAGGTGGGCAAGGGTGGTTTCGATGGAATCGACCCGCTCGACGATGATGTTCTTATACGAGCCGGAGGAACGATCCAGCACCGTACCCAGCGGCAGCGTCGCTAGCTTGTCCAGCAGCCGGACGCGGGTATTGGCCAGCACATGGAACGTCGCATGGTGGGAGAGAGAGGTGGACACGCTGTGCAGCACATAGCGCAGCACCCAGCAGCCCGCCATCCATGCGCAGAGCGTCAGGCAGCGGGGAAGCTCCGCCGTGCCGTTTACCAGTGCGGTGATAAGCCGGATGATGATGAAATACGGAATAAGCGAGCAGGCAACGCCCAGCAGCGCCGTAAGGACGCTCAAAGCGTACTCGCCGTACCGCCCTTTTGCCAGCTCTGCCAGCCACGAGGCGGCGGAGCGCTTTTGCTTCGTGTTCTGATTCATGGGTAATTCCTCCAAGGCAGATCAGGCAGCCAGATGCTTCTTCACGATGCCCTTGCCGATAGCTGCTCCGATGAATGCGGCCACGATCACACCGGCCACCAGTGCCACGGATACCCAGGACTGCAGCATCTGGGATGCGGCAAGGATGGCGTCCTGACGGCCATCGGTGACCATCTGATCCGCCATAGCCTTGGCTGCGATGGCGTAGGGAATGATGGTGCTGCCGAATGCAGCCAGCACCTGATTGATGACATAACTGACGGTCAGCGCCTTCGCGTTGCCGTAGCCCATCTTCCACAGCAGCAGCTCGGCAATGGCACCGGAGAGAATAAAGAGGATGATGTACGGCAGGTATCCGCCCATAATGGCGCGGACAATGCTGTAAATGAGGATCGCACCGGGCTTTTTCACCTTCGTGCCGATGATGAAGTAGACGATGCCCTCCAGCAGGGCGAAAAACACCGGCATCAGAATGATGGTAATGGGCGTTGCGTACAGGACGGAGCTGGCGAAGAAAATGACCACATTGATCAGAGCCAGCAGGACAACGGTGATGATGTCCTTGATTTTCAGTTTATTGGGGTTTGCAGTACTCATGGTTAAAGACTCCTTTTTGAATGGAATATGGTTGAACGTCGCAGAGACGGCGATCACAGGATAAGGCCGGCGGCGATCGATGCCGCCAGCAGGACGCAGAACACAGCATCCCACGCAGAAAACCGAAGCGACAGATAGTTGCTTTTGCGGCGGGCTAAGTCGATGCCCCGTGTTTCGGCGGAGGCGGAAAGCGTCTCGGCGATGCGGATGACACGCAAAGCCATCGGCACGGTCAGTATTTCGATATAGGATGGCAGCGCTCGCAGCTTCTGAAGCGGCGATGTGAACACGCCCCGGGTGCGGATGGATTGCCGCAGCAACTTCATGTCTCCCGACAGAACGGGGAAGAAGCGGAAAATCACCGCCACGATCATGATCAGCCGCTCCGGTAGGCGCAGATTGCGCAGCGCTGCCAGGGTACGGCTGGCTTCATTCCGCCCAATCAGCGTCCGCATGGAAATGCCAACGGCAATGATCCGCGGGAACAGCACCAGCATAAAGGAAAACACCGTGCCCGGCAGCAGAGCGTTTGCCGCCCACAGCAGCCCAAAGCTCATCCCGCCTGCCAGCGCCGTTCCGAGCCAGCCGTCCGCTGCGGTCAGCAGGATCAGTGCCGTATATACGGCATAAACTAAGTGGTTGTTGGATGTGGAGATCACGACCAGCAGGGCCAGCCAGTAAAGCAGCTTCGTTGCCGGGTGGAATCGTTCTTTATGCTGTTTTTTCGCAGGAGCATCGGAAGGATGGAAGCGCTCCATATATTGCCGTACCGCTTGCAAATCTCGTTCCGAATGAACGGGAAATTCTATTTCTGCATGCCCATCCGACAGCCCAATGCAGCGGTCACACGCACCTGCAATTAGCTCAGGGTCGTGGGTGATGATGAGAACAGTCTTTTCTTTCCGCATCTCCCGGATCAGCGCTGCGCACCGCTCCAGACTTTCCGCGTCCTGTCCTGCTGTCGGCTCGTCCAGTATGACGATCGGCTTGTCGGATAGATACGCCATCATCAGCGTCAGACGCTGCATCTGCCCGCCGGAGAGGGAAAAGGGATGCCGGTTGCGGCAGTCCCACATATCCATACTTTTCAGCAGCGCTTCCGTTTTTGCTTCAAACTCCGGTGTCACCGCATGGCCGTATTGCAGTTCGTGCAGGACGGAGCCTGTGAAGAACTGGAACTCCGCCTCCTGAAGGATGAACAGCACTTGCTTTTGCAGCTGCTTTGGATTTTGCGACTTTCCGAAAAGCATTATCCTGCCGCCGGAGGGGCGGTAAAGCCCTGCAATCAGCTTGCCGATGGTCGTTTTGCCGCAGCCGTTTGCGCCCACAAGGCCGACGATCTCATGCTCACGGACGGAAAAGCTGACACCAGAGAGGGTATCTCCGGCCTTCCTGCCGTATGTATAGCAGACATCTGAGACGGCAAGCGCCGTCGGCGCGGTTTTCGGCAGCGGCTCTTTCTCCGGCACGGTGATCTCCGCAAGGTCGAGCGTGCGCAGAGAAAGTGTTTGTCTCCGCTCCACTGAGAACGCCTTTGCCTCTGCGGCAGTATATTTTCCTTTGATCTCGCCGTCTGCCATGACCCAAAATTCGTCGGCAATATCCGCAAGATAATAGAGCCGGTGCTCACTGAGCAGCAGCGTTTTGCCCTGCTTTTTCAGGGCAAGCAGAATCTCTTTTAACTGCTGCGTGGCTGCAAAGTCCAGATTGGCCGTGGGCTCATCCAGCAGAAAAATATCTGTGTCCATTGCCCACGCGGACAAGATGGAGATGAGCTGTCGCTCGCCGCTGGACAACTCGTAGACATTGCGATCCTTCAGCCGCTCCAGATGAAAGATCCGGAAGGCCTCATCTACCCGCCGTCGGATTTTATCTTGCGGCAGACCGTGATTTTCAAGACCGAAGGCCACTTCATTGGAGCTGTTCACGGTGAAAAACTGGCTGCGAGGATCCTGAAAGACCGAGGCGGCCAACTCGCCGATCTCGCCGATACGTATTCCGGCGGTGTCCTGCCCGTTCAGGCGGCAAAAGCCTTTTAGCTCTCCCTCATAAAACTGCGGTATCAGTCCGTTGATGCACCGCAGCAGCGTGGATTTTCCGCATCCGCTGCCTCCGCAGAGCACCACGCAGCGTCCCGCCGGGATGCCGCCGCCGACCTGTCGGAGGATGGGCAGCTTTGCCTCCGCATATTGGAATTCAAATTCAAAATCTATCATCGCAAACTCTTTTCTTATTAGTTAGCCGTCTCTAACCAGCGGCCGTAAGAAACGGACGGATGGACCGTCCGAATCAACTTTTCGGATTTATTGCAAGGTATCGCATAGCTGCCGCCAGCCAGCGTTGGTGAAATCAAGGACTGCCTGTAAGCAGGTAAGCATTCTGCCTTCCTCCATATGCTGATCCAGCAGCTGGCGGAAGTACCAGAACTGTGAGCCCATCAAAAGACGGATCGCATCGGCATTTGGCGCTTTCCCATAGATATGCGAAAAGAATTCCACCGTTTGTTCCGCTTTTTGATCCATTAGTTTATGCAGCACGGTTTCCATGGAGCTGCCATCGCTGCGGCAGAAAAATAAAGTGCAGTCATTGCAGTGCTCGGTCAGCAGTTGAAAATATACCTGTTCTTCGGCGTTTATGGCGCGGAGGATATCCTCCGGCTGCGCGCTGCACTTTGCTTTTTCGTATTCTTCCGCGATGGGAGCAAAGAGAACCTGCATCGTCTCAAAAAAATCCTGAAGCAGACTGGCAAACAACGCGTCTTTATTCTTGTATCTTGTGTAGATTGCCCCCGTAGTAACACCGGCTTTTTCGGCGATCTTGTGCAGAGAGGCTTTCTGAAAGCCGTAAGCAAGAAATTCCGAATAAGCAGCCTGAATGATCCCATCATCCAGGGAATGATCCCTATTGGCCATGTCTTCACTCCTCTGCGCCTAAATAATAACATCATTATCGATAACGACATTATTATAGCGTTCTTTTTGCTGCTTGTCAATGCGAATTGCACACTGCTTTGCAAAAACATGTACGGGCGTCAAACATAGGTAACACGGAAGCGAGCGAGAACAGTCAGGGGAAGGGTGGAGATTTGCGAAGCAAATACTACCCGACCTTGACTGTGGTAAGGAAAACATAATGGACTTGGGCCGTCCGGCGCAATGAGCCGGATGGCCTTGTCTGCTACATGATTCCCCGATACAGGTCAAGCACCTCATTGGGGGATCTCATGCCCAGACAGGTCATGATATGGTCGTTGGATCGACGCTGATACGCGGCCAGCTGCTTGCGGCCATCCTCCAAACAGTACATCCGCATGCGCTTGTAGAACCGCAGCTCGTCCGTGCGGTGCTGGCGCTCCACCTTCCCGTTATGACGCGGGGTCACGATTTGGATCCGATGATATTCTATTCAGACAAC
>OLOH01001858.1_pt1 | contig 11290 bp, 11 predicted proteins | sample 1673221 | NCBI WGS metagenome assembly OLOH01 (sample SAMEA3136767, study PRJEB25190) | human gut metagenome
ATGTGCCCGCTGTCCAGCTCATCCGCTGCGGCGGGGGAGACTCTGTCGCCGCCGCGCGCGAGCAGTGGAACGATGGGTCGAACACCCTCGCCATCGCTCCGGGCCGCGTCTGCGTCTACCAGCGCAACACCGCCACGAACGAGGCGCTCGCCAAGGCGGGCTTGGAGCTCGTGGTCCTGCCGTCGAGCGAGCTTTCCCGCGGCCGCGGCGGCCCCCGCTGCATGAGCATGCCCTTCGCCCGCGACGCCCTCTGAAGTTGACAAAGGGACAGTCCCTTTGTCAACCGTCCCTTTGTCAACCGGCGCGCCTGCACGGGTCGCTTTGTCAACTTTCGGTATCGTGGCAGGGATGGCGCTTGAAGGCACCTTGCTAGCTCGTTATAATCACGAAATGTTCTAAACAGCACCATTTATGCAGGAATCTGAATATTATAGCCGCGTTTACGCATAACATGCCGCGGCCAGACGAGAGGATCATCATGAACCACACCAAGGCGGACGAGACCTACGCGGCGAAGGGCGTCGGCCTCTCTGGTCGCAACTTCCTCAAGCTCCTCGACTACACCCCGGACGAGATCCTCTACCTCATCGACCTCGCGGCCGAGCTCAAGGCCATGAAGAAGGCCGGCGAGGCCCACGACTGGCTCCACGGCAAGAACGTCGTCCTGCTGTTCGAGAAGACCTCCACTCGTACGCGTTGCAGCTTCGAGGTTGGCGCGATGGACCTCGGCATGGGCGTCACCTACCTCGATCCCAAGAGCTCGCAGATGGGCAAGAAGGAGTCCATCGAGGACACCGCCCGCGTGCTCGGCCGCATGTATGACGGCATCGAGTACCGTGGCTTCGCCCAGAGCATCGTCGAGGACCTCGCCAACAACGCTGGCGTCCCCGTCTGGAATGGCCTCACCACGGAGTTCCATCCCACGCAGATGATCGCCGACATGCTCACCGTCCGTGAGCACACCGGCAAGCTTGCCGGCAACAAACTCACCTTCATGGGCGACGCCGGCAACAACGTGGGCAACTCCCTGATGGTCGTCTGCGCCAAGCTCGGCCTCGACTTCTGCGCCTGCGGCCCCACCGCCCAGATGCCGGACGCGGAGCTCGTGGAGGAGTGCCGCAAGATCGCCGCTGAGAACGGCTGCACCATCACCCTGACCGAGGATCTGGACGAGGGCCTTGCCGGCGCCACCGTCGTCTACACGGACATCTGGGTCTCCATGGGCGAGCCGGCGGACATCTGGGGCGAGCGCATCAAGCTCCTCTCGCCCTACCAGGTCAACGCCGAGGCCATGGCCAAGGCCGCGTCGAACGCCATCTTCATGCACTGCCTGCCCAGCTTCCACGACCTCAACACCACCACGGCCGTCGAGGTCAACGAGCAGTTTGGCATCGCCGAGATGGAGGTCACGGACGAGGTCTTCGAGTCCGAGAAGTCCGTGGTCTTCGACGAGGCCGAGAACCGCATGCACTCCATCAAGGCCGTGATGTACGCGACGCTGAAGTAGCGGCGGAGGAACGGCGAGCGTAGGGGCGAACAGGCGAGCGGGCGTATCCGCCCGTGGCTCACGTGAGCTGCGTGATAACCAGGCCCGGCAGGCGACGCGCTTGCCGGGCCTCGTTTGGTAAGAGGTGGTAAATGTCGGCCGGTCGCAGTGTCCATTTCAGCTGACAAGCTGGGTTCTTGCAGCATCGGACCACCCTAGAATGATGCAAACGCGTTGGCTGGCATGTTTCGTTTGAGAGCGAGGAGGCAGGATGAGGGCCGTCGAAGTCGCGAACTACCTGACCGAGAGATGGGGGAGTGACTGTCCTGCCACCATCCACAAGCTCAACAGGCTGGTTTACCTCGTGCAGTCCGAGGCCATCGCCACAACGGGTGAACCACTTTTCGATGACTGCATCGAGGCCTGGCAGTGCGGCCCGGTGGTGCCCGCGGTCACCCATGCGTTTGGCGGGTGGGGTGACACGGTGATTGCCGAGCCGACCGAGCATGTGGAGGTCAAACCGGATGCCGTCCGCCTGATCGACTCCGTTGCGGAGAAGTATGGCCCGCTGTCCGCGTTTGACCTTGTCAGCCTAGTACGCCGCCCGGGTGGCGCGTGGGCCAGGGCCTATGCGCCAGGCCGCGAAGCCGAGATCACGCCTGACGCAATCAAGGCCTCGTCGGACGCGAGCGCGGATGCAAGCGGACCTGAGCCCTTCTCGGTGACACTCGATGCCGTTGCCCGGAACATGCCCCGGGCCCTCATGACGCTGGAGACCTCATGATGAAGACCTTGGACGAGGAGAGCGTGCCGGCGCCCGTCCTCGCCGTGCCGGTACCCGTCCTCGTGCTTGACGAGGAGGAGGCCATCGAGGACCTGTCCGCGAAGATCTGCGCCTTTCAGCAGGGGCTGGGGGAGGAGTTCGCGCTCTATTCGCCGGGCCTGACAGGCGGGGGGTGTGCCGGCGGCACGCCGACAATATCGAGACCCGGCAGGCGATCGCGTCTGCCGGGCCTCTCGGTTTTAGGCGACCATTCGCGAGTCCGCTTTCATGTGGCAACCTTAGGGAAAGGGCTGTCATCGACCTCCTTGCTTCGACGGGTATGCGTGTCGGTGAGCTTGTGAGGCTCAGGCGGAAAGACATCGATTTCGAGTCGCGAGAGTGCGTTGTGTACGGCAAGGGCAATAAGCGGCGCAAGGTTTACTTCGATGCGAAAACCAAGATTCACCTGCAGGGATATCTTGAGCAGCGCTCAGATGAGAATTCGTCTCTATTCGTTTCGCTTAAGGCCCCATATAAGCCTCTCAATATTAGCGGGGTCGAATCCAGGCTTCGCGAGATTGGTAGGGAGGCGGTGGGCCTCAGGCTTCATCCGCATAAGTTCCGTCGCACCATGGCGACGAGGGCAATAGACAAAGGTATGCCAATCGAGCAGGTACAGGTTCTACTTGGTCACAGCAAGATCGATACGACCTTGTGCTATGCCATGGTTGACCAGCAGAACGTGAAGCGAACGCATCACAAGTATATGAGCTAGCCGTTAGCCAAATTGCTACTCTTGATTCAATTAGACATAGGCCATTAGCGGGCGATGGGGAGCGGATGATATGGGAAAGCGACTTGAGTACGTCCCCTTGAGCACGAACGCACTCATGAGGCACCTTCGGGCTCGAGGCGTGAGCATAAAGGGATCTTCCGCCAAAAGGAAGCTCCAAAATATCGGGTATTACCATGGTTACAAGGGCTACCGCTTCGCTCGCGACCGCCGCAACCCATTGCCGCTCGCCGACTTTGACCAGGTTTTGAACCTCTATGCTTTTGATATGGAGCTTAAGACGCTCTTTTATCCGCGGATTATGCAGATCGAGACCTCGCTTAAGAGCTGCATTCTCGATGCGATATGCGCCGATTTGTCGGAGAGGAGTCGTCCGGCTACTTTTGAAGTCGTGTGCTCGGAGTGTCTGACGGGCGCGGGGGCGAAAGACCAGTATCGAGAGCTTTCCTATCTGGCGCAAAAGGTGGCGAGACAGAGCGCGCGGGAGGGCGAGCCGATGATCAGGCACTTTACCGACCAGTCAAGGGGAGTCCCCATCTGGGCGCTTATGGAGACCTTGACTCTTGGGGAGTTCAGTGCCATCTACGCATGCCTGACCGATAAATTGAAGGATGCGATTTACGATCGCTTGGGTATGCCCGGACGAAACCGCGGCTGCAATGCCCAAAAGAAGGATAAGACGGACTTGCTTCTGGCGCTGCTAAGGGTGCTGGCGAGCCTGCGCAACAGCGTCGCTCATAACAATGTCATCCTCGATGCGCGGTTCCTCATTCGAAATACCCCGAACAAGTACGTTAGGGAGTATTTGGGACGGGAGTTCGGAATTGACCCGGTGCCCTTCTCCCAAATCGCTGACTGCATGCTATTGGTTGTTTTCTTCACCTCCGCTCTAGGTTATTCGAAGACTGAGCGAAAGAGATTCGTGGCCGAGTACGAGAAAGCCCTCGGCGATTTCTACGCGCATAAGTTGCCATCCAATATCTACCAGCAGATGATCGGAAAGTCCGACAACCTAAAAATCAAGGCGGCGCTTGCTTATATTGCGAAGAGGTAGCCACGGCGATGTGACTGGTCTTATTGATGTTACAATCCAGAACGAAATGAGATGCGCTGGCTTATGGCTGGCATGTCTGGGCACCTGATACGTTGGGTGCCCCCTTTTTTTGACTTCCTGCGCCTTCGTTTAAAGCAATCGACGCGTCTTGACAGACAAACCCCGATTTGAAGGGGAGAGGGTGAAGCTGGGAGAGCTGATCTCCAAGGCAAAGATGGCTCGCTGCGGGAGTGCCGACCATCCGGTGCTATCGATGACGATGCACGATGGGATTGTGGAACAATCCGGTCGCTTTAAGAAGGCAATTGCATCCAAAGACAAAAGTGCATACAAGGTCGTTAACCCCGGCCAGCTGGTTGTTGGGTTCCCGATAGACGAGGGCGTTCTGTACGTCCAGAACTGTGGCTATCCCGGAATCATGAGTCTCGCATATGGCGTTTGGAACGTAGACGCTGACAGAGTTCTCCCATCGTATCTTGAGTTGGCGCTGCATAGTCCCCAAAGCATGAACTACTACGCATGCAAGCTTAGAGGGATGACTGCGAGAAGGCGGAGCATGCCTGCTGAAATGTTATGCGAACTCCCCCATTTCTCTTCCAGGCCAGGAGCGGTAGCGGAACATAGTCTCTACGTTTGCACATCTAAAATCGCAGCAAGATATTGTCGAGCGTCAGCTCGTTCTTCTTGACGCCCTCGTCAAATCCCAGTTTCTCTCTCGTGCAGCTCGATCGGAACGTCGAGGCTCGAGATGTCGATCGTGACGTGGGGGCGTATGTCGCTCGGAGTCGACGGGCTTACGCGAACGCATCAGAAATGGGATTAGTACTCGAGGTGCTCGCCGAGCCGTCCCCCGAACTTGTTCAGGGCCATCCCGCTCCAGTCCCGGTGGTGGAAGAGCTCGTTCTTCAGCCTCCCTTAGAAGCCCTCGGTTGTGTGCCAAATGTTGTTGCCAGATCCCCGGAAAGGGGGTGTGGCGACCGCCTCTGCGACGACCTCCCCAAGGCCCACGCTGAGAACGGCTTCCTGGACCGTTGCCTTATGCGGTTGAGGGGGGCTGGATCGGTGCTGACCGGTCTATGCAGCAGCAGTATTCAGTTAGCTTTAGCCCTTGCGACGAGTTCGTTAAGTGTTGTCCTCCACGTTGCCATGTTGACTCACGAGACCGAAGATAGTGCACAATACAGATGATTCAAATGTTGTCGGTTGGGGAGTGCTACGCAGCATGGCTACCATGAACGTATTGCTTGACTCTATCGAGAATAAGGCGGCTACGGCCCCAGACGCCCCGGCGTTTCGTTCGGCTGAGGAGCCAGCGACGACCTACTCCCAGATGTGGCACAACGCCTGCGCCATAGCTCGCGGCCTCGCGTCCGTTCCCGGTCGTGGCCCCGTGCTCGTGCTCGGCCCCAAGCGTGCCCTCACGGTCGAGTGCCTGCTCGCCTGTCTCATGAGTGGCCATGCCTACGTTCCTCTGGACGTTGAGCTGCCGCCCAAGCGTTTCACGGATATCGTTTGCCAGATAAGCGGTGCCACGCTGCTGGCCGCTTGTGACGTGCCCGATGCCATCGCTGGCGTGTTGTCGGCCGCTGATGTCCTTAATGCTCGCGAGCTCCTCGCCGCGCACACCACGGCAGAGCCCCTCCCGCGAGAGACGTGGGTGACCGGCGAGCAGACCCAGTACATCATTTTCACCTCGGGCTCCACGGGCCGGCCCAAGGGCATAGAGGTAACCGAGAACGACGTCGCGAACTTCCGCCGCTGGCTCGCACAATTCCCCGTCGTGCGCGAGGGCGGCCGCGTCTTTCTCGACCAGGCGCACTACTCGTTTGATCTCTCCGAGTTCGAGCTCGTAGGCGCGCTTACCACGGGCGGCTGCCTTCATGCTGTCGATGCCTCCGAGCTCGCAGACTATCGCAAACTGTTTGCCGACCTCGGCAATTCGGGTATCGAGGTGTGGGTCTCCACACCCTCGTTTGCCGACGCCTGCCTGGCTGATCCCTCATTCTCTGCGACCTTGCTCCCACATCTGCGCCTCTTCCTCTTCTGTGGCGAGGCTCTTCACCACACGACGGCAGCCAAGCTGCGTGAGCGCTTTCCCGGCGCGATCGTCGCGAACACGTATGGCCCCACGGAGTCGACGGTCGCCGTAACGTACTGCGAGGTCACGGACGAGATGCTCGCAGACCCCGCGCCGCTTCCCGTTGGTCGTCCCCGCCAGGGCACCGAGCTTGCCATCGTCGACCACGCCACCGGCGCGCCCGTGGCGCCCGGCCAGACCGGCGAGGTCATCATCCGTGGCGACACCGTGGCGCTCGACTACTACGAGAATCCCGAGAAGACCGTGGAGGCGTTCTTCGAGACGTCACTTGCAGATGGTACCCAAACTCGCGGCTATCGCACTGGTGACCTGGGCTTTATTGACGAGGATGGCCTGCTGCACGTCCAGGGCCGCCTTGACTCGCTCGTGAAGCTCAACGGTTTTCGCATCGAGCTGGGCGAGGTCGAGGGCGCGCTCGAGGAGATTCCCCGCGTGCGCCATGCCGTCGTCGTGCCGGCGATGCGGGCGGGACGCGTTACGAGCCTCTGTGCGTTTGTGGTCGTGGGGCCGGACGCCGCGACGGGCTCGGATGCCACCGTGGACCCGGCCGTTACCACGGGGCAGGACGCCGCGGGCCCGGACGCGACGGGCTCGGACGCGACGGTGAAGGGCGACGCATTTGCCACGGCGCGCTCGCTCAAGGCCGAGCTCGCGATGAGCCTGCCCGTCTACATGGTGCCGCGGCAGATTCGCATTCTGGACGAGATGCCGCTCAACGCGAACGGAAAGGCGGACCGCAAGGAGCTCGCAGCGCGCGTCTCGCGCTAGCGAGCGGCTCGCATTCCCGCATGACCAAGCGAAAGAAAAGAGATTCTTATGACAGAAACCGAAGCGCGTGCCAAGGTACTTGACCTGCTCGAGGACGTCTCGGGAGACCCGTCCGTGCGCGACCATCTGGACGATGACCTCTTCGAGCTGGGTTTTCTCGACTCCATGGCGGCGATCGAGCTGCTCGTGGGCCTCGAGGACGAGCTCGGCGTCTCCATTGCGCCCACGGCCGTCGAGCGCTCTGAGATGAACACCGCAAACAAGATCGTCGCCCAGGTCGTGAAGCGCCTCTAGCGCCCGTCGCGCCGCCAGCCCATGACACTCTTCGCAGATCCCAGCTTCTTCGCGCTGCTCGTGGCCGCCGTCGTGCCAGCGGCGGCGCTCGGCCTCACCGGTCATACGCTGCGCCACTATGGCCTTGCCGCCTCGGTGGCGTTCCTCGCATGCATGTTCTTCAAGACGCCTGCGCAGCTCTCGGGCCTGCTCGCGTTCCTCGTGCTCTCCCGCGCCTCCGTTCTCGTGCTCGCCCGTAATCCCGGTAGCGCCCGGCGCTATGGCCTTGCCGTTGCCGCCACGCTCGCGCCGCTCGTCCTCTACAAGGTCACGGCGGCGTTTGACCTGGGCCTTTGGGGCTTCGTGGGCATCAGCTACGTCACGTTTAAGGCCGTTCAGGTTGTTATCGAGGTGCGAGACGGGCTTATCGCCAGCGATGACCTGGGCCTGGAGGACTGGCTCTACTTCCTGCTGTTCTTCCCGCAGTTCAGCTCGGGTCCCATCGACCGCAGCCGGCGCTTCACCGCGGACGCCCACGCCACGCCCTCGCGCGATGTCTACGCCGGCATGCTCGCGCGTGGCATCCTGCTTTTGCTCGCGGGCGCGCTGTACAAGGTCGTCGTGGCGACCTGGCTGCACCGCCTCTACGCGCCGAGCGTCTCTGGCGGCATCGCCCAACAGCTGCAGACGGCGCTCGTCTACGGGCTCTACCTCTTCAGCGACTTCCAGGGTTACTCGCTCATGGCTATGGGTGCGAGCTACTGCCTGGGCATTCGCTGCCCGCGCAACTTCCGCGCGCCATTTCTGGCGGAGGACATCATCGACTTCTGGAACCGCTGGCACATCACGCTCTCCACGTGGTTCCGCGACTTCGTGTTCATGCGCTTCACGCGCTTCGCCATGCATCGCAAGCTCATCCGCGGCGGGCGACTGCGCGTGGCGCAGTGCGCCTTCATCGTGGACATGCTCGTGATGGGCTTTTGGCACGGGCTTGCGTGGGACTACATCATCTATGGCCTCTACCACGGGCTTCTCCTCGCGGTGACGCACACCGTGCAGAAGCGCTCGAAGTTCTGGCGCGCACATCGCCACGAAACGTGGCTGCGCGTTCTCTCGTGGGCGCTTACGCAGACGCTCGTGTTCCTCGGATTCGCGATCTTCTCGGGACAGGTGGGGATGCTCCTTGGCTGGGACTAGCAGACGGAAGAGCCCGCTCGCGGCGCTTCGAGAGCGACTCGCGCCGCCCCGCGTGAGCGGCACGGCGCTGCTGCTTGCGGTGTGCGTGGGCGTCGTGGCGTTTGGCCTTGGGCTCGTCGCGTTCGACAAGCTCGCGCTGCCGGGCAACGGCGCTCACGACGACGGCCGCCTCTATGACTACGTATATGCCACGGGCAAGTCTGAGAACGTGGACTTCGTCACAGCGAACATGTCCGCCGATGGCTACCTGTGCTTTGGCTCCTCGGAGTGGTACATCTCGAAGGGGCGCGTGAGCATGTGCCCGCAGTCCGTGTTTGGCGAGTCCGGGGCTGGCGTTGACATGACCTACGTGGGCGAGGGGTATGACCAGAGTCTGTGGCAGGCCATCGCCGCGGGCGCGTATGGGTCGAGCGGCAAGGTCGCGAACAAGAAGGTGATGGTCGTGGTCTCGCCGCAATGGTTCTTCAAGGGCGCGGGCGACGAGAACAAGTTCTACACGAAGTTCAGCTACTCGCTTTACCGCTCGTTCATGCAGAGCGGCGCGCTATCGAGCGACGTGAAGGCCTACGTTCGCCAGCGCTGCGAGGCGTTGGGCATCGGCCAGGACAAGCTTGCCGCCGCCTCGCACGACACCCCGCTCGATGCGATTAATGACGCCGCCTTCGCCGCCGCGGACTCTTGGAAGCTACGTGGCGACCTCACGAACATAGAGGGTCTCGCTCCGCTCAAGAGCGACGCCCGCCGAGCCGCCGAGGCAAGCGGCACGCAGGGCGCGCCCGGCACGGAGCCGGACTGGGACGCGTTGCTTTCCCAGGCGGAGTCTGAGGGCGAGGCCTCCTGCACGAACAACGACTACGGCGTCTACGACGAGTTCTGGGAGAAGAACCACACGTTTGACCCCGAGCTGTTCGAGAACTTTGACAACGCGGAGGACGAGTACGAGGACCTTGCGTGCTTCCTCGATGTCTGCCGCGAGGTGGGCTTCGAGCCGCTCGTGTGCATCCTGCCGGTGCACGGTCAGTGGTATGACCTGAGCGACGTGGAGAGCGGCAACCGCCAAGAGTACTATGGCCGCATCCGCGCCATTTGCGACGAGGCGGGCGCGAGCTACGCGGACTTCTCTGGCTATGAGTACGAGAAGTACTTCCTGTGCGACACGGTGCATCCTGGCTGGAAGGGCTGGGTGCGCATCGAGCACGCGTTCTATGACTTTGTGAACGAGAGGCGCGGCCAGGACGACTGCGTGACGTGGGGAAGCGATGCCGAGTGAGCGAGGGGCTGAGGCGCGCGCTGCTGCTCGCGGGTGCCGCGTGCTTCGTGGCGGTGGCGGGCGTGGCGCTCGTGTGGTTCGTGGTGTTCTCGGGATTGAATGAGCCGGTGCAGTTCATCTATGGCGGGTTCTAGGGATATCTGCTGCGCTAAGGCGGAGGTTCCGGCGGTGAGGCGGGCGCCGGCGTCGTCCCGTGCGCGTTGCGTGCGCCGTGCGTGCCGCGTGCGCCGCGTGTCCCGTGCGCGTCGCGTGCGCCGCGCGTGCCGCGTGATCCTCGTGGCCTTCGCGTTCTTCGCGGCGATCGCCCCGGCGCGCCCCGCCCACGCGTGGGACGCGGATACGGCCGATCAGCTCGACGAGTACCTCGACGAGGCCTTTCCCGCGTCTGGGGTACCGGGTATGGCCGTGGCGGTGGTGAGTGCAAGTGACACCAACTATCTGCGGGTATTTGGTGACGTCAAGAGCGCGGACGATACGTTCATCATTGGGTCGCTCTCCAAGTCCATGACGGCGCTTGCCGTGCAGCAACTCGTGGACGAGGGCCTCATAGACCTTGACGCTCCGGCGGTTCGCTATGCGCCCGGTTATGCCGTGCCCGCGGACGTGACGGTTCGCATGCTGCTCAACCAGACGAGCGGCTTTGGCTATTACGAGAGCCTCGCCCGCGCGAGCGTGGGGGAGAGCTACGGGCAGTTTAGCTATGCGAACGCCAACTATGACCTGCTTGGCCGCATCGTTGAGTCTGTGAGCGGTGAGAGCTATGCCAGCTACCTGCGTGCGAACATCTTCGATGTCGCGGGCATGGACGACGCCTCTGTCGACGGGGTCGAGGAGCCCAGGGCTGTCGCGACGCCCGCGCACCGCGACTGGTTTGGCATTCCCGTGGCCGATGGCTTCTCGCATGGCGAGGATGATGACGAGTGGGGTGGCCAAGCTTCTGGCTATGTGCGCGCAAGTATTCGCGACATGGCGAGTTACCTGCGGCTATACCTGAACAACGGGGGAGGGGTCGTAAGCTCGGATGCCGTGAATCGCATGGTGTGGAATCGTGTGCCGGACCCCGCCGGCGACACGTTCTACGGCATGGGCTGGACCACGTACGCGGATGATGACGGCTTGCTCGTGATGTCCCACGATGGTGACGTCGAGAACCACGTGGCGCGCATGGTGGTGATTCCCGAGGAGGACGTCGCCGTGGTGATCATGGCGGACGAGAACGACGTGGTTGGCGGCAACGGGGCGTTTTGGGACATGGGCGACGGCGTGCTGTCGCTGGCGCGTGGCTTTGAAGCTGACGCGGCTATAACCCCGGAGGACGCCGATGCGTCTCGCGAGACCCACATCGAATTCGATGCGGCATACGCGTTTGCCGTGGGCGCGTGCGCTATGCCGCTCGTGCTGCGACGTCGCTGGCGGCGGAAGATGACGCGAGCACGCGGCTTCGAGCGTGCCGTGCGCGTCGCCTGGGCCCTGACGCTTCACGTGGGAGTGCCCGCCCTTATCGCGTGGCTGCCCACGACGACCGGCATGCGCCTGCGTGACTTCGCCAGCTTCTACCCCGAGCAGGTTGCCGTTGGCGGCGCGTGCG
>OLOH01001860.1_pt1 | contig 11281 bp, 9 predicted proteins | sample 1673221 | NCBI WGS metagenome assembly OLOH01 (sample SAMEA3136767, study PRJEB25190) | human gut metagenome
CACACACCAGAGACTCCGGGTCAAATCCAGCGGCGTTGCAGAAGATGCGATAATTTTCCGCCACCTTCTCCGGATCGTCCCCACGGCCAAATCCCAGGTTCATGGAGGCAAACTCCTTTTCGCTAACCCCACCCACTCGGGTGGTAAAGGCATGGTTTACAAAGGAAAGCTCTTTCCAAGGGGTAAACCGCAGCACACCCACTCCCTGGGGCAGCTCCAGCTCCATGTTCCCCAAAGGTCCGGGAACGGCTTTCCGGGGCGCTTCAATATCCGGCAACGGGAAGGTCTTTTTATTCACAGTCAATCCCTCGTATTTCTGTTTGATGGTCAGCCGCCCGGCGAACAGGTGGCCGCAGCGGGTGCAGCGGAAATCCGCCCGAAAGCTTTTGTTTTTCAGGCTCCACCGGGTGAGCCGCCGGCTTTCCCCGCCGCATTTGGGACAGGGGAACCGGAGATGGCTTTTTTCCACCAGGGGGCTGTGGAGGTCGCAAACATAGGTGGTCTTAAAGGTGATCCGCCGGTAAAATTCCCCGTCGCACTGGTCCACATAGGGGACAATGGCTTTCGGGTCATAGACCTTCCGGAGCACCGCCAAAGTCATCAGGCTGTCGTCCAGCGCCCGATGATGGTCCATACCGGACACGTCCAGCCCCAACAGCTCTGCCGCCCGGGAAAGGCCCACCTGTTCTTTCCGCCCCAGGCCAATCCGATCCTGGGTGAACATTTGCAAATCGCAGTAACGTGACAAGAAAGGCACGGTTTCATCCCCGCTGAAATACCGGCAATTCTCGATGAGCGTCAGGATATCCGACGTTCCCCAGGTCATCACCACACAATCCCCCGCCCAGCGCTTGAACCGGCTGACCGCCTGCATGAAGGTCATGCCGTCAGTCAGGTTTTCGTCGGTGATGTTGGTCAGGTTCACAATGGTGCTGCTGATATGCTTTGCCACCTGGGGTTTGACAAAACAGGAAAATGTGGATTTCTCCACCAGGTCCGGGCCGCATTTCACGGCGCCGAACTCGATGATCTCGTTGATATAACCCTTGAGCCGCCGGCTGTAGGTGCCGTTCCACTCCAGGTCCAAAATGACAATATCCAACCGGTCGTCTCCTTTCTGCACAGTGCCTGTGCTCTCAATTCGCGCCTTGGGGCGGTGGGCTTCGCCCACGCCTGTGCTGGCCGTTCCCTCGCGTTCGCGCACAGTGCCTGTGTTCTCAATTCGCGCCTTGGGGCGGTGGGCTTACGCCCACGCCTGTGCTGGCCGTTCCCTCGCGTTCGCGCACAGTGCCTGTGCTCTCAATTCGCGCCTTGGGGAAGGGGGCTTCGCCGCTTGCTCAGCAGGGACACCCGCTTATTTCTTCTTGCTTGCCTGCTTCATCCGCAGTTCCTTGGACAGGATAGCCTTGCGCATACGGATGCTCTTGGGGGTGACCTCCACCAACTCGTCGTCGGCGATAAACTCCAGGCACTGCTCCAAGCTCAACACCGAGTGGGGCGTCAGCTTCAAAGCGTCGTCGGAGCCGGCGGCACGGGTATTGGTAGCGTGCTTTTTCTTGCACACGTTCACGGTGATGTCCTCGGTCTTAGGGTTGGCGCCCACAATCATACCCTCATACACTTCCACGCCGGGCCCGATAAACAGGCGGCCCCGCTCCTGGGCATAAAACAGGCCATAGGCGGTGGACTCACCGGTTTCGTGAGCAATGATGGAACCCTGCACACGCTGCTGGATATCTCCCTTATAGGGCTCGTAGCTGTCAAACACATGGTTCATAATGCCGTTGCCGTTGGTATCGGTCAAGAACTCCGACCGGTACCCCATCAGGCCACGGGCAGGGATCTTAAATTCCATATGGGTGGTGCCGGATTCCCGGGAACCCATATTCAGCAGTTCCGCTTTCCGGGAACCGATCTTCTCCATGACGGCGCCCACATAGTTGTCGGGCACCTCGATCATCAGCAGCTCAATGGGCTCCAAACGCTTGCCGTCCTTGCCCTGCTTAAAGATTACCGTAGGACGGGACACCTGGAATTCGTACCCCTGGCGGCGCATCTGCTCGATGAGGATGGACAGATGCAGTTCACCACGGCCGGACACTTTAAAGGTATCGGAAGATTCGGTCTCTTCCACCCGCATGGCCACGTTGGTCTCCACCTCTTTGAAGAGCCGGTCACGCAGGTTCCGGGAGGTGACGTACTTGCCTTCCCGGCCGGCAAAGGGAGAGTTGTTCACCATGAACATCATGGACACGGTGGGCTCGTCGATCTTCACAAAGGGCAGAGGCTCCACGCAGTCGGTAGCGCAGGCGGTCTGGCCAATGTTCAGATCCGCAATACCGGACACGGCGATAATATCGCCCAAGGAAGCGGAATCGTACTCCACACGCTTCAAGCCCTCAAACTGATAGAGCTTGGTGATACGGGCATTCTGATGGTGGTCCTCGCCGCCGCCGCAAATGGTGACGGTCTGTCCCACTTTAATGGTGCCCCGCTCCACACGGCCAATGCCGATACGACCCACATAGTCGTCGTAGTCGATATTGGAGAACAGCACCTGGGTGGGGCCTTCCAGATCTCCTTCCGGGCAGGGGATCTGGTTGACGATCATTTCAAACAAGGGGGTCATGTCGGTGCCGGGAGTGGCAGGGTCCAAAGTGGCATAGCCATCCCGCGCAGAGGCATAACACACCGGGAAATCCAGCTGGTCGTCGTTGGCGCCCAGCTCGATGAACAGGTCCAGCACTTCGTCCACCACTTCCGCGGGACGGGCGCCGGGGCGGTCGATCTTATTGAGGACCACCACAGGCTTTTTCCCCAGTGCCAGAGCTTTTTTCAGCACGAACCGTGTCTGGGGCATGCAGCCCTCAAAGGCGTCCACCAGAAGCAGCACGCCATCTACCATTTGCAGCACTCGCTCCACCTCGCCGCCAAAATCGGCGTGGCCGGGAGTGTCCACAATGTTGATCTTAATTCCTTGATACATTACCGCAGTGGTCTTGGAGAGGATGGTGATACCCCGCTCCCGCTCCAGATCGTTTGAGTCCATCACACGTTCTGCCACGGCCTCGTTCTCGCGGAACACGCCGCTCTGCCGCAAAAGCTGGTCCACCAGGGTGGTCTTACCGTGGTCAACGTGGGCGATGATGGCCACGTTGCGCAAATTCTCTCTCTTTGCCATGAAATCCCATCGTTCCTTTCTTCATGTGGCTTCCCCCGCAGGGAAGCCGTCCCGAACTCAGCCGGGACGCCGCCAAAATTGCTCGTTGTCAATAACCGATTTATTATACCACCAAACACAGCCTTTGAAAAGACCGAATTTGGCCAAACTCCGGGGGTTTGGAAGGTGTTTCCTGTCCTTCCAAATTGCACCTTTTGTCCCCACATGGTATAATTTCATAAAAAGGAGAGAACCGGGAAAGAGATTTTTAGGAGGTGGCAAATATGACATCGCGAAAAGCCTTTTTGTTCCTGTGTGCTGTCCTGACCGGATGTGTGTTTTTGCTGGGAGGCTGTTCTCCCCAACAGGACGAGTCCATGACCGTGGAAGGCGTCCTGCTAAAGCTTAGCGGGTACACCGACGGGGAAAACCAATGGGCCCTCTACCGCGCTGAAGAATCCGCAGACTCCCTGCTGTTATTCTCTTTGCCGGAAGAGGTCCCGACAGAGGGAGGCCCGCTGGAAGAAGGGCAACAGGTCCAAGTGACCTGCCGGTCGGTACAGGAAATCGCCCCGCCCATATTGGAGGAGGTAAGCCAGGTGAAAGTTTTGGGAAAAGCTTCCCAAGAGGAGCTGGAAACAGCTCAAGCCAAGGCAGCGGAGTACGTGGAGAATCTGGTGCCCCCGGAGGAGGGCTCTCAAGCCACTTTGTCCCAACCTGCGGAGGACGAGTAACCCACTCCCACATGGGGGACCGTATGGCCGGTAGTTTGTCTCCCTTGCAAGTTCCGTGAAATTCTTGTAAAATATTGTTGAAGAATCAACTATCCTCTCGCAGAAAGGAGTGGGACCCCCTCCCATGACGAACTCCCAAACCAGCGATTTTTCCAAAGGAAGCATTCCAAGCAATATTTTACGTTTGGCCATTCCCATGACGGTCGCCCAGCTTATCAACGTACTTTACAGCGTTGTGGACCGGATGTACATTGGCCACATCCCCAACGCCGCAGCCCACGCCCTTACCGGCGTGGGACTTACTTTTCCCATCATTTCCATTGTCACCGCCTTTGCCAACTTGTTCGGCATGGGCGGCTCTCCCCTGTTTTCCATGGAGCGGGGCCGGGGAGATGTGGAAAAGGCCCGAAAGATCATGGGCAACACCTTCGCCCTGCTGGTAGGCACTGGAATCCTGCTCACAGTGGTGATCCTGCTGATCAAACAGCCTTTGCTGTACGCTTTTGGCGCCAGCGACGTGACCTACCCCTACGCCAACGGGTACATCACCATTTACCTGTGCGGTAGTGTATTCGTGATGATCGGCCTGGGCATGAACAACTTTATCAACGCCCAAGGTTTTGGACGCAAAGGCATGATGACCGTTCTGCTGGGAGCGGTGACCAACATTGTGCTGGACCCCATCTTCATCTTTTTGCTGAACATGGGGGTACAGGGCGCCGCGCTGGCCACGGTGATCTCCCAGTTCATCTCCGCTGTGTGGGCAGTCTCCTTCCTGCGAGGGAAAAAGACGCTGATCCGCCTGGAACCGCAAAGCATGAAGATCGACTTAAAACTGGTTTGGAAAATTATCTCTCTGGGATTTTCCAGCTTTATCATGGCTGTGACCAACAGCATTGTGCAGATCACCTGCAACTCCACCTTGCAGACCTTTGGCGGCGATCTGTATGTGGGCGTGATGACTATTCTCAACTCGGTGCGGGAAGTGGTCTCCACCCCCATCAACGGTGTGACCAACGCGGGCCAGCCTGTGGTGGGCTTTAACTACGGCGCAGGAGAATACCGGCGGGGGCGGGCGGGCATCAAGTTCACCAGCATTCTTTGTGTGATTTACACCACCCTGGTCTGGCTGCTGCTGTTTTTGTTCCCCCGGTTCTTCATCGGCCTGTTCAGCAGCGAGGAAGCTCTGCGGGAAGCGGCTGTGCCCTCCATGCACATCTACTTTTTCGGCTTCTTTATGATGAGCCTGCAAATGGCGGGTCAATCCGCCGCGGTGGCTTTGGGACGCTCTAAACAGGCGGTCTTTTTCTCCCTGTTCCGGAAAGTGATCATCGTGGTGCCTCTGACGCTGCTGCTGCCCCATCTGTTCGGCCTGGGCGTCAACGGTGTGTTCCTTGCGGAACCCATTTCCAATTTTATCGGCGGCGGTGCCTGCTATATCACCATGCTGCTGACCATCTGGCGGGAAATGGTGCGAAAAGAAAAGGCAAAACTGGCTGGGAATGAATGACATATGCGCCGTCTTTGACAATTTTTTATTTATCTTGCATAACTCTTGCGACTTCTACTTTTTTCGGTTACAATGAAACATAAGAAAAGCCCTGCTCAAGTTAAGGCTTGGGCGGGGCTTTTCAGTCAAATGAAAGGCTGGAATGAAGTAATGGAGTTTCCAAAACATCCTTTCCGCACCCATGGCGGCGCGGCGGTGCCCCATCACAAGAACACCTGGGACATCCCCACCGCTACCATGCCGCCCCCGGAAAAGGTTATTCTGCCAATGCAACAGCATATTGGCGCGCCTTGTGTCCCCACTGTGAAAAAAGGGGACCATGTTTTTGTGGGCACTGTGGTAGGCGATAGTGACGCCTATGTTTGCGCCCCCGTACATTCTTCCGTCTCCGGTACGGTGACGGAGATCACCAGCGTGATGCTCACCGGCGGTCAAATGACCCAGGCGGTGGTGGTCGAATCCGATGGGAAAATGGAGCACGACCCCAACATCTATCCCCCTGCCTCCATCACCTCCAAAGAGGAACTGGCCGCAGCGGCAAGGTCCGCAGGACTGGTAGGCTTGGGCGGCGCTGGATTCCCTGCCCACGTGAAACTGAACGTCCCTGAAGGCAAGACCATCGACACCTTGATCGTCAACGTTGCGGAATGCGAACCCTATGTGACCTCCGACCACCGGGAAGCCCTGGAAAACGGCCGGAACGTTCTGGAAGGCGTTTACAAGGTAAAGGATATTCTTAGCGTACAGCGGGTAATCATCGCCGTGGAAAACAACAAACCCGACGTGATCGCAAAGCTGACGGAGATCGCCGACGACCCCAAGCGGGACCCCTTGGACCAAGTCCGGGTACTGCCCTTGAAAAGCCGCTATCCCCAAGGCGCGGAAAAAGTTCTGGTGCAAGCCTGCACAGGACGGAAAGTGCCGGAAGGCAAGCTTCCCGCGGACGTGGGATGCCTGGTGATGAACATCGCTTCCATTTCCTTCCTGGCAAGCTACATGCGCACCGGTATGCCCTTGACGCTGAAGCGGGTGACCATTGACGGTTCCGCCATACAGAATCCCCAAAACGTCATCGTGCCCGTGGGCACCCCCATCAAAGACGTGGTGGCTTTCTGCGGAGGGTATAAATCCGAACCCAAAAAGCTGATTATGGGCGGCCCCATGATGGGTGTGGCCATCACCAGCGACGAGCTTCCCATTTTAAAGCAGAACAACGCCATCCTGGCCTTTGACGCCCAGGAAGCCGCCCTGCGCCAGCCCACCGCCTGCATCCGCTGCGGCCGCTGCGTGGCAGCATGTCCCATGCAGCTGATGCCCACCAAACTGGAACAGGCTGCGGAGCGTAAGGATGTGGACGCCCTGAATTCCCTGAACGTGATGACCTGCATGGAATGCGGCTGCTGCGCGTTTTCCTGCCCTGCGGGGCGCAGGCTGGTCCAGGCCATCCGCCTGGGCAAAAGCTATGTGAGAAGGGCTGCCAAAAAGAAGGCGTGATCCTTCCCGCTTCTGGGAAAAACCTCTTTCGCTTGCCCGCGCAGGCGAAAGGTGACAAGCTCTTTGCTCGGGATAGTTTCAGAGCATATTTTATCCCGTATGCTTTCTGGAAAGGATGTAATGTAATTGGACAAGCTGATCGTATCCTCTTCCCCCCATTTTAACGGCGGAAGAACTACTCAAAATATCATGCTGGATGTGATCATCGGCCTGGCACCGGCCATGATCGCTTCCGTGATCCTGTTCGGGCCCCGGGCCGCGGTTGTGATCGTGACCTGCGTGGCTGCCTGCGTGCTCAGCGAATACCTGTGCCGCAAAGTGATGAAACGCCCCCAGACCGTGGGGGATTTGAGCTGTGTGGTCACCGGCATTCTGCTGGCTTTGAACCTGCCGGTCACCATCAATCCCCTGATCGCCGTATTCGGCAGCGTGGCAGCCATTGTGGTGGTCAAGCAGATGTTCGGCGGCATTGGTCAGAACTTTGTAAACCCCGCCCTCACCGCCCGGATCATCCTGCTGAACTCGTTCCCCTCTCGCATGACCCACTGGGTGCAGCCCTTTGACTATGCTGCTTCCGCTGACGCGGTGACCACGGCCACGCCTTTGGGCATTTTGAAAGAAGGGGGCGGCACCCTGCCCTCCTACCTGGACCTGTTCCTGGGTAACACCGGCGGCTGCCTGGGTGAGACTTGCGCCCTGGCCCTGATCTTGGGCGGCGTGTACCTGATCGTCCGCCGGGTCATCAGCCCTGTGATCCCTGTGACCTATCTGGCCACCGCGGCGGTGTTTTCCGCCCTCTTTGGCCGCGACCCCCTCTTTGACCTGCTGTCCGGCGGCCTGCTGCTGGGCGCTTTCTTCATGGCCACCGACTACACCACCAGCCCCCTGTATTTCTGGGGCCGGGTCGTGTTCGCTTTTGGCTGCGGCCTGATGACCATGGTTATCCGTGTGTTCGGCTCTTACCCGGAAGGCGTTTCCTACTCCATTATTTTGATGAACATCCTCACGCCTCTCATCGAGCGGTACATCAAGCCCCGGCCCTTTGGCGCCATGAAGAAAGCGAAGAAAGGGGGCGCCAAAAATGAAGCTTGACGCGAAAAGCATTTTGAAGCCCACCTTGGTTTTGTTTGTGATCTGCGTGGTGGTTTCCGCTGCTTTGGCCGGCACCAACCTGCTGACCAAGGACCGGATCAAGCTGCTGGAGGCTCAAAACGCCGAGGCCTCCCGGAAGATCGTGCTCCCCACCGCAGAAACCTTCGAGTCTCAAGACGACGGCGCTTACTACACCGGCCTTTCCGGCAGCGATCTGGTAGGCTATGTGTTTGAAACCGGTGCCAGCGGATACGGCGGCACGGTCAGCGTGATGACCGGCATCGACGTGGACGGCAACATCACCGGCGTGGTGATCCTCAGCCACGACGAGACTCCCGGCCTGGGCGCCAACGCGGAAAAGCCCGATTTTCTCAACCAGTACTTACAGCCCGCCCCGGAAGGCGGACTTTCCGTGGTCAAGTACCAGACTCCCGCTGAAGGACAGATCGAGGCCATGACCGGCGCCACGGTCACCTCCACCGCTGTGACCAACGCGGTGAACCAAGCCATTGAACAATACTACGCAGTGAAAGGAGGGGCCTGATATGGAGAAGAAGAACCGTTCCCTGCTCCATGAATTTACCAAGGGCATCATCAAGGAAAACCCGGTGCTGCGTTTGGTCCTGGGGTGCTGCGCCACTCTGGCTGTCACCACCGCCGCCTCCAACGCCATCGGCATGGGCGCCGCCACCACTTTCGTGCTGGTGTGCTCCAACGTGGTCATTTCCCTGCTGCGGAAAGTCATTCCCGACAAGGTGCGTATCCCCGCTTTCATCACCATTGTGGCGGGCTTCGTCACCATTGTACAGCTGTTTATCCAAGCCTTCTCCCCTGCCCTTGACACCGCTTTGGGCGTGTTCCTGCCCCTGATCGTGGTCAACTGCATCATCTTTGCCCGCGCGGAATCCTTTGCTTTCAAAAACCCGGTGCTTCCTTCGGCATTTGATGGACTGGGGATGGGCCTGGGCTTTACGTGCTCGCTGACCCTGCTTTCTTCCGTGCGTGAGATCATCGGGAGCGGCAAGTGGTTTGGCATGCAGGTGATGCCCGAGGCCTACAAGCCCATGTCGGTTATCATCACCCCGTCGGGCGGCTTCCTGACGCTGGGCATCCTGCTCCTGATTGTGAATGCCATTGTCAAGTACATCGGCAAGCATAAGCAAATGAAGGCGAGGGGTGAGATCGCATGAACGAGCTGCTTTTGATTGTGATCGGCAGCGTGCTGGTCAACAACTTTGTCATGTCGCAGTTTTTGGGCATCTGTCCGTTCCTGGGCGTGTCCAAAAAAACGGAAACCGCCCTTGGCATGGGCATGGCCGTCACCTTCGTCATGGCGCTGGCCTCTCTGATTACCTACTTCATCCAGGCCTATCTGCTGGTTCCGCTCGATTTGGAATACATGCAGACCATAGCGTTCATTCTGGTCATCGCCGTATTGGTGCAGATCGTGGAAATCGCCCTGAAAAAGATCAGCCTTTCGCTCTATCAGGCGCTGGGCGTATACCTTCCGCTGATCACCACGAACTGTGCTGTACTGGGCGTGGCCCTGCTTAACACCCGCGAGGGCTACAACCTGATTGAGTCCGTTGTCAACGGCACCAGTGCTGCCATCGGCTTCACCATTGCCATCGTGATGTTTGCAAGCATCCGTGAGCGCCTGGCCACCGGCAACATGCCCAAGTGGATGGATGGGTTCCCCGGTGCGCTGATTACGGCCGGCCTGATGTCCCTTGCGTTCCAGGGCTTCTCGGGCCTGATTCAGTAAGAAAGAGAGGGGCTCACGAATGACTGCTGTTTTGATCGGCGTAGGGGTATTGGGCGGCCTTGGACTGGTTCTGGGCCTGCTGCTGACCGTAGCCAACAAGGTGTTTGAAATTCCTTCCGATCCCAAGCGTGATGCGGTACGTAATGCGCTACCCGGCGCGAACTGCGGCGGATGCGGATTTGCCGGCTGCGATGCGCTGGCGGATGCGATTGCCGCAGGGAAGGCTCCTGTGAACGCCTGCCCGGTGGGCGGTGCCGCGACAGCGGCGGAAATCGCGGGTGTGGAAGAAGCGCCTCAGCAGGTGCGCAATGTGGCGACCGTAGTCTGTCAGGGCACTCTGGACCGTTGCAAAACCAAATTCCAGTATCACGGCATCAAGGACTGTGTAGCGGCGACTTTGGTCAACGACGGAAACCGCGCCTGCCAATATGCATGCCTCGGCCTGGGTACCTGCGTGCGGGCCTGCAAGTTTGATGCCATCCACATTGACGAGAACTCCGGAATCGCCAAGGTGGATCCTGAAAAGTGCCAGAGCTGCGGAGCCTGCGTAAAGGCATGCCCCAAGCACGTGCTGAGCCTTCAGCCCGAAACCCTTCCCGTGCGGCTTTTGTGCCGCGCGGCTGAGGAAGGCAATCTGGTCAGCGACAACTGCAAGATTGGCTGCGTGGGTTGCGAGCTGTGCAAGAACGCCTGTAAATTTGACGCGATCACCATGGTCAACCACCTGCCCGTGATTGACCGGGAAAAGTGCACGGGTTGCATGATGTGCGCGGAAACCTGCCCCAACGGTGCATTGTGGGGAGACTTTGACAATCGCAAGATCGCGGAAATCGACCGTGATCTGTGCATCGGTTGCACCATCTGCAAGCGGACCTGCCAGTTTGAAGCCATCTCCGGCGCACTCAAGCAGGTGCATGAGGTCAACGAAGCCTGCACCGGCTGCGGCGAATGCGTTAAAAAGTGCCCCAAGAAGGCCATCACGCTGAAGGTGCGCAAGCATCCCCGCGATGCAAACGCAAAGGTTGGAACGACTCCTGTAGAGGCGGTCGTTCCAAAGGCGTAAGTGTTGATACGCGGCGGACAGAACGTCCGCCGCTTTTTCGAATGAAGGGAGCGATGCTGCAATGAAGATCGGTTTTATTGGCGCGGGAAACATGGGATGCGCCATCATGCGGGGAGCGTTTCAGGGCGGTTTTCTCAAACCCTATGAAACCATGGTGTATGATGTCAGCGAGCAGCAGCTTGCGGCGTTAACCGCTGCCTATCCGGTAAACGTGGCTGAAAACAACATCCAGATTGCCAGGGAGTGTGAGTTCATCATCCTGGCAATCAAGCCCATATACATGCGCGGTGTTCTGGAAGAAATCCAAAAATACTGCTACAATAAAAAGATTATCTCCATCGCCGCCGGATGGTCCATGGCCATGCTGACGGAGATTCTCGGACGTGACAACAGCGCTCAGGTGTTGCGCGTCATGCCCAATACGCCCGCGCTGGTTGGCGCCGGCTTTACTGCAATCTGCGAG
>OLOH01001861.1_pt1 | contig 11277 bp, 8 predicted proteins | sample 1673221 | NCBI WGS metagenome assembly OLOH01 (sample SAMEA3136767, study PRJEB25190) | human gut metagenome
TAGCATTTTGTCCTTGGAGAGGGACTTTAATAACTACTACTTTATAATACGAGGATGCTTATTATGCAGGCAATTGTAGAAACTTTATTTGATACCGTATATTTGTTTTCGGTAATCACGATCGGGATTTTAATGATCCGTAAAAGCAAAGGAAACCGTCAGTTTACCATGTTTGGAATCATGGCAGTTCTTTTAGGAAGCGGAGATGCATTCCATCTGGTTCCTCGTGCAGTAGCGCTTTGTACAACCGGTCTTGAGAACTTTACCGTACAGCTGGGGTTAGGCAAGTGGATTACCTCTATCACTATGACTATTTTTTATGTCGTACTCTATCATATATGGCGTGAGCGTTATCAGATCAAAGGCTGTAAAGCAACTACAGCAGCCATTTATGGTCTTGCAGGGTTAAGGATTGTTCTGTGTATGATGCCCCAGAATGCCTGGCTCAGTGCAGCCGCCCCGCTTTCCTGGGGAATCTATCGGAATATTCCGTTTGCACTGATGGGATTGATTATCATCGCTTTGTTCTATAAAAGCGCAAAAGAAAATAATGATAGCGCTTTCCGTTGGATGTGGCTGACAATCGTCCTGAGCTTTGCATTCTATATTCCAGTTGTACTGTGGGCTGATGTAATTCCGATGATCGGCATGCTGATGATTCCAAAAACCTGTGCATACGTGTGGACCGTATTAATCGGCTACAAGGCAATGGAAAAAGAAATAGCGTAAGATGTAAACTGTCGAAAAAGGTGTGCTCACCCCTTGGCCCCCTCTGCGAGGGTGACTCCCCACGGTGTGGGGAGATGTCGCGCCAGCGGCAGAGGGGCCCGGGCCCGAAGGGCTCCGCCCGCAGGCGGTGGGGGAGAGAACTGTGCGGCTGCCCGAAATATTTCGGGCTATGACAAGGTTCTCTCCCTCCGCCCCTTCGAGACACCGCTCCCCCTCTGGCGCAAGCGCCACCTCTCCCGTATCGGGGGAGTCTGTCTCGCAGAGGGAGATTTTTTCGACACGCTGAGCGTAAGATATAATCTTTGCTTTTAAGAAAAATTTAAGGCAATCGACTTTGAAACCGCCAAGCGTTACCGTGAAGCCAACAAGCTGCCCCACCAGTTCCGCCGTGCAGCGTGGACCGACCTGACCGTGGAGGTATATCTGTGATGGTTCTGGAAAGCAGCTCCGTGTTAAACGCAATTCATCTCATACATGAGCAAACAAATAAGGCCCACCGCCAAAATTGACGGTGAGCCTTATTTTATGCTCGTTTTTTAACGATAACTTGCTATAAAAGCCTTATGCTCTCGGATTTTTGATGGCAGCCTGAGCAGCGGCCAGACGTGCGATGGGAACGCGGTACGGAGAGCAGGAAACGTAATCCAGACCAACGTTGTGGCAGAACTCAACGCTGGAGGGGTCGCCGCCGTGCTCGCCGCAGATGCCCAGACCCAAGTTGGGGTTGGTTGCGCGGCCGTCATGGGCAGCCATCTTAACCAGCTTGCCAACACCGATCTGGTCCAGATGCTGGAACGGATCGCTCTCGTAGATCTTGGTATCATAGTAAGCGGTCAGGAACTTAGCAGCATCGTCACGGCTGAAGCCGAAGGTCATCTGGGTCAGGTCGTTGGTACCGAAGCTGAAGAAGTCAGCTTCCTTAGCGATCTCACCTGCGGTCAGGGCGGCACGCGGGATCTCGATCATGGTACCAACTTGGTACTTCATGTCAACGCCAGCGTCAGCGATCAGCTTGTCAGCAGTCTTGACGATGACGTCCTTGACGTACTTCAGCTCCTTCACTTCGCCAACCAGGGGCACCATGATGTGCGGGGTGATCATCTTGCCGGTCTCAGCAGAAACCTTGATGGCAGCCTTGATCACAGCATTGGTCTGCATCTCGGCAATTTCCGGATAGGTAACGGCCAGACGGCAGCCGCGATGGCCCATCATGGGGTTGAACTCATGCAGGCTGACAACAACGTTGTTCAGCTCTTCGGTGGTCATGCCCATATCCTTTGCCAGGGCTTCGATATCCTCAGCCTTGGTGGGCAGGAACTCATGCAGAGGCGGGTCCAGATAACGGATGGTCATCGGACGATCGCCCATGATGCGGTACATAGCGGTAAAGTCAGCTTCCTGGAACGGCTCAACCTTAGCCAAGGCAACCTTGCGCTCTTCAACGGTACGTGCGCAGATCATCTCACGCACAGCAGCAATACGATCCTCAGCGAAGAACATATGCTCGGTACGGCACAGGCCAATGCCTTCAGCGCCCATATCGACAGCGTTCTGTGCATCGCGCGGGTTATCGGCGTTGGTCATAACCTTCATCTGGCGTGCTTCGTCAGCCCAGCTCATAAAGCGCTTGAAGTTAGCGTTCTCGGTGGAAGCGACGGTAGCGATCTGGCCTTCGTAGATGTTGCCGGTAGAGCCATCAATGCTCATCCAGTCACCCTCATGGAAGGTGTGGCCGTTAATGGTGATAACCTTTGCATCGTAATCGATAGCAACATCGTTATCATTGCCGCAGCCGGAAACACAGCAGGTACCCATGCCACGTGCAACAACAGCTGCGTGGCTGGTCATGCCGCCGCGGACGGTCAGGATGCCCTGAGAAACCTGCATGCCGACGATATCTTCGGGGCTGGTTTCCAGACGAACCAGAACGACCTTCTTCCAAGCTTCGTCCTTGACCTTCTCTTCAGCATCTTCAGCGCTGAAGACAACGCGACCGCAGGCAGATCCCGGAGAAGCGGCCAGGCCCTTGCCGATTGCTTCAGCAGCCTTCAGGGCAGCAGCGTCAAACTGCGGGTGCAGCAGGGTATCCAGCTGCTTGGGCTCAACGCGCAGTACAGCGGTGCGCTGATCGATAACGCCCTCATCAACGAGGTCGCAGGCGATCTGCAGAGCAGCCTGTGCGGTGCGCTTGCCGTTACGGGTCTGCAGCATAAAGAGCTTGCCATCTTCGATGGTGAACTCCATGTCCTGCATATCCTTGTAGTAGTTTTCCAGGCGGGTTGCGATCTCAACGAACTGATCGTAAACCTCAGGCATTTCCTCGTGCAGCTTGCTGATCGGGGAAGGAGTACGGATGCCGGCAACGACATCTTCGCCCTGAGCATTGATCAGGTACTCGCCCATCAGCTTCTTTTCGCCGGTAGCGGGGTTACGGGTGAAAGCAACACCGGTGCCGGAACGCATGCCGGAATTACCGAAAGCCATCTGCTGAACGTTGACAGCAGTGCCCCACTCGTAGGGGATTTCGTTCATCTTGCGGTAAACGTTGGCGCGCGGGTTATCCCAAGAACGGAAGACGGCCTTGACAGCACCGATCAGCTGTTCTTTCGGATCCTGCGGGAACTCTTCGCCCTGCTTCTCCAGGTAGATGGCCTTGAACTCCTTGACGAGTTCCTTCAGGTCCTCAGCGTCCAGCTCGATATCCTGCTTAACGCCCTTGCGCTCCTTCATAGCGTCGATACGCTCTTCAAAGAAGCTCTTGCCCAGCTCCATGACGACGTCAGAGTACATCTGGATGAAGCGGCGGTAGCAGTCATATGCAAAACGGGGGTTAGAAGTCTTCTTTGCCAGACCTTCAACAGCCTGGTCGTTCAGGCCCAGGTTCAGGATGGTATCCATCATGCCGGGCATAGACTGACGTGCACCGGAACGAACGGAAACCAGCAGCGGGTTCTCGATATCGCCGAACTTCTTGCCAGTCTGCTCTTCCAGGATACCCATGTACTTGAAGATGTCAGCCTTGATCTCATCGTTGATCTCACGGTTGTCAGCATAGTACTGGGTGCAGGCTTCGGTGGTGATGGTGAAGCCCTGAGGAACCGGCATGCCGGCATGGGTCATTTCTGCCAGACCAGCGCCCTTGCCGCCCAGAATGTTCTTCATGGTCGTCTGGTCGCCGCCAAATGCGTCATGGCCCTCTTTGAACAAATACAAAAACTTCTTGCTCATAGGTTACCTCCAACAAAATTACGGTTTCTTCCCGGTGTGCCGCGCACACCCGCAAAATAAGAATTTTCTCTCTTGCAAAGTCCATTATAACAGACTCAGCCCGGAATTTCCAGTACATTGTTAAATAAATGGCGAATATTTTCGCCGAAAATCTTACAAAGTTTTGGGGTCAGGCTCTTGCAATTTGACCAAAAATGCGGTAAATTATAATGGGTGAGAAGTTGGGAAATATTATTTTATTACATCCTGCAACACTTTTTTCAATTCATCCCGCCCCGGCAGGCTTCAGCCCTGTTCCGGGGCTTTTTTGTAGGGCCGTATACTCTTTTGGCCCAAAACAGAAAGGGGTATTTTTATGTCCGAAGCGAAAGCCAAATACCTTGCCGCCAAAGCGGCCTTTGAAGAAACTTTTGAAAAGCACCTGCAGAACGGTGTGGAGTTCATCAGCGACCAGGTTTTTATTGACCCCGAAGTTGAGATTGCACCCGGCGCAGTGATCCTGCCGGGCTGCATCCTGCGCGGCAAAACCGTCATCGGGGCAAACTGCGTCATCGGCCCCAATACCTTATTGGAGAACACCATTGTTGAGGCCGGTTCCACCGTGAACGCCAGCCAGTGTTATGACAGCCATCTGGGCCCCAACAACAAGATTGGCCCCTTTACCCATGTGCGCACCGGCACCGTGACGGATGAGGGCGTGCACCTGGGCGCTTATGTGGAGACCAAGAACGCCAACTTTGCCGAGGGCAACACTGTCAGCCACCTGACTTACATTGGCGATGCCGATGTGGGCAAGTACTGCAACTTTGGCTGCGGCACCGTAACCTGCAACTATGACGGCGAGGGCAAGTACCGCACCACCATCGGCGATTATGCATTCATCGGCTGCAACACCAACCTGGTGGCGCCGGTCAAGGTGGGCAGCCGCGCCTTTACTGCTGCCGGTTCCACCATCGGCCACGATGTGCCGGACGGTGCCCTGGGCATTGAGCGCGCCAAGCAGGCCGAAGTTGCCGACTGGGGCGCAAAGAAGCTGGAAAAATACGTTGCCAAAAAACAGAAGTTGGAAGCCGAAAAGAAAAACGACTGATGCCCCCTGACCTGCTGCAAGGAGGATTGCTGCCATGGCCATTTTGGAACGCACCCTGACCGGGGATTTTACCACCATCCTGACCGAGCTGGACGCTGTTGTAAAACAAAGTGTTTCGGCCACGCTGGAAGGTTCCAGTGATTTCAACTTCAGCACCGGCCGCTGTGCCGTGCGGGTATACGAACGCTACAGTGCCATTGGCAATGGCCGTGTTACCATGAGCCTGACCCTGCTGGAAGCTGACGGGCAGATCCGGCTTTCCGCCATCACATCCGGCGGCAGCCAGGCTGTGTTTTTCAAGGTCAACACCTTAGGTGCAGAATCCTTCCTGGATACCATCCGGGACACAGTGGAACGCTTTGCCCCTGGTGCACACTAAAATCACAAAATTACTATAAGGATTTTTACTATGGGACTATTTGGAGGTGGTTCCGGGGCAGACTGGCTGATTGCCGGTCTGGGCAACCCGGAGCCGAAATATGACGGCACCCGCCACAACACCGGTTTTGCCGCGCTGGATGCGTTGGCCGAAGCCTGGGGGTGCGAGATCAACAAAAGCAAATGGCAGGGCCTTTACGGCATTGCCCAGGTGGACGGCCGCAAAGTGATGCTGCTAAAGCCGCTGACCTACATGAACCTGAGCGGCCAGAGCATCGCCCCCGCCGCGGCATTTTACAAGATCCCGCGCAACCACATTATTGTGTTGTGCGATGACATTGCACAGGAGCCGGGGCACATCCGCATCCGGCCCTCCGGTTCTGCTGGCGGGCACAACGGGCTAAAGAGCATTATCGCTTCCACCGGCGGCGAGGATTTTTACCGCATCCGCATTGGCGTTGGCGCCAAGCCGCGCCCGGATTATGATCTGGCTGACTGGGTGCTGGGCAAGTTCCCGCCCGATGACGCCAAGCTTGTGACCGGCCGCCACACCGACGTGGAAGCCGCCTGCCGCCTGTTGATGGCCGGCAAGCTGGGCGAAGCGCAGAATAAATTCAACCACTGAGCGCGGATAGGCGTTCTGTAGGGGCGCACAGTGTGCGCCCCTTCCTGTTTTCTGTGTAAGATGCCCGCAAAGGAAGCGTTCTCACTTCAAATTTGCAATCCATCATTACACGGGATGTGGTTTAATGGAACACCTGCAGGGGTGTGCGCACTGTGGAAAACTTTGCCGATGGTGATAAACGCTGCAAATGATTTGTAGGGGACGATGCTCGTCATCGTCCCGCATGGCGGGTCTTGCCACATATTCCACCCTGCATACGGCCAACGTCCGCACATTCTCTACAAGATAAGAGCACAGCTTTTCCAATCATACAAATGCCAAAGCGGGCGGCCCATCTGGGCCAACTGTTGTTTGCCGCCGCCAATCTGGCCCGCCATTTGTCGTTCCATGCAACGCTTCTCTCAAAATTCACTTTGCCGTTTTGCTGCAAATATAGTACAATGGTTACGCAAAGCGCTGCTCATACCGGCGCACAAAAAGCGTATACAGCGCATAGCACACCATCAGGCAGACGGCATATACCCCGGCGAAGCACAGCCACGCGGCTGCGCCGCCCATCGCGGTGTTGGGCAGCAGCTCCAGCACCAGCGGGTGGGCCAGGTACAGCCAAAAGCTGCCCGCCCCCACAAATTCCACGGCCTGGGCGAACTTCTGATTTTCCGCCAGGCCAACGCCCTGCGGGTTCTGCACGGCCAATAGAACAAGCACCGTAAACACGCACTCGAACCCCGCCCGCTGGAAGTTGGTGAGCACTGCCAGCAGAATGCAGAATGCCCCGTATAAAAACTGCTTGTTCTCCCGCACTGCCGCAAACGCCGCCATGCCAAAGATAAAGCAGTACAGCGTCATGACCGGCGTTTTTGCGCTGAACTCGCTGATGTTGGCTTCTGCCGGGAAAGCCGCCAGACTGCTTTCAATTAAGCCGCCGATCCTGCCCTTCACCGCAAGGCAGACCACCAGCAACGCCAGCGCACCCCAAAAGCGTTTGCACAGCCGGTACAGCCACGGGGCCAGCAGATAAAAGAACGCAAAGGCGCTCATCGTCCACAGCACGTTGCGGTTGTTCCACAGCATCCAGTTATCACTGGGCAGCCACATCTGCAAAAATACAAAGTACCGCAGGTAACCCGGCCCGCACGGCCCGCCGGGGCCAAACAGCTGGGCTGCACTGGCGCCCGCCGCCAGATAGCGTACCGCATCGAACAGCCAGCGCAGCACCAGCACCAGCCAGTACAGCGGCAGGATCCGCCGGATGCGGCGCTGGTAATACGGCAGCGGCTCCGGGTGGCGGCTCAGGCTGGCCGCGGCCAGGTACCCGCTGAGCACAAAAAACAGTTGCACCCCCTGCGCGCCAACCGCGGCGGCATCCCCCAGGCCAACTTTCTGCCCGGTATGCACGCCCAGCACCATCAGCGCCGCCAGAATACGCAGCTCATCCAGCGCTACATTTTTATGTTTTGTCATCTTTCTATATTCTGCTCCTTATTGCAGCATTATTTAATTTCTTTATTCTGCCGAACTTTTTCGATCCCTTCTTTTCAAAGAAGGGGCAAAAACTCTCGTATTACTCGTATCCTCAAAATTATACATCACCCGCCCTATCATGCGCAAGCGCAGGAGGCACCATGTTTGACGCATTGTTTACCACCACAACCGAATACAAAAAACTGAGCCACGCGCTTTCCGGCAAAGGTGCATGCGCCCTGTTTGGGCTGCCCGCATCCGGCCGCGCACAGATGTATGCCGCGCTGTGCCGCCAGTTGGATAAGCCGCTATGCATCGTGACCCCCGGCGAGGCCGAAGCCACCCGCTTTGCTGCTGACCTGAACACGCTGGGCATTCCCGCCGCCGTGTTCCCGGCGCGGGACTATGTGTTGCGCCCCATTGAGGGCACCGCCCGCGAATACGAGTACCGCCGCCTGGCTGTGCTGGGCGAACTGGTAGGCGGGCGGCTGCGCGCCGTGGCTGTGCCCGCGGAAGCCCTGACCCAGTTCACCACCCCAAAAGAGGATTTCTGCGCCAACACCCGCACCCTCCATGCGGGGGATACTCTGCTGCGGGATGACCTGCTGGCCGCTTTGTTTGGTGCCGGCTACACCCGCCGGGCCCAGGTGGATGGCCCCGGCCAGTTCTCTGTGCGCGGCGATATTGTGGATATTTTTGCTCCCGACCAGAAAATGCCGGTTCGTATGGAATTTTGGGGTGATGAGATCGATACCCTGCACACCTTTGACCTGACCACCCAGCGCCGCGAGGATGCCATTGATAAGTTTTACCTGAGCCCCGCGCGGGAAGTTCTGTTCGGCAAGCCTGCCGATGCCGCCGAGCAGCTTCGGGCCTTTTTGGCCAAGCAGCGCGGCAAAAAGAAAACCGCCATGGCAGACTGCATGGCCGCCGATCTGGACCTGCTGGATGGCGGTGCCGTGCCGGTCAACATGGACAAATACCTGGCCGTGCGCTACCCCCATCCCGCCACCGTGCTGGATTATTTTGACGACCCGATCCTTGTGGCCGAAGAGCCTGCTTCCATCCGGGAAGCCGACCGCGCGACCGCCTACCGCCGGGGCGAGGAACTGAAATCCCTGATCCTGGACGGCGTCCTCTGCGCTGGGCTGGATAACCTGTACGCGGACCCAAGCTACCTGTGGTCCAAAACCGGACACTACCGCACCATCTGTGCCGAGAACTTTGCCCGCAGCATGCCGGATCAGCCGCTGAAAGATATCATCAACGCCCTGGCTCACACCCTGCCTGCCTGGAATGGCGAAGTCGCCGGGCTGCTGGAGGATTTGAAACCGCTGTGCGATGCCGGTTATACCGTTACCCTGCTGGCCGGCACCGACCGTGCCGCAGCCGGTCTGGCACGCGACCTGCGCGATAAAGGCATTCTGGTTACCACCGATGCTGCAGCAGCCCCCGCTGCCGGGCTGGTGCAGGTTCTGGCGGGGCACCTTTCCACTGGGTGCGAATTTCCGTTTGCCAAGTATGCTTTGCTGACAGGCCGTGCCTTTGGCGAAACCAGCTCCCAGAAGAAAAAGCGTAAAAAGGCCAAGGATGCCCTGAACAGCCTGACCGAGATCACGCCGGGCGATCTGGTGGTGCACCAGAACCACGGCATTGGCCGGTATGCGGGCATCCAGCGCATGGCGGTTCAGGGCGTTACCAAAGACTACCTGCGCATTGAGTACGATAAAAAAGATGTGCTGTATGTTCCCGTCACCCAGCTGGACCTGCTTTCCCGCTACACCGCGCCGGGGGATTCGGAGAATGTCAAGCTCAGCCGCCTGGGCGGGGCCGAGTGGACCAAGACCCGCAAGAAGGTGCGCGCCGCTACCGAGCAGATGGCCAAGGAGCTGATTGAGCTGTACGCCCGCCGCAAAAGGGCGCACGGTCATGCCTTCCCACCAGATGATACCTGGCAGGGAGATTTTGAGCAGCGCTTTGCCTATGATGAAACGCCGGACCAGCTTTCCAGCGCGGCGGAGATCAAACATGATATGGAGCAGCCCTGGCCGATGGACCGCCTGCTGTGCGGCGATGTCGGCGTGGGCAAGACTGAGGTTGCCCTGCGCGCCGCGTTCAAATGCGTGATGGGCGGCAAGCAGTGCGCCATCCTGGCCCCCACCACCATTCTGGCGTGGCAGCATTTCAACACGGCCATCGCCCGCATGGAGGCCTTTCCCATCCGCATCGGGCTGCTCAGCCGTTACCGCAGCGCCAAAGAGCAGAAAGAAACCATCCGCGGCCTGAAAGACGGCACAGTGGACATTGTGGTGGGCACCCACCGCCTGCTTTCGGACGATGTAAAGTTCAAAGACCTGGGCCTTGTCATCATTGACGAGGAGCAGCGCTTTGGCGTAAAACACAAGGAAAAGCTGAAAGAGAACTTTATCGGGGTGGACATGCTGACCCTTTCGGCCACGCCGATCCCCCGCACGCTGAACATGGCACTGTCCGGCATCCGGGACATGAGCACCATTGAACAGCCGCCCTTTGAGCGCCAGCCCATTGAGACCTATGTGCTGGAATATGACGATGCCATTATTGCCGAAGCCATCCGGCGTGAGCTGGCCCGTGGCGGGCAGGTGTATTACCTGTACAATCGAGTCGAAACCATTGAGCAGTGCGCCGCCAAGGTGCAAAAGCTGGTGCCGGGTGCGCGGGTCGGCTTCGCCCACGGCAAAATGACGGAGGAGCAGATTTCCTCGGTCTGGCAGCAGCTGTTGGACAACGAGATCGACGTGCTGGTCTGCACCACCCTGATTGAAACCGGCGTGGATGTGCGCAACTGCAACACCCTGATTATTGAGAATGCGGACCGCATGGGGCTTTCACAGCTGTACCAGATTCGCGGCCGTGTGGGGCGCTCCAACCGCAAGGCGTATGCCTATTTCACCTTCCAGCGCGACAAAGTGTTGACGGAAATTGCCTCCAAGCGGCTTTCAGCCATCCGGGAGTTTACCTCTTTTGGTTCCGGGTTCCGCATTGCGATGCGCGATTTACAGATCCGCGGCGCGGGCAACCTGCTGGGCCACAGCCAGCACGGCCACATGGAAGCGGTTGGTTACGAGCTGTATGTAAAAATGCTGAACCAGGCCATTGCAGCCGCCCGCGGCGAGCCTGCTGCGCCGGACAAGAGTGATTGCCTTGTTGACATTACGGTGGATGCCTATCTGCCGGAAAGCTACATTCCCGATGCCGCCGGGCGGATCGAAGCCTACAAGAAGATTGCAGCCATCACCACCCGTGACGATGCCACGGATGTACTGGATGAGTTGATTGACCGTTACGGCGACCCGCCGCGCAGTGTGCAGGGGTTGGTGGACATCAGCCTGGTGCGCGTGACAGCCGCCCGCGCAGGCATTGTGGAGATCGTGCAGCGCAACGACAATCTGATTTTGTACACCGATGTTGTGACCCCGGCGCAGATGGGGGCCATGATGGATGCCATGCCGCACCGCGTGATCTACAACGCCGTAGGCCGCCCCTACATCAGCCTGCATGTCCTGCGCGGCGAGGACCCTCTCACCATCCTGCGCGATGCCGTTGCCCTGCTGCCGGGTGCGTGAGTGTTTTACGGGAGTTTTGGTTCCTTCTTTGAAAAGAAGGAACCGAAGAAACTTTAATCGTAATACAACAAAATAAATAAAAAATCAGGCAGCGGCCCTATTTTGAACTGCACCCCATTTGTTAGACAGTATGGTATACTATCTAACAAGTGGGGTGT
>OLOH01001869.1_pt1 | contig 11268 bp, 11 predicted proteins | sample 1673221 | NCBI WGS metagenome assembly OLOH01 (sample SAMEA3136767, study PRJEB25190) | human gut metagenome
CACTGTTTATGCAGACAGAAGCTTCAGCTTTATCACAAAGACTCCGCCTGCAGCAGTTCTGCTGAAGAAAGCCTGCAACCTGAAATCTGGTTCCGGCGTTCCGAACAAAACGAAAGTTGCTACTATCTCTAAGGACAAAGTTCGTGAGATCGCAGAGATGAAGATGCCAGACCTGAATGCAGCAACTGTTGAGGCAGCTATGAGCATGATCGCAGGTACCGCAAGAAGTATGGGTATCGTTGTAGAGGACTAATTTAGAAGAAGAGTTTACATCTTCTCGTATTGACGTGGGAGGGAGATTCCCGCAACTACCACCAGGAGGTTATTAGACAATGAAACATGGTAAGAAATATTTAGAGGCTGCAAAAGCAGTTGATCGTAGCATTCAGTACGATCCGGCAGATGCTATTTCCACAGTTAAGAAATTAGCTACTGCTAAATTTGACGAGACAATCGAAGTTCACATCAAAACTGGTTGTGACGGACGTCACGCAGACCAGCAGATCCGTGGAGCAGTTGTTCTGCCGCACGGTACCGGAAAACAGGTTCGTGTACTTGTTTTCGCTAAAGGCGCAAAAGCTGATGAGGCTGTTGCAGCAGGTGCAGAGTTCGTTGGAGCTGAGGAGCTGATCCCGAGAATCCAGAACGATGGCTGGTTTGATTACGACGTTGTTGTTGCTACACCGGATATGATGGGTGTTGTTGGTCGTCTGGGCCGTGTACTTGGACCGAAAGGTTTAATGCCAAACCCGAAAGCTGGTACTGTAACAATGGACGTAACAAAAGCTGTTAACGACATTAAAGCAGGTAAGATCGAGTATCGTCTTGACAAATCCAACATCATCCATGTTCCGATCGGAAAGGCTTCCTTTACCGAGGAGCAGTTAAGCGACAACTTCCAGACGCTTATGGGAGCTATCACAAAGGCTAGACCTAGCACACTGAAAGGTCAGTATCTGAAGAGCGTTACAATCGCTCCGACAATGGGACCTGGTGTTAAGCTTAACCCGATTAAATTAGCTCAGTAATAAATTTTAAATACCCTGTACAGAGGAAACTTTGTATGGGGTATTTTTTTATACATTTATACACCTTGATTTTTGGAGGCAAAAATCCTACAATAAGGCACAAACAGAGTTGTAACAGACCGAAAGCTCATCAGAGCTTTTTCATATAGATTTTACAGAAGAAAATAATAATCATGTTAATATAAAAAAGATGGGGAAAACGTTTCTGTAAGTAAAACTTACAGATGAATTTGTCGGAACAGGGAGTATAAATTGAGATCAAAAAAGCGTAAAGCGAAGAAAATAAAAAAACAGGTAAACAAAATAAAAATGATACTCTGCCTGGTGGTAGAGGCTATCGTGATCCTGACACTTGTAGTGATCATCGGCTGGAATAAAGGGATAGGTGACTGGATGGAGTCTCTGCAGAGACCGGTTGTCCGTAAGCTTGAGATGAGCGGTATCAACAGTCCCTATGCAGTGCTGATGCAGGTAAAAGGCGGAAAGATCATCGGAAATATGAAGGGCGATGAGAAAATCTATCCGGCTTCCATGACGAAGATCATGACGGTGATCGTGGCTATTGAGAACCTGGATGATCTGGATCAGGAGATCACTCTGACCCAGGAAATGTTCCAGGGGCTTTATGAGCAGGATGCCACCCAGGCAGGCTTTCAGCCCGGTGAGACCGTGCGGGCCATCGACCTTCTTTATGGTGCCATGCTGCCATCCGGTGCGGAGTGTTGTATCGCACTGGCGGATACCGTAGGCGGTTCCAGGGATGGATTTGTGGAGCTGATGAATAAGAAGGCACAGAGGATTGGAATGAATGGTACACATTTCTGTGATACGACAGGGCTTCATGATCCGGATCATTACAGTACAGTGAGAGATATTGCGGTGCTGCTCAGGTATGCGCTTCGGAACGATACGTTCAGAGAGATCATTGAGAGTCCGCGGCATTCTACAGGAGTGACGAATATCCATCCCAGCGGGATCACATATTACAGTACCATGTTCAAAAATCTTTCTGACCCTTCCGTTACCGGCGGCAAGATCCTGGGCGGCAAGACAGGATATACCAGCGAGGCGGGTCTGTGTCTTGCAAGCTTTGCAGAGGTCTACGACAGGGAATACATATTGGTAACGGCAGGCGCATCGGGAAATACCGGAAGCCCACTCCATGTGGAGGATGCGGTGACGATCTATAACCGCCTTGGAAAGGCCATTGAGGCACAGATGACAGGCAGTGATGGATCGGAGTCTTGAAAAGATAAAGGATAAATTTTGTGTATCGCGAAGCGTGTTGCAGAGAACGGAGTGAACAGTAATATTTTTGGATAAATAAACACTGGCACAGAGGTGTATGCTGCTGTATTGGTAGCATAACACTTCTGTGCCGTTTTTTTGATTCTTCAAAATGAAATCGTATAGCGGGAACCTGCAATGTATTCACGGCTGATGTAAAGCGGTTTTCCATCAGGAGCTTCCATATAGGAATCCAGGATCAGCACGGGATCGCCGGAAGACAGACGCAAAGTTTTTGCCATATCCGGGGAGGCTGCAGTAACAGAAATAGTGCTGCGGCTGGATTCTGCGATCGTACAGCGGTAGGTGTTTTTGATATATTCAAAAAAAGAACCGTTTTCTACAGCGTTCGGATCAAAATCCGGGAAAAGCCATGTGGGGAGCCAGGTGTGGACATCAATAACCGGAATACTGTCAGCCAGAAGAAGACGTTCCAGGAAAAAAACTTCCTCATCCGAAGTAAGCTGCAGAAAATCAGAGGTTACGCTGTTTGCAGGTTTTTTGCAGAAGGACAGTACGTGAGATTCCGGAATCCGGTCATTCTGACGGCAGGATTCGGAAAAGCTCATATTTTTCTGGGATTCAAATTTCCGGAAGATCATGGGGGATTTTACAAAGGTTCCTTTTCCCTGATGCTTGATAAGATAGCCCTGTGTGCAAAGCTCCTCCACGGTACGTCGGACAGTGATCCGGCTGACATGGTAAAGATCGGCAAGCTCCGGCTCAGGAGGGATTTTTTCTCCGGGCTTATAAGTACCGTTTTTGATCTGCTGGGTGATGATATCCATAAGCTGCTTGTAAAGCGGCTGGATCGAATTTTTATTTAACATGAAAATATCCTTTCTGAGGTTGTTCATAAAAGATATTTTACTATAGTGCGGATGTATTTGTCCAGTAAGTGACAAACCTCTGCAGTGCGTCAGAAGGTATATTGGATGAATAATTAATCATAAATCATGAATATACTCTTTACTATAACGTTATAATATGTTATATTCTTCAAAAAGGTAAAATGCAAAAGTACAAGAAGGAGAAATTCATCTGAAAATCCGAAAAAAACCTGTATTTTCAATGGATTCAGAGGATTCTCAGACGAATTTCCACGAAAACCGGAGGATGAAAATGGACGCAGTAAAAATCGTAAATAAGATCAACAAAGAGCATGGAACAATCAAAAATGTGTATTTTCTTGCATGCGGAGGATCTCTTGTGGATCTGTATCCGGGATATTATTTTGTCCGTGCGGAATCCGCAGTGATGGATGCACAGTGGATCCCTGCAAGAGAGTTTGCACTGACACCGCCGAAGAAGCTGGGAAAAGACAGTCTTCTGATCATCTGCTCCCACAGTGGCAAGACAAAGGAGTGTCTGGAGGCAGCAAAAACAGGAATGGATGCAGGTGCGGCTGTTGTTACAATGACACATGCGCCAGGTTCCCCATGTGATACCGATAAATGGATCTCCGTTGTATACGACTGGGCACCGGGGGTAAGGGAAGCAGAGAAGCCTCAGGGAATCGTACTTCGTATTCTTAATGAGCTGATGAAGGTACAGGAGCCGGGATATAAGCTTTACGATAAGATCGTGGAAGGCTTTGAAAAGATCGATGATGTTATTGCAGCTGCAGTGAAGGATCAGCAGAATGCAGCATGGCTTTTTGCAGAAAAATATTCAGAGGAACCGAACCTTTATATCATGGCATCAGGAGCCTCCTATTCTCAGGCATATGGCTTTGCGATCTGCTCACTTCAGGAAATGCAGTGGATGGATTGCGGATATCTGAACAGTGCAGAATATTTCCACGGACCGTTTGAGGTAACGGATGAGGATCATCTTTATATCCTTATGATGAGCCGGGGCAGAAACCGTATGATGGATGAGCGTGTGCTGACTTTCCTTGAAAAATACGGAAAGAAATACGAAGTGATCGATGCAGATAAGCTTGGTATGGAAGCAATTGATGACAGCTGTGTGGAATATTTTACTCCGATGCTGTTCTACACCATGACGACCGTTTACCGTACCGCTCTCCAGGATAAACGCCGTCATCCGCTGGATATGAGAAGATATATGGGCGTTGTAGAGTACTAAAGGTGCTGCTGTGCCTGTGCACAGAGAAAGGGAAAATATGAGTAAATACAGTACAAAGCTTCTTGGCTTCGGAGACAATGTAGTGGATATCTATGATCATCTGAAAACCATGTATCCAGGCGGAAACTGCGTAAACGTCAGTGTTTACGGAAAGATGGCCGGATGTGAAAAAACAGCGTATATGGGATATTTCGGAGATGACGACAGAGCAGAACTGATCATGGATACACTGGAAAAAATCGGCGTGGAAACCGTAAAGTGCAGACAGCTGCACGGCGAGAACGGTTATTCCAGGATCACATTAAAAGACGGAGACCGTGAGTTCCTGGATTTTAATGATGGTGGTATCCGTGGAAAAACACCGTATGTCCTTGATCGTTTTGATCTGGAATATATGAAAGGCTTTGATGTGGTACATAGCGGAAATTACTCTTTTACGGAGGAAGAGCTGCATAAGATCAAAGAGGCGGGAATTCCGGTTTCTTTTGACTTTTCTGATGATTCCACAGAGGAATATTATGAAAAAACAGCACCGGAGGTTACTTACGCATTTTGCTCCTTTGACGGAACCGACCAGGAGGCAGAAGAGCATCTGAAAAAGATCATCTCCATGGGGCCGAAGCTTGCCATGGCCTCCAGAGGAGCCAGGGGCTGCATTCTTTATGACGGAAGGAATTTTTACCGACAGCCGGCAGCGCCGCTTACGGAAGTAAAAGATACTCTTGGCGCCGGGGATTCACTGATCGCATCTTTCCTTACCGGGTATATCGGAAGAAGGAAAAACGGCATGGCGGAGGAAACCGCGATCTGTGAAAGTCTTGAAGAGGCAGCTGCTTTTGCAGCGGGCATCTGTGGCATGGAAGGTGCTTTTGGCTACGGAAAAAAATATGAATAGCAGGAGGGGAAAATAATGGGACGCAATGGAAAAAGCAGAGCTCTTATCTGTTTTGTACTGTGTATGATCATGGCTCTGCCGGTATATTTCAGCAGTGCAGTGGCAGTAAAAGCGGCAGAACAGCAGACCATCATCATAGGAACGAACGCAGAGTATTCACCATTTGAATACCTGGATGATAATGGAAATATTACAGGTTTTGATTACGATCTTCTGGAGGCAATCGCCAAGGAAGAAAACGTAAAGCTGGTATGGAAGGATATGCCCTTTGATTCCCTGATGGGTTCCATGGAGGCTGGTGATGTACAGGTGATCGCAGCCGGGATCGGACCTACGGAGGACCGTAAAAAAAGCGTTGATTTTTCCGATGTTTATTACACCGGTACACAGTGCATCATCAGCCGTAAGGATAATCCGATCAAGGATTTTGAGGAGATGTCCGGAAAAACCGTTGCAGTTCTGGAGGGTGCACAGAGTGATATGATCGCATCCGGCGAGACTACTGATTACGGTGAAGTTAAGGATGCTAAAGTAAAAAGATTTAAAAACGCTTCCAGTGCAGTCATGGAGCTGAAAAACGGTGGAGCAGATGCAGTTCTGATCGACAATATCATGGCTGAGATCTACTGCAAACAGAACTCAGACCTGCAGTATGAGTCCGTGCCAAGTACAGCAGAGGATACGGTTTTCTGCATTGAAAAAGGAAACACAGAGCTTGTCCAGATCATCAATGACGGGCTTGCAAAAGTAAAAAAATCTGGGGAATATGATGATCTTTATCAGAAGTATTTTGTGGACACACTTGAAAACAGCGAAGATGTGACAGATGTAGCAGCAACCGATGGTTTTCTGGGACTTTTAAGCTTTATTTTCCTTCAGGATAATCGTTGGAAGTTTTATATTAACGGTCTTGGGATTACGCTGATCGTTTCCCTTTTATCAGTGATCGTAGGTATCCTGATCGGTCTTGTAGTGGCATTGGTACGTCTTGGAGCTGCGAAAAAAGGCAGAAGAACCATTCTTTCCACGATCGCGGATATTTATGTTGATGTGATTCGTGGAACACCGTCAGTCCTTCAGCTGATGATCATCTATTTTGCAGTGTTCCACAGCAGGCTGGGATATGTGGCAGCAGTGGTCAGCTTCGGTATCAACAGCGGTGCATATGTTTCCGAGGTTATCCGCGGAGGTATTTTATCTGTAGACAAGGGGCAGAGCGAGGCTGGTCGTTCTCTGGGCCTTGGGTATAAGGATACCATGCGTTTCATTATCATTCCGCAGGCTGTAAAAACCATCCTTCCGGCAATGGGTAATGAGTTTATCCAGCTGATCAAAGAAACATCTATTTTAGGTTATGTAGGTATCATGGATCTGACAAAAGCGGCAAGCTATGTTTCTTCCCGTACTTATCAGATGTTTATTCCGCTGATCGTTGCAGGTATCATGTATTATCTGATCGTGAAGTGCCTGAGCCTTCTGCTGAAGAGATTTGAAAGGAGACTGAGAGAAAGTGATATCCGTTAAAAATTTATATAAATCTTTTGGAAGTCATCAGGTATTGAATGATATTAATGAACATATTGCTCCTGGTGAAAAAATAGTTATCATTGGACCATCCGGTTCCGGTAAGTCTACATTTTTACGCTGTATGAACCTCTTAGAGCGTCCAACATCCGGACAGATTATCTTTGATGGCATTGATATTACAGATCCAAAAACAGACATTAATAAAGTGCGTCAGCATATGGGAATGGTATTTCAGCATTTCAACCTTTTCCCACATAAGACGATCATGGAAAATATTACACTTGCACCGGTACGTCTGAAGTTAATGAAGTCAGAAGAAGCGAAAGAAGAAGCTCTTAGACTTCTTAAATTGGTTAACTTAGAAGAAAAAGCAGACGCTTATCCGGGACAGTTATCCGGTGGACAGAAACAGAGAATTGCCATCGTTCGTTCTCTTGCGATGAAGCCGAAAATGATGCTTTTTGATGAACCAACATCCGCCCTTGACCCGGAAATGGTAGGAGAAGTTTTAGAAGTAATGAAAAACCTTGCCGATCAGGGAATGACAATGGCAGTAGTAACCCACGAGATGGGATTTGCCAAAGAAGTGGGGACTCGTGTTATGTTTATGGATGAGGGAAGAATCCTTGAACAGGGAACACCGGAGGATATCTTTGATCATCCGAAAGAAGCAAGAACACAGGAGTTTCTTTCCAAAGTATTGTAATTCTGTTTTGGTGGCAGAGCAGGCGCCCCAAAAAGAATCCCATCCTATCCGATGGAAAGATAATCGCGACGCAGAAAATGCTCAGCCGCATTTTTGCTGCTCCGACATTCCATCGGATAGGATGGGATTCTTTCATTGTAGCACAATATAAAGGAGAAATAATGATGAAAAAAAGCTTGAAAAAAATGATAATCTGCTTTTTTATGATGGTTGGTATCATGGGAGCAGTAGCAGTTCCAACGGAAGCAAAATCTCATGTAAATTATACTAAAATATATAAGAAATTTGCAAAAAAGCAGGTAAAGAAAAAGAAGAAAAATTTGTACATGGCAGTTGTAAAATTAGATACACCAGTATTATTAATTACGGATCATGTTTGGGATGGAACGGTAAATATGGCACATTTGTATCAATACCATAAAAAGAAAGTCCGCTATATTGGATACATTGGCGCTGGGGGTACTGGTACAAAACTTAGTTATCATAAAAAATATCTGGTGTATGGTGGACATCATTTTTCCTGTAGAGTGAGAGTGAAAAATGGAGTAGGCAGGATAGATACAAGCGCGGGAATCTATTTAAATAATGTACCATATTATCATGAAAAGGCAATAATAAAGCATAATAAAAAACGAATCATTTCTAAAAAACGAATTAGTAAAAGGCAGGCAGAAAAAGATGATTATTATGCAAAATGCCACCCGATAAAATTTAAAAAAGTAAAATAATAAAAGGATAGAAAAACTTTGAAGTCTTTCCACAATAAATTCTGATTTCATATCTACAGCCCCAAAACAGAATCCAGCTAATTTAATATTCCCATCTGTGCCTCATCGTTGCGGCGCGAAGAAATGCTCACCCACATTCTTTCACTTGCTCCAAGGTCACATCTGGGAATATCAAATTAGCTGGATTCATCTCCTTTTTGTCTGCGCAAATTCAGGATTTAAAAACTCCTCTCCTTATGATGTCGTCTGTCCAGATACACAGCGGTGTTACAAAGAACCATATAATAAGAAAAGGAATACAAATCTGTCCCCGGTAGTTGAAAGGAACTTTAGAGTAATCCCAGACATGGAGATTTAGATAAATATTTACAATAACTCCGGTAAGATATTCATAGGTAATAATAATAAGACTTCCAAGAATCATTTGGAAAAGGAAAGACGGATGCCAGTTCTTTCCCTCATTTAATAAGCCGATTGTATAAAAACATAACCCGCCGCAGATAATCATAGATATATGTGAATATCCCCGGAATAAAATTTCAAAATTAAAATATGCCATTCCTCCAAAACTAATTAAAAATAATGGCTGTAAAATATATTTTTTTATAAAATGCCACATTATATTTCGCTCCTGAAACAGAATATTGATTAAAGATAGTATGGAACAACATCAGATTTTTCATACTGGGTTATTTTGGCTTAGAGCGTGTCTGAAAAATCATTCCTGTAATCTGCCCACCCTAATTTTCGGTGTATTTTATCCGATGAAAGATATTTCCTATAGTTTGTGTGAATCTGTATCTATATTAGAGTACCTGTTGCTTTATAATAAATAATAATTAGTTTTTTATTAGAAATGGACGGGGTGGAATGAAAATGAAAAGGAGAATAGGTATATATCATTATCAATACTATAGAGGTGCCTGCAAATTATGTTACAGACATTTTATTCAGGAAATGGTGGAATCTTATGAGAAATGCCATGAAGTAGCAGAAGAAATCTACGGAAAAGAGAATTGTGAATTCCTGCACTATACAGATTTCGGACAATATGATTCAGAGAATACAGACAGACCAAGCTTTCGCCGTATCATGGAAGCTATCGAGAAAAAAGAACTGGATGTAGTGATGTGCTATGGACTAAACAACATTACGATTAATGAAGAGCTTTTAATTAAGTTCTATAAATATGTTCGCTCTCAGGGAATGGAATTCTTAACAGCAGATCATGGAAGAGATGCCATGAAATATATAGACATCTATATTGAGAAAAATAATTTATAAATTGTATTGTCAACGGAGTTGACGAGGAGAACAGATGCCTGCTGAAAGTGGTTAACTAAGCCGGACGAACCGTAGAAAAATCCACTATAGAAACTTGGAAAGTCGTCGCAGACGCACAAAATGCTCCGCCACATTTTTGCTGCGCCCATATCCCATTTTCTATAGTGGACTTTTCACGGTTTTGTTTTTTGTCTAAATTTTCAGTGGGCTGTGCTATGGCTGGGGTGTCTGTTTATCTCCCCGTCAGTTGCACTGGCAAATTAGAATTTTGTTTCTGCAATCCAGCTTTGAACAGTTGTCAGCGGGATTTTTACTGCTTTTGTAATCTGTTCTACAGGCATACCCATTTCAAGAAGGGCAAAGACAGTCTCTCTTGCTTTTTTTAATTCACCCTTTTGTATACCTTTTTGTACACCGGATTGTTCCCCTTCATTATAAATTTCTTCTAATTCTTTACACATTTCCTTCACTCCCTTCTCAGATTCTTTTAATTCCCGTACTCGTGTAGACAGGATATCGCTATACATTTCACTGGCATCTTTACAGTGCAGATCATGCATCAGGTGACCTAATTCTGTAGAATCTCTTCTGCTTGCGTTCACGTAGATGATATGTTGTCCGTCATCGAATGCTTCTTTGGTTTCGATAATTTCTTTATCAATATGATAGATTGGTAAATGAAAGCCTAATATATCATTTCTGGTAATAAAGATGACATAGGTGTCCGGAAGAGCATCAAAAGATTCTCTGGGATTCAGGATGTTCATATCTAATAAACCGCAGTGGTATCGAGCCCTCTTAGGGGAAGCCCCTTCATTATCACCCTGAATCTCCACATTAAACTGTCTGTTGCTGGCATCCTTTGCCACACAGTCTAAAATGGCAGAATGCCCCTGCAGGTTTTTATAATCCTTCTGTAAAGTCTGGTCAATAACCGTAATCCCTTTATCTTCCATAATAACCTGTAAGATGTATTCTGTACATTCCTTTTTCTTCAATACATTCCGCATGAAGATATCATTCATTATCGTAAAGTTCTTTATCTTAGCTTTATATCTTTCGTAGCGTTCCTGCAAATCTTTTGATTGTAACATCGTAGAATCTGGCATGTGCGCTACCTCCATTCTGATATGTGTTGAAAGTTTCTTCACCTATATAATATACATAATTTAACAGAAAAGTCAATGGTTTTGCAAAAATTCTGGTTTGCCGCAGGCAAGGTAGACGCCCACTGAAAAAGTTAGCCAGAAAACAGACCCGTGAAAAAGGCCACTATAGAAAATGGACTATCGGAGCAGCAAAAATGCGGTTGAGCATTTTGTGCGTCCGCGACTATTTGTCCATTTTCTATAGTGGCCTTTTCCACGGGTCGTCTGTCTTAGGCAATCCCTTTCAGTGGGCGTCTCCTGCCTGCGGTAAGCCAGAATTACAGCTTATTTACTGTGGTTTTTCTCTAATTCCTGCATTCTCATCGCACGAACTTTTAATGGAAGTCCGAATAATGTGATGAATCCTTCAGCATCATGGTGGTCATACTGGTCACCAGTTGTAAAGGAAGCAAGTGTCTCACTGTAAAGACTGTATGGAGAAGTTGTTCCAGCTTTGATGATATTACCTTTGTAAAGTTTGAACTTAACTTCACCAGTTACATATTTCTGTGTGGATTCAACGAATGCCTGGATTGCTTCACGAAGTGGTGTGAACCATTTTCCTTCGTATACA
>OLOH01001872.1_pt1 | contig 11263 bp, 22 predicted proteins | sample 1673221 | NCBI WGS metagenome assembly OLOH01 (sample SAMEA3136767, study PRJEB25190) | human gut metagenome
CGGGCAACACCTGTTCAATAACGTCCACCAGTTCGGGTTTCAGGTTGGCGATATGAGACCTCATGGCGTCCGTGTGCATCATCCACGGTACGACGGTCTGCAAGTGGTAGGCGGAGCCGAGCGACTTGCATTCGATGGCCCACGTTGGCTTCTCGCTGTTCTCGTAGGCGTCTGGGCTGCACGCGATACGGTCATCATCATCGCTTTCCCAGATACCGCAGTCTGTTACGCAATCGCTGGGGTTGAAGCCGAGTGTTTTGAGCGTGATTTGAATGTTTTCGGGTTCGAGACGGTGGCCGCGTTCCATCGGCGGTTCACCGTCTGCTGGTTCGGCCCACAGTTCCGCGAGGAACTTCCAGAATTCCACACCGACCTTGAGACGCTTGTTCTTGGCTTCCGCTTCGGTGATCTTGATGTCGTAGTTCTGGGCTTTCGTGTAGTACTCGTTGGCCTTGTCTGGAGTCTTCGCCTTCTTCGCCTGTTCCAACGCCTTGTCTCGGTATTCCACGAGTTTTTCCACGTCGGTGTGGGCGTAGTTGCCTAAGGCGAGTCCGCCGCTTTTGGTGCCGGTGATACGGCCCATGCGTTCATCGAGCCATGCCTCGGTTTCGGTGGCTTGCGATACGTTGATGATCTTCATTGTGGTTGTCCTTTCGGTTGTGTGTGGGCGGGTGACGAGTCCCGCCCACAAGTCTTTCATTATGTGGTGGGGGTGAAGCAACGTGGCGCGTCACAATCGACACGCCACGAAACCAGATGAAACCCTCACTCCTTGTTTCCGAAGCTCGGGTATGCGCTCCGGTCGAGTTCCTCTACAAGCACGACCTGATTCGGCTGCGGGTCTCCCGCGAAGTCGCCCTCACCGTTCACCATGTCGTTTGCGTACTCGATGCAGTAGTCAACGTCATCCACGATGTAGGCAAGCTCTGGGGTGTCGACTGTCTTCAATCCGCCGACCTCGAAGAAGTCGGCTGACCAGTCGGGGCCGTATTGCGAGGTCTCCTCATCCCACTCGCGGATGCTGATTTCAACTGCCTTGTTGTTGTCGATAAGCCTAGTCATTTTGGTTTGTCCTTTCGTTGGATATAAGCTCAAGCCGTTTGCTTGATATATATAATATATCACACGTTGTGGGGTTAGGCAAACAGCGACACGCAAGCAAACATGCCACACCTCACATGGAAAGAACGGAATCAACCACCGTGTAGAACCCGGTGCAAAAATCTCCATTGTGTTCGCTGTGCAGTTCCGCACGGCAACGTTTCGTTAACAGTCGGCGGCACTCGCTAATCATGGCATGTTCACCGCGCGTATAGTATTCATCCATCAACCACCACGCGGCATACATGACCCCATCAAGCTTGTTTTCATCATGCGAACCCCAAGAGTTTTGATTGTGTGAATACGTAGTGTTGTACACGTTGGAGAGATACGCATACTCTTCGGAATCAGATTCACGAATATCGGGAAAATCAACTGTAACGAAAGACATTTTAAAGCACCTCGATTGTGTTGTAATGCAATGCACGAACGGGCTATATGGGCGTGACTGGTAGGCTCACGCCCTGAAGCCCGGAACAAGTCAACCCCCTTGATGAAATAAGGGGGGCTTTAGTTAGTGTCACCATCCCTTGGCGAACTGTGCCACTTCGTCCGCCGTGAATTCGGCCGTGGCATCACCGTCAACCTCGATGAACGTGTATAGGTTGTAGATTGGTTGACCGTCCTCGTCGACGGCTTGATCGCGGTCGATGCTGGAAGTGATACCGTATCGGGTGCCCTCGAGCGCCCAGTTCTCCTCATCGTTCCAAACATCCTCGATGTTCCACTCGCTGATGCCGGTCTCGATTGCCTTGCTGTTGTCGATGATGGTGCTCATTTTGTTTGTCCTTTCACATCTGGTTGACGGCGTTCATCAGACTGTTCAGATCGGTTTGCGTGAGTCCACGCCATCCCCTGACCTGACGGTTCAGAGTGCCGTTGATGAACTCGCCGCGCGCCTCGGACGGGATATTGTGCGCGTCCATCTCCTTGACAAGATAGGCGTACTGTTCCGCGCTTATGGGACGGTCGGCAGTCTCATACCGCTGTTTCGCATATGCGCCATCATCATCCTTTTCGGGGAAGATACCCAACACCGCGTAGAGGCTATAGCGGCGGGCGTAGGTTATGGCGCTGCCTACCTGCTGTGGGTCTCCTGTCACGAAGAACGGGTAGGAGCAGGCCACCATTTGTTCTTTATCGTCGAAGATGATGGTTTCCACGTTTCCGATAACCTGTCGCGCTTCTCCCGTGTTGTCGAACGTGACGCGCTGGCTGAATGCAAGCCCGTGCTTCTCGAAAACCGGTTTGATTGTCTTGAGAATGGTGGCGAGGTTGAGGTACTTGTAAGTCTTTTTGCCAGCCTGTGCGGTTTCGTCGGTCACGAAGTTGGGGACTTCGTTGAGGACGTTCATGAACTTTGTGTAGATGTTGTTTTCCATGTGTACTCCTTGGGGTATAAGATCAAGCCGTTTGCTTGATATATAAAGTATATCACATGTTGTGTGATATTACAAACTAATGTCTGTATTTCTGACCATTGCTGTGGGGCGGTGGCTACAATCTAGGCAGCCTTCACGCCTCGCTTTTACGGGCGACAATACGGAACTGCCTCGCATAATCCACAAGGCTCTTGCCGTGACATTGGAGTTGCAATGCTAAAAAGCGTTGCGCGCCCTTAAGAGTCTTCCAGCTCTTGCCATAGGCAAACCATGCTGGCCACCAAGTCTCTGCCTGTGGAAACTGATCGTCATACGAATCCGCCGTGGTGTATCCCTCGATGTCGTATTCCACGCCCTCGATTCCCGCACACTTTTTTGTGATGACCGGTACTGCTTCGGCTGCCTTGAGAGCAGTGGCATAGTATTGTGTTTTGCGCATTTTGATACTCCTCGTTTTGGGTATAAGATCAAGCCGTTTGCTTGATATATATAATATATCACATGTGATGGGATTAAGCAAACAGCGACATGCATGAAGTCAGATCGGCCATGCCTCGCCGTTCGTCAGATACACCTCATCCGCGTTCCCGTTGTCGAACTGGGCGTCCAGAAGCCCGTCAAGCATTGCCATGCCGCCGAGATTGTACGCTTCCACGAAGGATTCGAGGCGGGTCGGCTGGTTGCCCTCAAGCACGTACATGGCGTGCGCCCACTCGGCCTCCCCGTTACGTTCCTCGTAATCCCTGAACGCCTGCTCGTACACGTCGGCTGCAACGTACCCGTAGTCTCCGATACGCCATATATCGTCTGTCTCTGTGTACGTGTCGAAGTCACGGCATTCGGGAATCAGACGGGTGTCGATGCTGCGAATCATGTCGCGGGCCTGATCGAGAGTGATTTTTTTGGCGTTTTCCATCTCTGTTACTCCTTCGTCTGTCAGATAGAGCTGGATCCGTTGCCGTCAGCGTCGGGAAAGAACTCACGCTCCAGCGCCTCCACACCACCGTCGGCACCCCAATACGCGCGCCTCGCCCGCAAAACAATCTCAACGTCCGCGGACATGGAATCTGGAAGCCTCCGGGCCATCCAATTCGACAACTGGGCTTCGCTTCGCTGCTCCTGCCTATGACCCCTCCAATTAACCGAATTGGCAAGCCACACGGGCAGAGTCCGCACGTACTGCAACGGCGTACCATCGCACGACTCCACGAATCGTTTCGCCGCCCTCATAAGCGAGTCGGCACCAACCTCATCGAACGCCTGATTAAAGCACTGGATGAATTCGTTGGACACCCTGCACTTCTTCGGCCACAATCCCATAAGCGCATTGAGCGTATCAGCCGAATGACATGAGACTGTGATTTTTTCTTCTTCGCGCGAGTATTGTTCTTGTGTTTTGTTCTCTTGGGTATTGTTAGTCAAAACCTCGTTTTGGGGTAGGTCAAAAGCAGGTTTTGAGGGGTCAAAAGCAGGTTTTGGGGTCGGCGCATGGTCATAACCCTGTTTTGGGGTCGGCTTCCACACTGACACGTGATACCGGTTGGCCCTGCCATCGGCCTTGACCCGTCGAATGTACCCCAATTGCTCAAGCCTGTTGAGGCTCTTGGACACCGTGGGCTGCGAGCAACGCGCGATCTTCGCCAGCCTCTCCAAACTCGGCCAGCAGACCCCGGTGTTATCGGCGTGGCGTATCAGCGCCATGTACACCAGCAGATCGTAGCCGCCCAACCTGTCATCATCCACCGCCCAATTAGGCAGCATCGAAAAACCCGAGTTCTGTGCTATACTCGTATCGGACACGTTTCCACCTTCCTGTTAGCGCCTCTCTTCCGTTCTCCCGGGGGAGGCGCTTACTTTATTTTACTTGTATCTGCACGTTGTTTTGCGTGCATATTTATTATATACCACGACAACACCGCTTGCAATCAGAAACAATCTGATGTATATTTGAATCATGAACGCTAAAGGCTACACAGTAACGGTGGAACAGTACGCTGAACGCTGGCACCTCAACGTGCAAACGGTACGCAGATACTGCCGGGAGAAACGACTGCCATACATCAAGGTAGGCCACCGCTACTACTTCAACCCCGACATCACACCACTACCCGTAGGAGAAACAATCAACGATGAATGACCCAAGAATCACGCTACCGCTCGCACGTTTGGCGGCAGACCCCGAACGCAAACAGACCCGCAACGGCACCCCGTACCTGCTCATCCGAGTCGCAGCCACCGGCGGACACATGGACAAAACCTCGAAACAATGGGTAGACCATGACACCATGTGGGCGACCATCTTCGAATATGACGTGAGACTGGCCGAAACCTATGAACGCATGTTACGCAAGGGCACACCGGTACGAGTCGAGGGCGTCCTGAAATGGAAGACCGGCACCGATAATAACGGTCAGCCTCGCACAGACTTCATCATCGAACACGCGACCATCAGTCTGGCCATGCTCAAGGCGAAGAACCAGCAAACTCAGCAAGACCCGCAGTCCGGCACTCAGTGGCCGGGAACCGACTCGTTAAACCAGATGCCGGATAACGAATGGGACGTGTTCTGATGGCTACCAACGTCACCCAGAAAGACAAGACCTTACAAGAGGTTATCGGCTGGTGTGAAACCAGCATGAGAAGCCTCAACGTGGATTCCGCAGAAACAGCAGCCGACACGCTTGTATCCCTCGGAGAACGGCAAGCGCTTGAAGACGTTGCCGAGCACTGTCGTTCCCTGCTCGGCTACACCGGCAACATGCCCACAGAGGTACCGAATCAAAGCGAGGACGCGAAATGAGTGACAAAGTCAACCATCCAAAGTATTACAAGGACGGCCCGTTCGAGTGCATCGAACTCAGCCGAATGCTCTCAAGCGACTGGGGGCAAGCCGTGCAGTATTGCTTCCGCTGGCAGCAAAAGAACGGTGTCAAAGACCTCAAGAAGGCGCGCTGGTTCATCAATGACGCAATCACGCATAATGTGCCGTTCTTCGCCGCGTGCTGCAAAGATAACGCCGACATTCTCGAAGCTCAGGCAATCAGGCTTCTTGGCATCCTACAGGCCGAGAACTGGGCTGATCTTGAACATTTCTGGCGGAAACTCAAGTGGGGAGACCGCGTGGACGTGCTCGAAGTCCTCACCGAAAAGATCAATGAAATCGAAAAGGAAGGAAAGTAATCATCATGGCTTATGCAAAGGAAACCATTACCACAACAGTTCTTCGAGAGTGCATCAGTCGAGCCATCGTGGAACTTGACCTTGAACAAGACAAAGAAAACTCAAAAGTTTTTGTGATTGACGATCTCGAAAAACTCGCCAACAAAATCGTTGACAAACTAGACGAATACAGCGTGGTACAAACGTTCGACAATTCACAAATAACGATTTGCGACGAGGAACTGGTCGAGATGATCTGCTCGGCCTATAAAAAAGGCGGCGAATACTAATAAGGGAGGTTGGACGCGATGCGAACCGCAGAAGCAGCAAGCCTGTTGTTCATCCTGTTCTGCCGTGACCCGCAGTTTCGGCGTGCGTTGTACAAGCTCGACCCTGTGTTGTTCCGCAGGTTCACTAATGGGGAGGTGGTGCTGTGAACGTTGATGACATGACCGATGAGGAGTTCATCGACTATTGCCGGAACTGCGGCGAATTGTCCGGCCTGATAACTGAACGTCATCCGAAATGCGATTGGTGCGGTGGCATGTACCGGGTCGGCAGGGATGGCATGTGCCGGAACTGTCGCGTCAAGGAACGGCGTCGAACCGACCCCGAGTATGCGCAGCATCTGCGTGATCTGGCGAATCAGCGGAACGCTCGTAATCGTGAGAAACGTAATGAGTATGCACGCCGGTACCGGTCGGAGCATTTAGCTCAGGCTCGGGCTTCGGCCCGTAAGTATGCAGCCGTCCATCAGCGTGAGATGGCTGAATACCATCGCCGTTGGATGTTGGAGCATCCCGAGAAAGCCGCCCAGTATGAGGCGAAGCGGAAACGTAAACGACAACTAGCCAATGAGGCTGTCAAGGAATTGAATTGAGCGACTGGCGTAACAAGGCAGCTTGCCGTGACATGGATCCCGACCTGTTCTTCCCCGCCACACGTGGGGAGGAACGATTGGCCCGCAAAACCTGCTCCACATGCCCGGTCATACATGAATGCGCACGGTATGCGGAGGAACATGCCCTGATAAACGGCTACCCGCTGCAAGGCGTATGGGGCGGCATAAACATGAGCAGAAACTACAGTAACAACGAAACGGAGATGGGGAAATGAGCATCGCAAAAAAGGCCGAAACACTAGCCATCACCGCAGCCACAGTACTGCTCTCCATACTGTTCATAACCCTCATCGCCTGCCTCGGTTGGGCCGGAGCGACAACGAACACCATCATCCTCCATGATGGCAGCCGATCATACGCATGTCAGACCAGCAGAATCTCACAAGCACCCCACAACTGCAAACCGGTCAAGGAGGAATCATGAGCATCGTATACGTGGAATGCGCCCACTGCGGCGAAACCGTAGGAACCTACTACGTCACCTGCCCCTACTGCGGATACAAGCTCACCAAACCAGAAACCAACTGGTTGAAATAATCTGCACGAACACCAAAAAATGGCAGAGAACACTAGGAGGAGGTCAACCAATGACCAGTGAACCATCCTCGTTCAGCATATTCATCCCCGGCATCCCCGCAAGCAAGGGCTCCTACCGTCCAATCACCGGCAGGAGCCGCACCACCGGGAAACCCGTAACCCGCCTCATCCCGATGGATAAGAAGGAACGTCCTTGGCGTGACCATGTGCGCGACACCATGCTAAGCCACCACGCTCCCACCATCCCACACGACTCATACGTGACGGTAGAAACCACGTTCTACCTGCCACGCCCCAAAACCATCCACCCACACAAACGAAAACACCCAACCGTCAAACCAGACATAGACAAACTCCAACGCGCACTATACGACGCCATAACAGAAACACACATCTGGAACGACGATTGTCAAATAACCGACGTAACCAGCCGCAAACGATACGCCGACACCACACCCACCGGCGTATCCCTCACAATCACATGGGAACCAAACAAATGAAGAAACCAAACGAATTCGACTACTTCCGCAACACCCGGCTACAAGCTAGGCCGCATCCTCGGCATACTACTCATCACCCTAGCCGTCCTGCTCATCACCACCGGCACCATCGCCCTCCTCAAACTCCTCATAACCTACATCCTCGCCTAAAAGGAACCATCATGCCCCTCAACCAACGCAAAACAGAACTAGCCCTCCACTGGCACCGCAAACACTATGAGACCGAATACATCGCAACCCTCCTCAACACCACCACAAAAGAAATACAAGACATCATCAACCAACACCAACAACAAACTAAACCCAAGAAAGCATAGAATAACCTTATGAGCAACGTAACCCGAGACGCCCACGGCAGAATCACCGGCGGCATAAACAATCCAACCGGTAAAGGCGGCTTCCAAGAACGACCACAAGACCGAGGCACATGGACAAAAGACACCAGCCCAACACGCTGGATACGCGAATACGGGAAACTATCCGCAAAAGAATTCAAGGAGAAAGTAAAAGACCCCAGTTTGACCATGATCCAACGCATCGCGGTCAAACATATTGTTGACGCGGAGAAGAACCCGAAAGTCGCCACCGATCTGATTGACCGTTTGGACGGTAAGCCCCACCAGTCCACCGACGTGAACGTGACCGGCTACGAGCCGCCACGCATCGTGTTGGAACCGTTCGACGATAACCCCGAAAACAAGAAAGACGGTGAATAATGACTAAACCACGTTTGCAAGTCCAAACCATGAAAACCAGTGACCTGATTCCCTATGCTCGGAACGCGAAACAGCATCCAGACGAGCAGGTGGCACAAATCGCCGCAAGTATCCGTGAGTTCGGTATGAATGACCCTGTGGCCGTCTGGCATGACAAGGACGGTACTCCGGTCATTGTGGAAGGCCACGGCAGGGTACTCGCCTTGCAGAAACTTAATATCGAGGAGTGTCCGGTAATCTGTCTTGATGACCTGACCGACTCGCAACGCAAGGCATACACCCTCATCCATAACCAGCTCACCATGAACACCGGGTGGGACGTGGACAAGCTCAGCATAGAAATCGAAGACCTTGCAGCGGACTTCGATATGGACTTCTACGGGTTCACGCTGCCGGACGCCGATTTTGATGCCGATGAATTTTTTAAGGACGCACCCAAAACCGACAAATGGGATGATGGCAAACAACCCAAAACCATCACCTGCCCCAACTGTGGGGAGACCATAACCATATGAAACTTCATCTGGCAACGACCGGAACTTTCGACACCATATTCAACAACTACCTGCCTACCAAAAAGACCGGAGGAACCGCAAAACTTAAGGCCGCACTTCATTCAGGCCAGATGCTCACCGACTATTACCAGCCACAAGACCTTGCGTTGCTTAAAGACGCCAACCTATTGCAAAGTTTCTACTACCTTAACCAAGATAGTTGGATACCAAACAATCTAACGGCAATAGGCCACTTTCTTTGCGACTCGGGAATCTTCACCATCGTGTACGGCTCGCATAAAGGCGGAATGGATGATAAGAAGATACGCAAATACGCCGACGCTTACGCCGATTACGTCAAAACGTTCAATATCAAACACTATTTTGAACTTGATCTTGACAGCCTTATAGGCGAAACCGAAACATTACATCTACGTGACCGATTGGAAAACCGTGTCGGATGGCAGACCATACCAGTATGGCATATCAACCGAGGCAAGGACGGCTGGCTTAGAGACCTTGACCACCCATACATAGCCATCGGTGGACTTGCAAATTGTCATGGCAAAGGACGCAAGATACTGGCCCCCATACTGCCTTGGATGGTACGCGAAGCCCACACCCGTCAAACATGGGTTCACGCGCTTGGATACACAGACACACGAATGATAGAAACCAACACCTACAATTTCGACAGCGTGGACAGCACCGCATGGATTTTCGGTTCTATGAGCGGCACAATCTTCACATTCAACGGATACACCATCGTCAAACACAAGGCACCCAATGGCAAACGACTGAGCACCGGCAGAGCCGTCGCGCAAAACTTCCGCGCATGGCTACAATATTCACGGATGCTAGACAACCGGCACCCTAACACAATTCAACTACGCCCACCACAAGGCTGGGCAAAAAGGTAGGACACACCCATGAAAAAAACCACCCTCTATTGGACGCTGACCATCGTGTCCATCATGACGCTAAATATCAGCAACATCATCAGCCAAAAACAACTTGCAATGCCATTCGGCCTGACCTGCGCGGCAGGCATCATCACCATACCAATCGTGTATGTCACCAACGATTGCATGACTGAAGTCTACGGTTTCCGAAAAGCCATGCAAACGACCTGCATCGCCTACGCCACTAACCTATTTGCAAGCCTATGCTTCATCCTTACAATCAACCTGCCAAGCGCATACACATACACCAATAACGAACAATTTGCAGCAATCCTCGGCAACACCCCACGATTTCTGCTTGCCAGCGCAGTAAGTTTCATCATCGGCAGCGCCATTAACAACGCGATCATGACAATCATGCACAACATCAACGGCGAAAACCACCTATTCGCCCGATGCTGGCTTAGCACCGTAGCCGGAGAAATCAGCGACAAAACCATATACATGCTCATCGCGTTTGTCGGCACCCTACCCATGCAAGCCATAGCAGCCAACATCCTGACCTCCACACTTACTGCGATCATCTACGAAACTATCGTCTACCCGCTTATTACCCGCCACGTTATCAAGTGGGCGAAGACCTTAGACTAAGCGTATGAAAATAGCTAAACCGTACCGGGACTTATGGTGGTGGCTCCACTCGGAGACGCCACCATACCGGTATTACTGCTACTCCGGTGGCCGAGCTTCCGGAAAAAGCACAAGCGTAGCGCAAAGTCTCATACTTCGCGCCGCAACCCAACCCATCACAGTATTATGCGCCCGCGAATTCCAGAACAGTATCACCGACTCCGTGCATAAACTATTGGCCGACACCATCGAATCGTTCGGCGTCAAGGGCTTCGAGGTGACGCGCGACACCATCAGCCACATCAACGGCAGCACGTTCATCTTCCGTGGCTTGCACAATAATCTGCAATCAATCAAGAGCATCGAAGGCGTGGACGTGTGTTGGGTCGAGGAAGCACAGACCATAAGCAAGGAAAGCCTGACCACGCTTATCCCGACGATACGCCGCCCCAACTCCACACTCATCTTCACGTGGAACCCGCTCACTTCGCATGACCCAGTGTGGACATACTTTATTACCGGCGACTCTGAGAAACGCCGCCGCCAAACCTGCCACTGGCACACCACTTATAACGATATTCGTAGACTGTTAAGTCAAGACGTGTTGGACATGATCCACGCCGACCAACAGTCAGCGGACTACGCACACATCTGGCTAGGCTTGCCATACTCCGACACCGATAACCAGCTAATCAGCGACACTATGATAGGGGAAGCCGTGCAACGCGAACCATTAACCGGACTCGTGACGTTCGGCGTGGACGTAGCCCGATACGGCAACGACCGCACAGCGCTCTGCATCAAACAAGGCAACCGAATCAGCATTCTGGAATCGTGGACACACAGCAGCATCGTGGACACTGCGGAACGCATCAAACTCCGAGCCACCCAATACAAGCCAGTAGCCATCCGCGTGGACGACACCGGCGTAGGCGGAGGCT
>OLOH01001873.1_pt1 | contig 11248 bp, 10 predicted proteins | sample 1673221 | NCBI WGS metagenome assembly OLOH01 (sample SAMEA3136767, study PRJEB25190) | human gut metagenome
AGAGGTTAAATAAGCCTACAGATACAAAAAACCTGATGAGAGATTCTAGAATTTAAGGAGGCAAAGAGAGTAATGGCAATCACAATTGCACTTGCAGGAAACCCGAACTGCGGTAAGACAACATTGTTTAATGCTCTTACAGGAGCGAATCAGTATGTTGGAAACTGGCCGGGAGTAACGGTAGAGAAAAAAGAAGGTAAGATCAAGAATAAGAAATACAAAAAGGAAGACGTTACAGTAACTGACCTTCCGGGAATTTATTCCCTTTCTCCATATACACTTGAGGAAGTTGTCAGCCGTGATTATGTTCTGAATGAGAACCCGGATGTAATCGTTGACCTTGTTGACGCAACTAACATCGAACGTAACCTGTATCTTACAACACAGCTGGTTGAGACAGGAGTACCGGTTGTAATCGCATTGAACATGTGCGATCTTCTCGCTAAGAGAGGTATTAAGATTGATGTAAAACGTCTTTCCATGCTGATTGGATGCCCAATTGTTGAGATTTCAGCATTGAAGCAGAAAGGTCTGGATGAACTGATCGATGAAGCAATCAAAGTTGCAAAGCAGAAGGAAGTAAAACTTCCTAGTGAGATCTTTGCAAAAGATATAGAAGCTGCTGTAGATAGCGTAAAGGAAATCCTTCCTGATACAATTACAGAAGATAAGAAAAGATGGTACGCTATAAAGTTCCTTGAAAATGACAGCAAAGTTGTAGATCAGATAAAGCTCTCAGGTGCAGCAAAAGCAGTTGTTGAAGATGAAAGAACAAAACTGGAAAAGAAACATGATGACGATATGGAAAGTATTGTAACTGACGGACGTTATCAGTTTATTCAGAAAATTGTAGGAACTACTGTTAAAAAAGCAAAAGAAAAACTGACAACATCGGATAAAATTGACCGTATCGTTACAAACCGTATCCTCGGTATTCCGATTTTCATTGCAGTTATGTGGCTTGTATATTACATATCTGTCACAACAGTAGGTACATTTGTAACAGACTGGACGAATGATACATTCGTTGTAGCCATTCAGGAGGCAGTTGGAGGATTCCTTACAAATGTCGGAGCAAGTGATCTGATTAACGGACTTGTAGTGGATGGTATCATCGGCGGACTTGGAGCAGTACTTGGATTCGTTCCACAGATGGCAATCCTGTTCCTCTTCCTTTCTATTCTTGAAGACTGCGGGTACATGGTACGTATCGCATTCGTTATGGACCGTGTGTTCAGACATTTTGGACTTTCAGGAAAGAGTTTCATTCCGCTTTTGATTTCTTCAGGATGTGGAATTCCTGGAATCATGGCTTCTAAGACAATTGAGCAGGATAATGACAGACGTCTTACAATCATGACAGCAACATTTATCCCATGTGGAGCAAAACTTCCGGTTATTGCTATGATGGGTGGAGTTATTGCCGGTGAAGTAGCAGGATATCAGGAGAGCTCCTTCATTGCGCCATTGATGTACTTTGTAGGAATCGTTGCAGTACTTGTTTCTGCAATCATCCTGAAGAAGACAAAACCTTTCTCAGGAAAACCGGCTCCGTTCGTAATGGAGCTTCCACAGTACCATATTCCACAGGCTAAGACAGTTCTCCTTCATGTTTGGGAGAGACTGAAAGGATTCATCATCAAAGCCGGAACAATCCTGTTCCTTGCATGCGTAGTAATGTGGTTCCTTGGAGGATTCGGATTTACAGCAGATGGATTTGGACTTGTAGAAGACAGCGCAGACAGCTTGATGGCAGCAATCGGCGGAGTGATCGCTCCACTGTTCGCACCACTTGGATTTGGTGAGTGGCAGCCTGTAGCAGCATCTATCTCAGGATTTACAGCGAAAGAAGCAATCGTTTCTACAATGGGAGTTCTTGCAAATGTGTCCGGAGATACAGAAGACGCAGTGACAGTAGCGCAGGGAGTTGCTTCCTGGTTCCCGTCAACAATTGCAGCATTTACATTCCTTCTGTTCAACCTGCTTGACTCACCTTGTCTTGCAGCAATCGCGACAATGGCACAGCAGATGCAGTCCAGAAAATGGTTCTGGTTTGCAATCCTGTTCCAGAATGTATTTGCTTATGTTGTTTGCCTGATCGTATACCAGGTAGGATCTTTCGTAACAGGCGGAGCATTTGGCGTAGGTACAGCAGTAGGATTTATCTTATTGATCTTCCTTCTGTTCATGCTCTTCAGACCAGATCCGTACAAAGATCAGAAAGTATACTCAAAACGTTCTGTGCAGGCAGCGTAATATGAGAGAAACAAGAACGTGAAAGCGTTCTTGAAAAATAGAGCTGGATGCAGGAAATGTATCCGGCTCTCTGTTATAATAAGAGAAAAAAGAGGTGTTGAAGACAATGATAGCAAATATTGTAATAATAACTTTAATTATCGGATATTGTATTTTTCTCATTTATAAAGGATATAAGAACCATAAAGAAGGGAAACATGTCGGATGCGCCGGATGCAGTGGCAACTGTGGAAGCTGCGGCGGATGCAGTGCGGCAGCTGGAAAATCTCAATATACAAAGAAAAAGTAAAAGGTGATTAGAATGGGAAATTCAACAGGTTCTATGTTTTACGCATTTGGTGCATTTCTTTTGATTTACCTTGTTGGTGTATCCATCTATCAGATTTATCTGTGGATCAAGAAATGGCGAGAAAACAGAGAAGAGAAAGAAGACTAAAAGAGGGATCACAAAATGGCAGATATTATCATTATATTAATTGTAATCATCTTGCTTGGGTTGGCTCTGAAAGGATCAATCAAACATTTTAAAGGAGAAGGTCCTTGTTGCGGAGGCGGTTCAGGAAGCAACAAGAAAGCAAAAACAAAGTTTTTAGACGGTCCGGTGATTGGCAGAAAAACGTTGAAGATTTCAGGAATGCACTGCGAGCATTGTGCGAATACCGTAACAAATGCATTAAATGGATTGGACGGCGTTACTGCAAAGGTGAGTTTGAAGGACAATAGTGCAGAAGTTTCCTACGACAGAGAAATTGATCTGACAGATTTGAAAAATGCAGTAAAAAAAGCAGGGTATGAGGTCACTTCTATCTCATAAGAGTAAAACTCTGTGAGAGATGGCAAAGCAACTGATACAGCGAAAACCAGGAAGCAGGAGGTGTACCGTGAGTAAGAAAGAACAGATTATTGAAAAACTAAAAGAAAACGGGTGCCGGATCACAAAACAGCGTAAAATGTTGATTGATATTATTTTAGAAAATGAATGCTCAAGCTGTAAAGAGATCTTTTATAAGGCATCCCAGGCAGATGAAAAGATCGGTGTGGCAACTGTTTACAGAATGATCAATGCATTAGAAGAAATCGGAGCAATCAACAGAAAAAATATGTATAAAGTTGATTGTGCGCAGGATTGTCCGGAAGATGGGGGATGTATCATCATGCTGGATGATGATACGATTTTTAAACTCACAGAAACAGGATGGAACAAGGTGATCCGCGAAGGACTGAAACATTGCGGTTATGTAAAAGATCAAAAAGTAACATCAATTAAATTACCGGATAATAAACGATAAAATTTATCGACAAATGCAGTTAGAATTGACTATCCGCATAGTGAGTTGATATGATGTATAAAAATTTTAGGAGGTTTTATACAATGTGGGATATATTTAAATTGAAAAAAGCAGGAATCTTTGCAGGAGGTGTTCTTTTCGGAACAGCGGGAGTGAAAATTCTTGCAAGTGATGATGCAAAGAAAGTTTACACAAACTGTACAGCAGCGGCTCTTCGTGCAAAGAAGTGTGTTATGAACACAGCTACAACCATTCAGGAAAATGTAGATGACATTTACCAGGGCGCTAAGCAGATCAATGCAGATCGTGAAGCAGAAGAAGATGTCGTTGTAGAAGATATTCCTGCAGAGACAGCAGAAGAAACTGCTGAGTGCGCATGTGAAGCTGCAGCAGAAAATACAGAAGCAGTAGAGGCATAAGAAAAATTTAGATAAGAGGATGAGCTGAATTGAAATTCATAATAAAAGATAAGATGAAGGGCAGACTGCGTGTACATATGTGTCAGAATCATATGTCATATGAAGAAGCTGATATTCTTTTATATTATCTGGAGTCTTTTGAACCGGTCAGCTCGGCAAAGGTGTATGACCGGACGGCGGATGCAGTGATCTGTTATACGGGAAATCCGGATATCATTATCGACAGACTTCGCAGATTTCATTATGAAGATGTAAAAGTCCCAAATGGTTATCTGGAACGAAGCGGCAGAGAGACGAATGCGATGTATCAGGAGAAGCTGGTCGATAAGATTATCTTCCATTATGCAAGAAAGTGGCTTCTGCCATATCCGATATCAGCAGCTTATGCAGGTCTGATGTCTGTTAAGTATATCTGGAAAGGCGTTAAGACTCTGACAAAGGGCAAGATCGAAGTTCCGGTGCTGGATGCAACATCCATTGGAGTATCTGTTTTACGAGGGGATATGAAGACTGCAGGTTCGATCATGTTCCTGCTCGGAATCGGTGAACTGCTTGAGGAGTGGACACATAAGAAGTCGGTCGATGACCTGGCACGTACGATGTCATTAAATGTCGGAAAAGTGTGGTTAAAGACAGAGAATAACGAGATATTGGTTGATTCTGATACGATTGCAAAAGGAGATCATGTCGTTGTCAATGTCGGAACGATCATTCCGTTTGACGGAACTGTCTGTGATGGTGAAGCAATGGTGAATCAGGCATCACTTACCGGAGAATCCGTATCCGTCAGACGTACGGCAGGAAATGTCGTATATGCCGGAACAGTGGTAGAAGAAGGCTCGCTCATAATAGAAGTAAAAGAGGTATCCGGTTCCAGCCGATATGAGAAGATTGCGCAGATGATCGATGAGTCTGAGAAACTGAAATCCAATCTGGAGGGCAAGGCGGAGCATCTGGCAGACCGTTTGGTGCCGTACAGCTTAGGCGGTACGATACTTACCTATCTGCTTACAAGAAATGTAACAAAAGCCCTTGCGATCCTGATGGTTGATTATTCCTGTGCATTGAAGCTTGCTATGCCTGTATCGGTATTATCGGCGATCCGTGAGGCAGGAAACCGTAAGATTACAGTCAAAGGCGGAAAGTATCTGGAAGCGGTAGCAGAAGCGGATACGATCGTATTTGATAAGACCGGAACTCTGACAAAGGGTGTATTCAAGGTTGTAGAGACATGTGCAAATGGAATCAGTGAGGATGATCTTCTGGAACTTGCAGCATATGGCGAATATTACTCCAACCATCCGATCGCAGCATCGATCAAGGCTGCATATAAGGGAACGGTACAGATCGACCGCCTCGATGGATATGAGGAAATCTCCGGAATGGGTATCAAGGTCTTAAAAGATGGAAAAGAAGTGTTAGTCGGAAATAAGAAGCTTCTGGATTCCAGAAAGATATCTATGGCAGGAGCAAAACAGCCATCCAAGGTTGGAACAGTCCTTTTCGTAGCGGAAAATGGTGCATATAAGGGATGTATCACGATCGCTGATGAGATCAAGGATGGCGTTAAGGATGCGATCGCATCAATCAAGAAATGTGGAATTGATAATGTTGTTATGCTGACCGGTGATAAGAAAGAGGTTGCTGACAGTGTAGCAAAAGAGCTTGGCATTGATACTGTATGTGCAGAGCTGATGCCGGGTGATAAGGTAGATAAAGTAGAACAGCTTCTCCGCGAGAAGGATGAAGACAGTACATTGATCTTCACCGGTGACGGAATCAATGATGCGCCTGTTTTAATGCGTGCCGATGTCGGTATCGCAATGGGAGCTATGGGTCAGGATGCTGCGATTGAAGCAGCAGACATCGTTTTGATCGATGATGATCCGGGCAAGATTGCCGTAGCATATGCAATTGCCAGAAAGACGGTTCGTATCGTGCAGCAGAACATTGTGTTTGCACTTGCTGTCAAGATCATTGTTATGGTACTCGGTGCCCTTGGTTTTGCAAATATGTGGGCAGCGGTATTCGCCGATGTCGGTGTTGCCTTCCTTGCGATCATCAACGCAACCCGCGCACTGAAGCCATGATGTATAAATAAAAATACCATATAAGCATGAGACATCTATATCTTTATTACGCAGAACACTTTCGTTCTATTCTCACGCAGCGGTTCTAACCTCACTGCCTATGGCAGTTCACTAAGAACCGGCGTTCGAATAGGTCTGCTACATAAAATATAGATGTCTCATTTCTTTTATATGGTATTTTTAATTTGTTGCTTGTGACGAAAGCGTTTCAAACTATAGATTTATGCAAACACACCAGTTGTAAAGTGTTCGCATAAACTACTGCTCTTCGTGAGCGAGTGCCGCAGCAACAAAGCCTTTGAAAAGCGGATGTGCTTTATTTGGTCTGGACTTGAATTCCGGATGTGCCTGAGTTCCGATGAACCAAGGATGATCTGGAATCTCGATCATCTCAACGATGTGACCGTCAGGAGAGAGACCAACTAGTTCCATACCATTATCTGTTAAAGCCTTACGGTAGTCATTGTTGACTTCATATCTATGTCTGTGACGCTCATGGATGTATTCTGTGCCATAGAGCTCATAGGATTTGGAATCTTTGCTGAGTACACATGGGTAAGAACCAAGTCTTAAGGTTCCACCGAGGTCTGTTACATCATGCTGATTCGGCATGATATGAATAACCTGATGGAAAGAGTTTGGATTGAATTCTGAGCTGTGGGCATCTGCATAACCAAGGACATGTCTTGCAAATTCAACGATCGTGAGCTGCATACCGAGACACAGACCAAGGTAAGGAACCTTTTTCTCTCTTGCATACCGGATCGCAGTGATCATGCCTTCGATACCTCTGTCACCAAAACCGCCCGGAACGAGGATGCCATCGACGTCACCCAGTGTTTCTTCCACATTTTCAGGAGTTACAAGCTCGGAATCTACCCATTTGATCTCGACTTCGGCATCGTTTGCAACACCGGCATGCTTTAAGGATTCAACAACGGAAATATATGCATCATGCAGTGAGACATATTTGCCGACGAGAGCAACACGAACCTTTTTTTCCGGATTCTTCCAGGCAGTGATCATATCATTCCATTCCTTCCATGCATGTGGTTCCGGAGCAGGACAATCCATGTGTAAGCATTTGCACACAACATCAGCGAGATGTTCTTTCTCCATAGCGAGAGGAACTTCATATAATACATCAACATCCAGATTCTGGATAACATTCTGGCTAGGTACATTACAGAATAATGCGATCTTATCCTTTAAGCCCTGATCCAGCGGGTAATCAGAACGGCAGACCAGAATATCCGGCTGGATACCCATTCCCTGCAGGTTCTTAACACTCGCCTGCGTCGGCTTTGTCTTTAATTCACCGGAAGCTTTCAGATAAGGAATCAGAGTAACGTGGATCATAATGCAATTCTCATGTCCGACGTCATGTGTAAACTGACGGATCGCCTCTAAGAAAGGCTGGCTCTCGATATCGCCGACTGTACCGCCCATTTCGATGATCGCTACTTCGGTATCCTTTGCATCCGGATTCCGATAGAAGCGCTCTTTAATTTCATTTGTTATATGTGGAACTACCTGTACGGTGTGTCCGCCGAAGTCGCCGTGGCGTTCTTTCTGTAAGATACTCCAGTAAATCTTACCGGTCGTAACATTCGAATTCTTATTCAGACTTTCATCGATAAAACGCTCATAATGACCAAGATCCAGATCAGTCTCCGCACCATCATCGGTTACGAATACTTCACCATGCTGGATCGGGTTCATAGTACCCGGATCCATGTTGATGTATGGATCGAATTTCTGGCTGGTAACCTTGTAGCCTCTCATTTTGAGCAGACGACCAAGGGAGGCAGCAGTGATACCTTTACCAAGACCGGATACGACACCGCCTGTGACAAACACGTACTTAATAGGCATAATAATTTCCTCCTGATATATTCTAAAAACGCATAGACATACGCTCTCATTAAAAAAACACTCATTATTATACGAGAGCATTTTTCAAAAGTCAATCAGCCGTATCGAAAAACAGGATGTATCCGGCATAAAAATATGGTATGATAGTATATAAGAAGTCAAACTTAATAAAATTATGGGAAATTATTCATAAACTTTAGAAAATAAAGCGAAAAATATACATTTGACAGGAAAATGAAGTGAGAAGACGGGAGATCTCGATGGGAGCAATTCAGTTTATCCATATCAGTGATGTGAATATCGGACGAAAATCAGACAAATTACTGTTCGGACAGACCGGTGAAAAGGACGGGATAACGACCTTGAAACAGGTTGTTTCTGATGCAGGAAAATTACAGCCTGATTTTGTATTTATCACAGGGGATCTCTTTGACCATCCGGCAACAGAAGAAGATCTTGCGTGGATTGATGAGATATTTCTGCCGCTTGATAAGACGGCGGTCATTTATTGTCAGGGAGATCATGATTACATGAAATCAGATAGTGCACTTACGAGCTATTCTTTCCGGTCAAATATTTATGTGGCAGGCTGCAGCGAATATCGGAATCCGGTTCCGGCAGGCTCTGCAATATATGGAGTAAAGCATGAAAATGCAACTGCCATGATCGATGTTATTCGGTTTCCGAAAAAAAATGCGGTACTTTATTGTGCCGGCTATTATAGTGCCGGAGCGCAGATGGCAGTTTTAGATGAACTGACACCGGCGGATGATGAGATGACAAATATCCTGCTGGCTCATGCCGGAAATCACGGCGCGATACCGATCGATTATCCGACGATCCGGAAAGCAGGATTTGATTATATCGGATTAGGACATGAAGCTTCCTATAAAAATATGTACAATGGCAGGATCTGCTATCCGGGTGTATTGGAACCGGACAATAACAGGGAGACTGGACCGCATGGCTATGTGCAGGGAAAGTTATCAGATGGCGTGGTATCGGTACGGCTTGTGCCTGCATCACAAAAAGAATATAAGACGATCCGCTATCCGGTCAGTAATTATATGTCAGATGAAGAACTGGCAGATGAATTGCATCGTATCATTGCAAGAGAGGGAGAAAAAAATATTTATTCGATCTATCTGGTACGACCGGAAAAATGTGAGAAGACCTTTCATTTGCAGGAGGCACTGGCCACTTACCGGATTGCCGCGCTGATCGGAGAAGTGTATCAGCGTGAGGATTATGATGAATACAGAAAAGCCAACCGGGGAAATGCATTTGGACGATTGCTTGATAAACTGGATGCCGATTCTCCGATCCGGGAGGATGGGGCGAAGCTGGCAGTTGACCTCGTTATAGAACGATCAAAGATATACACCAGAAGCAGCCGGAAAATGAATGACCGGCTTTATGAGGAAACGATCCGGGTAGTGATTGAGAATCTGAAACAGGATATGGATAAACTCCGTACCTCAAAGGATATTCAGGCATATGAACAGGCAAAGGAACGGCTGGCAGAAAGTCCGGATGTACTGGAACGCTTAAATGAAGCATGGGCAATGGAACGGAAGAACAAACTGGAGCTTCTGACTGCTCGGAACAATCAGGCGCAGATCGTACCAAGACACAGAAGCAAATGGATACGAACCGGTATCCGTGCCGCCATTGTTCCATTTGTCATATTCTGTATCATGGAATTGTTCCTGATGCCACGGGCGTACATTCAAATGTCAGAGCGTATGAATGGTACAGATGTGGTTCGTTTTCTGGTTACATCAATACTTGCGATCGTGCTCTGTTTTGTGATCGGTTACGTATTTGCGCGACTGATCGATCAGAATAAGGCAGACGGAATACGAAAAGAACGCGCAGATGCAGAACGGCTTGAACGCGAGTTGGCTGCAAAAGGCGAGCAGCTTCACGAAGTCAGAACCGGATATCAGTTACAGGACACGAAGCGGCGAGAAATCCAGTCGGATGTGAATGCCAGAGAAGATCTTGTAGCGCAGACGATCTACAAGCTTCAGGTGATGGAAGAAGCGATGCGGATGTTAGAATAAAAAGAAAAAGGGCACTTGAAAAACAGGTGCCCTAGGATACTAACATATTTGCCAGCAGGATACTTACGACGATCCCTGCACCGAGAGACAACAGGGCGCAGGGGATGATATATCGGGATTTGCGGACTTTAGCAGCCATCAGATATACAGACATCGTATAGAATAAAGATTCCGTACAGCTAAGGATAATGGCAGCGGTGAGCCCTTCTCTGGAATCAGGTCCATAGTCGTTAAAGATGTTAAGCATCAGACTGGTGGCAGACCCGGAGGAGAACAGCTTCGTTATGATGACGGGGATCACACAATCCGGGGTATGTATGAGAGAAGCAATCGGCTTCAGCGCGGTTGTGATCAGGTCAAGGGCGCCGGAATCATTCAAGATTCGCACAGCCACAAATAGACCAATCAGTGTTGGAACTAATTCGACTACGATCTTCATTCCATCAAATGCCCCATCAATAAAATCTTCATAGACATTCGTCTTTTTAATACAGCCATATAACACAACAGCAGATATGACCATCGGGATGATACTGTTTGAGATTGTTGTCAGCATATTCATTTTCCCCTCTTATTTATAATTACAGCCAGCAGGACGGCGACGGCGGTGGAGCAGACCGTTGCGATGATGCCTGGCAGGATAATGGCGGTAGGATGTTCAGAGCCATAGGTTGCACGATAGGCAATGATATTTACCGGGATCAGTTGCAGCGAAGAAATATTCAGAATCAGGAAGACGCACATCTCACGGCTGGCAGATTTGCTTCCCTTGTTGTCCTTAGCCAGTTCCTGCATCGCCTTTAGTGCCGGCGGTGTTGCAGCCCACCCAAGCCCTACAATATTTGCAATGATGTTCGTACACATATATTCATATGCCGGATGCTCCGGGGAAAGTCTCGGAAATAAGAATCTCATGACAGGGGACATTTTCGATGACCATTTCTTCATCAGACCGGTGCGTTCTGCAATCTTCATAATTCCACACCACATCGTAACAATTCCAAGCATGGTGATACAGAGTGAAACGGCGTCACTCCCGGCATCAATGATACCTGCATTCACATCTTCCATATGCCCGGTCAGAAGTGCGGTGATAATACCGACTAAGATCATGGCAGCCCAGATCAGATTAATCATAGAAGCCCCTTTGATTTTGCTTTTACATAATGAATATATGCGGGGGGATGGGGAAGATATGCTGCATTTAGCCGGGTTTACCGGATCGACAAAAGGTTCAGGCACAGCCACTGCAT
>OLOH01001876.1_pt1 | contig 11220 bp, 14 predicted proteins | sample 1673221 | NCBI WGS metagenome assembly OLOH01 (sample SAMEA3136767, study PRJEB25190) | human gut metagenome
AAGGAGTTAAAGAGTGCCAGAGCGCAGCTTCAGAGTGAACTGAGCAGCCAGTACGGGCGAACGATCCATGTGGAGATATTTGGCGATCTTTTTGGCGGTGGCAGCCGGAGCAGAAGAGCGTATAATGGCCCGATGCAGGGTGCCAATGTGAAGATCAATATGAGAATCAGCTTTATGGAAGCTGTTTTTGGTGTTGAGAAGAATATTGAGATTGGTTACAAAGAAGAATGTGAAACATGTCACGGAACAGGCGCCAAACCAGGAACACAGCCGCAGACTTGTCCGAAGTGTAATGGATCAGGCCAGGTTGTATATACACAGCAGTCACTTTTCGGCCAGGTACGTAATGTGCAGACATGTCCTGAATGCGGCGGTGCAGGCAAGGTTGTCAAGGAGAAGTGCCCGAAATGTGCAGGTCAGGGATTCAAGAAGATTCGCAAGCCGTTGAAAGTGACAATTCCGGCTGGTGTTGACAATGGTATCAGTGTCAGAGTTGCTGGCTTCGGTGAGCCGGGCAAGAATGGCGGACCAAGAGGTGATTTACTGGTTGGTCTGCAAGTAGACAGTCATCCGATTTTCCAGAGACAGGATTATGATATTTTCTCAACAGTCCCAATCTCATTTGCGGATGCAGCACTTGGCGGGGATATCAAGATTCAGACACTGGATGGCGAGATCACTCAGACAATCAGACCGGGAACACAGACAGATACACGTATCAGATTGAAGGGCAAGGGTGTTCCTTCCAGAAGAAACAAGAATCTGCGCGGTGACCATTATGTCACACTGATTGTTCAGGTGCCTGAGAAATTGAACAATGAACAGAAAGAACTTCTTCGTAAGTTTGATGATGCTATGAAGGGCATATACAAGCCGGAGGAGAATGAAGGCAAGAAGAAAAAGTCTTTCAAGGAAAAAGTCGAAGAAAAATTAAAAGAAACTTTTGAAGATTAGTGAAGAATCAAATAAACACAGGGCTTTTGAAATTCTGAAAAATAGAATTTCAAAATGCCCTTTTGTGCGTTAGAATAGAATTTGTGAAAAGGAGAATAACGGATATGAAATGGAATAAATATCGTATGAAGACCACAACGGAAGCAGTGGATCTGATCAGCTATACATTGGGCGAAATGGGAATTGAAGGAATTGAGATAGAAGACAAGATTCCGCTTTCTGATGAGGATAAGAAAAAGATGTTCATCGACATTCTGCCTGATCTGGGAGAGGATGATGGTGTTGCCTATGTATCATTTTATATAGAACCGGAAAAAGACCATGCAGAAACACTTCAGGAAGTAACGGAAGCGGTTAAGGAATTGGCGGATTTTGTTGATATCGGTGATGCAACCATTGAGAAATCTGAAACAGCAGATGTGGATTGGATGAATAACTGGAAGAAATTCTGGAAACCATTCAAAGTCGATGACAAGATCATTATCAAACCGACATGGGAGAAGTTGCCGGAAGACACAACGGAGGATACGCTTGTTGTAGAGTTGGATCCGGGTACAGCCTTTGGTACAGGCATGCACCATACAACCCGGCTTTGCATCACACAGATGAAGAAATATCTGAAAGAGGGTCAGAAGCTTTTTGATGTGGGATGCGGCAGCGGTATTTTATCCATCATTGGACTGATGCTTGGTGCCGGTGAAGCCATGGCAACAGATGTGGATCCGAATGCGGTTTCAGCAGCCATTGAAAATGCCAGAGTCAATCATATTAATATGAATCAATACGATGTAAAAGCCGGTGATATCATTACAGATGTGGATTTCAGACATGCCTGTGGGGATGAGAAATATGATCTTGTGTTGGCGAATATTCTTGCAGATGTTATTATTCCGCTTTCAGGTGTGATCAAAGATAATATGAAGCCGGGGGCATTATTTGTTTCATCCGGCATCATCAATACAAAAGAGGATGATGTAAGAGAAGCGCTGCTTGCCAATGGCTTTGAGATTCTTGAAGTGACACATTCCGGTGACTGGGTTGCCTTTACAGCCAGAAAATAAAATCGAACAGGCTTGAATAAGTTGTTCATTTCATGCTATAATGGCAAAAGCGCCATAAAGGTTACGTGAACAGTTTAAGATGGAGGGAGTGCAGGAATGCCGAGATTTTTTGTTGGAACAGATCAGATTAGTGATAAAGATATTGTGATTACAGGCACAGATGTCAATCATATCAGGAACGTACTCAGAATGACACCGGGTGAAGAAGTAACGGTCAGTGACGGACAGGGCATGGATTACTTTTGCCGGATTGCAGAGCTGACTAAGGAAGAAGTACGTCTGGATATTGTTGACAGCTGGCATTCTTTCGTTGAGTTGCCGGCGAAGATTTATCTGTTTCAGGGACTGCCGAAGGCTGACAAGATGGAACTGATCATTCAGAAGGCAGTGGAACTGGGAGTCTATGAGATAGTTCCTGTTGCAACGAAGCGGGCTGTTGTGAAGCTGGATCCGAAGAAGGAAGAGAAGAAACGTCTTCGCTGGCAGAGCATTGCAGAGAGTGCGGCGAAGCAGGCCGGAAGAGCATTGATACCGCAGATTGCGACATGTATCACTTTTGAGAAAGCACTTCGGATGTGCAACGGATTGGATGCAGCATTGATTCCTTACGAGAAAGCAGAGGGTATGCAGCATGCCCGTGATCAGGTACGTGCCCTCCATGGCAAACATTCAATCGGAATATTCATTGGACCTGAAGGCGGATTTGAAGAGAGTGAGATTGAGGCGGCCAGAGCGGCCGGTGCTATACCGATTACCCTTGGACACAGAATTCTGCGGACAGAAACGGCCGGACTGACAATGCTCTCCATTTTGATGTTTGAATTGGAAGAGGACTAAATTTATATGGAAGTTTATATGGATAATGCTGCCACGACCAGAGCCTATCCTGAGGTTGTGCAGCTGATGAACAAGATCATGGAGGAAGATTACGGCAATCCTTCTTCATTGCATATGAAGGGCGTGGAGGCGGAACGGTATATCCGCCGCGCCAGAGAAATACTTGCAGGTATTTTGAAAGTTGAAGAGAAAGAACTGATTTTTACTTCGGGCGGCACAGAATCCAATAATCTGGCAATCATTGGCGGAGCATTGGCGAATCAGAGAGCAGGCAAGCATCTGATCACGACCCGGATAGAACACGCATCTGTGTATCAGCCGATGATGTTTCTGGAACAGATGGGCTTTGAAGTGACGTGGCTGCCTTTGAATGCATATGGTCTGGTGGATCTTGATGCACTCAGAGAAGCCATCAGACCGGATACAATTCTGGTATCTATGATGTGTGTGAATAATGAGATCGGTACCATTGAGCCGATTGCAGACGCAGCAGCGATTGTCAAGGAATGTAATCCGAACACATTGTTTCATGTGGATGCGATTCAGGGATTCGGCAAAGTCGTCCTGCATCCGAAACGGATAGGAATTGATATGCTGTCTGTCAGCGGCCATAAGATCCATGGACCAAAAGGCACGGGATTTTTGTGGGTACGTGACAGAGTAAAAGTACAGCCGTTGATGCTTGGCGGCGGTCATCAGAAAGGCATGCGTTCAGGTACGGAGAATGTGCCCGGAGTAGCCGGAATGGCGAAAGCTGCAGAAATTGAATATACAGATTTTGAGAATAAACTGGAATATCTTTACGGTATACGCAGTTATTTTATAGAAGAGATAGAGAAACTGGAAGGAACGGTGGTGAACGGCGGAAAGAGCCGCGGCAGTCTGAACCGGCCGGCAGAAGATCAGCAGGATGCCTGTGCAGCACCGCATGTGGTCAGTGTCAGCTTTCAGGATATCCGGGCAGAAGTGCTGCTTCATGCCCTTGAGGAGACACATGTGTATGTGTCCAGCGGTTCGGCATGTTCATCCAATCATCCGGCCATAAGCGGCACATTAAAGGCAATCGGTGTTGAAAAACGATACCTGGATGCAACTGTACGCTTTAGTTTTTCATTCGATACAACAAAGGAAGAAATAGATGAATGCGTGGCACAGCTTAGCAGGCTGCTGCCGATGCTTAGACGTTATACGCCTGGCGGCAGGAAAAAAGGAGGCAAACGTGTATAAAGCTTTTTTGATTAAGTATGGTGAGATTGGCATCAAGGGCAAGAATCGTTATTTGTTTGAATATGCCCTGATGGATCAGATCAAATTCTCACTGCGTAAAGTAGACGGTCAGTTTGAAGTTACAAAGGAACAGGGCCGTGTGTATGTGGAAGCGCTGACAGAATATGATTATGACGAAGTGATTAAAGCGCTTTCAAGGGTATTTGGCATTGTGGCCATATGTCCGGTTGTTCTGTGTGACAACAATGAATGGAGTAATCTATGCCAGGTAACCGGTGATTATATGGAAAGAACCTATCCGGATCAGCATTTATCTTTCAAGGTTTTTGCAAGAAGAGCCGATAAGAGCTATCCGAAGAAATCTATGGAGATCGGAGCGGATATGGGTGAATATCTGCTGGACAGATTTCCGGATATGACAGTGGATGTCCACAATCCGGATGTGGCACTGAATATTGAAGTGCGTGAGCGAACCTATATTTACTCGATTTCTATTCCGGGACCGGGAGGCATGCCGGTGGGAACGAACGGAAAGGCTACATTATTGTTATCAGGCGGTATTGATAGTCCTGTAGCCGGTTATATGATCGCAAAACGTGGTGTTAAGATTGATGCAGTTTATTTCCACGCACCGCCATATACAAGCGAACGTGCGAAGCAGAAAGTCATTGACCTTGCGAAAATTGTTGCCGCTTATGCCGGACCGATCAATCTGTTATTAACTTTACAGATATTCAGCTGGCGATTTATGACAAATGCCCGCATGATGAGCTGACGATCATTATGCGTCGTTATATGATGAAAATCGCAGAGCATATTGCCTTGGAAGAAGGCTCTTTAGGATTGATCACCGGTGAGAGTATCGGTCAGGTGGCCAGTCAGACAATGCAGAGCCTGCGTGCAACCAATGCTGTTTGTACACTTCCGGTTTATCGTCCGGTGATTGGCTTTGATAAGAATGATATTGTTGAGATTTCAGAGAAGATTGGCGCTTTCGAGACATCCATTCAGCCATTTGAAGACTGCTGTACAATATTTGTGGCAAAGCATCCGGTTACGAAGCCGAATGTCCGTGCGATCGAACGTTCAGAACATCATCTGGTGGATGTCATTGATGAACTGCTTAAGACGGCTATTGAGACGAGAGAGACGATTCTCTGCGAATAAAATTGCGAGAAAGGCCTGATACAGGCTGGTTCAGAGATGTGCATGCATTCCTGTGAAGAATCCGGCCGATCCGGTCTTGTATCGAACAAAAAAGGACTGCTGATAATCAGCAGTCCGAAGAATCATGTGATAGCCTATTCTACAACGTATGGCTGAAGAACCTTGAGAATTTCATCTATTTCATCGCTCTCATGGATTGTGAGTTCGATTGGTTTGGAAAGGTCAAGGCTGAATATACCCATAATTGACTTGGCATCAATGACATAACGACCGGAGATCAGATCAAAATCTGTATTGAATCGGCTGATGTCATTGACAAATCCTTTTACTTTATCGATGGAATCGAGGCATACTCGAACTGTTTTCATGGCTGTTCCTCCTTTAGTTTTGGTTAATATTTTATTACAATATTATACTACATTCGGAATGGACAAAAGTCAATAGGCGAGTATTTTATAAATTGCAACAAAATGAAACAGATGGAGGAAGAATATGAAGAAAACAGTGGCATTCTGCACACTGGGATGTAAGGTAAATCAATATGAAACAGATGCCATGCGGGGAAGCTTTGAGGCTGAAGGATATGAAGTGAAGGAGTTTTCACAGGAGGCATCCGTTTACGTGATCAATACCTGTACAGTAACAAATATGGCGGATCGTAAGTCCAGACAGATGATGCATCGGGCAAAGAAGAAGAACCCAGATGGCATCATTGTTGCTGTGGGCTGCTATGTGCAGGCGGCCAAAGAGCAGCTGGAAGAAGATACGCTGATTGATCTGGTCATTGGCAACAACATGAAGAGCCAGGTCGTACAGATTGTTGAACAGTATATTCAGGACAACAGACATACAGAGGACAGAGATGCTTATGTGGCGGATATTGCCCATAGCCATGAATATGAGACCATGCATATCGAAACGGTGTCTGAACATACCCGTGCCTATATCAAGATTCAGGATGGCTGCAATCAGTTCTGTTCATACTGCATTATTCCTTATGCCAGAGGGCGTGTGCGGAGCAGAAAGATGGAAGATATCCTGCAGGAGGTCAAAAATCTGACGGCAAAAGGCTACAAGGAAATCGTTTTGACGGGTATCCATATCAGTTCCTATGGTCTTGACTTTGAACATACAGCGGATGAGCAGGAAGATTATGGACCTTTTAAGAACAGTGCATTGATCGATTTGATTGAGGCGTTATCTAGAATAGAGGGACTTGAAAGAATTCGCCTTGGTTCACTGGAGCCAAGGATCATTACAGAGAATTTTGTCAGACGCCTCTGCAAAGTGCCTCAGATCTGTCCGCATTTTCATTTGTCATTGCAGAGCGGCTGTGACGAAACACTGAAGAGAATGAACCGACATTATACAACGGCACTTTACCTTGAAAAGTGCGGAATCCTTAGACAGTATTTTGACAGACCGGCCTTGACTACAGATGTGATCGTTGGCTTTCCGGGAGAAACGGAAGAAGAATTTGCACAGACAGAAAGATTCCTTGAGACGGTTCATTTTTCGGATATGCATATCTTTAAGTATTCAAAGCGTCGTGGAACCAAAGCGGCAGATATGCCGAATCAGATTGATCCGCAGATCCAGTCTGTGAGAAGTGAGAAACTGATCGCACTGGGAGAGAGAATGAAAGATGATTTTCTTGAAGCCTGCAAAGATCAGGAGCAGATTGTCCTCATTGAGGAAGAAACGGAAATTGACGGTACGAAATACATGACGGGACACAGTAAGAATTATATCCGCTGTGCTTTTGAAATGGATGGATTAGTACCAAACATGGTGATAAAAGGCACTATTAACAGCAAATTAAATGAAGAATTTGTGTTTTGTAAAAGAATTGATTGAATTCTTGGAATATATATATTAAGATAGTAGTAACCTTGGATAATCAGCCATCTGACAGAAGGGATGTGATTGAGTGGCAGATAACAAGAATACACAGTATTTTAAAGTGAATAATGAGACTGATATTGCGGTCAAAGACATTCTTGAAGCAGTTTATATTGCACTGACGGAGAAGGGGTATAATCCGGTGAATCAGATTGTAGGATATATTATGTCCGGAGATCCGACATATGTGACGAGTTACAAGAATGCAAGATACCTGATCATGAAGGTTGAAAGAGATGAGCTTCTTGAAGAACTTCTCAAGAATTACATTGAAGTGAATCTGAAGTAGCCCATGATGAAGAAGAGAATTATTGGATTAGATTACGGTTCGAAGACTGTTGGCGTGGCGGTCAGTGATCCTCTTGGTTTTACAGCTCAGGGTCTGGAGACGATTACTCGTAAGGACGAGAATAAACTCCGCAAGACGTATGCGCGTATTGAGGCTTTGATCCGGGAATATGAAGCAGAACAGATTGTACTTGGTTATCCGAAGAATATGAACGACACAGAGGGTGAGCGTGTCGAGAAAACGCTGGCTTTCAAAGAGGCACTGGAGCGTAGAACAGGACTTGAAGTGATTCTCTGGGATGAGCGGATGAGTACCGTTGCATCAGAAAGAGTATTGATGGAGGGTAATGTTCGACGCGAAGACAGAAAGACTTATATTGACAAGATGGCGGCAGCCTTTATTCTGCAGGGGTATCTGGATTATCAGAGCTTTTCGGAGAATCAGGCAGAATCAGAAGATTCGGAAGATATATAGTTATAGTTGGATTTATGCATGTATGCAATATGGGGAGAGTAGAAACATGGCAACAAAAACAATTACATTAACAACAGACGATGATGAAGAAATCGAATTAATGGTTATCGAACAGACAATGATCAACAATGTGAATTATCTGCTGGTCACAGATTCTGAAGAAGATGAAGCGGATGCTTATATTCTGAAGGAGACGGGGGCTGAGACCGAAGAGGCCTATTATGAGTTTGTTGAAGACAGCACAGAACTGGAAGTTATTTCCAAAGTGTTCGAACAGATGCTGGACGATATTGATTTGAAATATGAATGATTGATACAGAAATTTCAATCGCTACAAGACATTGCAGAGGAAAAGAAAGGCAGAAGAAGCATGATAGAAGATCAATTGAGCGAGTTCAGGAAGCTGCTGAAGGAAAGAGGACTTAAAACAACCTCACAGCGAATGGCTATATTAAAAGTGCTTCTGTCTCAGCCGGAGTGTCATTTGACGGCTGAGGAAATCTATGACCTTGTGAAAAAGGACTGGCCGGATATCGGCCTGGCTACGGTCTATCGTAATATACAGCTACTATCAGAAATGAACCTCATTGACAAGTTGAATTTGGATGATGGTTATGTACGGTATGAGATTGGTGAACCGAATCAGAAGAGTCACCATCATCATCACCATATGATCTGTGTCAGCTGTGGAAAAGTTTTTGCATTTCAGGAAGATCTGCTTGATAATCTCGAACAGAAGATTGAGCAGACGACGGGATTTGTTGTCAGTAATCATGAAGTGAAGCTTTATGGGCACTGTGCGGAATGCCGCAAGAAGGACGGAGCAAAATCAGAATAGATGCAAGTCTTGTTTCTTTTGAAATATTGTATGAATCCTGTGATTTAACGGAGGTGCAGTTTTTTGAAAGCAAATAAAGGCGTATCAAATGAAAAAATCAAAATTATCCCTTTAGGGGGACTTGAACATATAGGTATGAATATTACCTGTATTGAGTATGAAGACAGTATTATCGTTATTGACTGTGGATTATCCTTTCCGGATGAGGATATGTTGGGTGTCGACCTTGTGATCCCGGATGTGACTTATCTGAAAGATAATATAGAAAAGGTAAAGGGCTTTGTCATTACTCATGGTCATGAAGATCATATCGGCGCATTGCCTTATGTTCTTCAGAGTGTGAATGCACCTGTTTATGCGACAAAGCTGACAATGGGTATTATCGAACACAAGTTAAAAGAACATAATATGATGAAGACAACAAAGAGAAAGGTTGTCAGACATGGACAGTCCATTAATCTCGGCTGTTTTAGAATCGAATTTATCAAGACAAATCACAGTATCGCAGATGCTGCGGCACTGGCTATTTATACACCGGCCGGTATTATTGTGCATACCGGTGATTTTAAGATTGACTATACACCGGTATTTGGTGAGATGATCGACCTGATTCGTTTCGCAGAACTTGGAAAGAAAGGTGTACTGGCACTTCTCTGTGAAAGTACGAATGCAGAGCGCCCGGGTTTTACCCAGTCTGAGAGAACTGTGGGCAAGACGATCAGTCGCATTTTTGACGACCACAAGAAAAGCCGTATCATTATTGCAACTTTCGCATCCAATGTGGACCGTGTACAGCAGATTATCAATGCAGCCTATGAACATGGTCGTAAGGTTATCGTTGAGGGCCGCAGTATGGTGAATATCATTACAATTGCATCAGAACTTGGCTATATCAAGATTCCGGACAATACATTGATTGATATTGACACAATGCGCAACTATCCAGATGATAAGCTTGTCCTGATCACAACAGGAAGTCAGGGTGAGACGATGGCTGCTTTGTCAAGAATGGCAGCAAATACACATCGCAAAGTTTCCATTAAACCGGGGGATACCATTGTATTCAGTTCCAACCCGATTCCGGGCAATGAGAAGGCGGTTACGAATGTTATCAATGAACTTTACCGCAAGGGTGCAGAGGTTATTTTCCAGGATACACATGTTTCCGGTCATGCCTGCCAGGAAGAGATCAAGCTGATTTATGCTTTGACAAAGCCGAAGTATGCAATTCCGGTTCATGGTGAATATAAGCATCTGAAAGCCGGTGCGAAACTGGCTGAGACTATGGGTGTACAGAAAGACCATATTATGCTGATGCAGTCCGGTGATATACTCACAATCGGACAGGAAAAGGCAGAGATCACCGGTCAGGTACCGCATGGCTGTGTGATGGTGGATGGTCTTGGTGTTGGTGATGTAGGCAATATTGTATTAAGAGACAGACAGATGTTGTCCCAGAATGGTCTGCTGATTGTTGTGCTGACACTTGAGAAATATAGCAACCAGCTGTTGGCCGGACCGGACATTGTTTCAAGAGGTTTTGTGTATGTGAGAGAATCTGAATCATTGATGGAAGATGCAAGAAGAGTTGTCAGTGATGCACTGGATGATTGCCTCAATCACAATATTTCTGACTGGAGTAAGATTAAGAATGTGATCAGAGATTCACTGGGAGACTTCCTCTGGAAACAGACAAAGAGAAATCCAATGATCCTTCCGATTATCATGGAAGTATAAGGATGCTGTGGAGAACGTTATGATAAAGAAATTATTCGTAGGTACTTTTGGTGTTGCATTAAATGTTATCATTTATATTTTGGTGATTCTTTTGGCAATTCGTGTGATCACCTGGTCCTATGACTTTGCATATGAAGTTTTTGGTGACAGACCGGTTGCTGAAGCTTCTGAGGAGATTGTACCTGTTCAGATCAGTGATGGCGCCAGTACAAATGAAATTGCGGCTATTCTTGATAAGAAAGGGCTTATTAAGTATAAATATGCATTTATTATACATGTTGGACTGTCTCAGTATAAAGGCATGCTGAAGCCTGGCAATTATGAGCTGAGTCCATCGATGACGATGGATCAGATGCTTGCAGTGATGGCAGGATCAGGTACTGCAGAAACGTCAACAGAATAAGTCGGGGGCTGTGGCAGAATCGAAAGTTTTTTCGGTTCTGCAACAGCTTTTTGCATTGCGTGTATATGCAGCCTCTGCCTGAGCAAAACGGCAGCGGCTGATGATTTGGGTATGTAGCGAGACAGAATGAAGGAGAAAAGTATGATAGTTAATGACAGACTGACATCATATCTGCATTCTTTAGACAGCAGGGAATCAGAAATCATCGAAGCAATTGGCCGTGAGGCAAGGGCTGACAGAGTGCCGATCATCCGTCAGGAGACAGGGAGTCTGTTGAAGGTGTTGCTGAAGATGAATAAACCACAGAGAATACTTGAAATCGGAACGGCCG
>OLOH01001884.1_pt1 | contig 11189 bp, 19 predicted proteins | sample 1673221 | NCBI WGS metagenome assembly OLOH01 (sample SAMEA3136767, study PRJEB25190) | human gut metagenome
CCCTCTTATCGAACTTATTCACGTATTTGGATAATATACCAACTAACTGCCTGTATCCGTCTTCCATAGGCTGATAAGACTGCACTTGCTCCAAGGTAACGCCGGCCACGTCCAGCGCCTCCTGCTCTATCGTGGCGGCAGGGTTCGGGGCTAGGCGGATGTCGAACCTCTCGGCCTCCTGCCCGTCGATATCCACGATCCCTCCTATTTGGTGTATTCCGTTTCTCCAGAACTTAACCCCGGTTGTCTCTAAATCAAAAAATAGTAATTTGCTCATGTCTATTTATTTTGTTAATTTATCATTATCTAAGAACTAGTCGTGAAATGCTTTTATAATATATACTCCCATCAACTCTTTTACCTTCAAAGAAGTATATCCAATATTCTAATGAAGAACATCCAAAAGCAAGACATAGATTATTTATCGCATATCTAAAGTATTTCTTGCCTGAACGAAATAAGATTTGAAATTCTTTATTATTTAAATGGAGTCTTTTTTTGGTTTTTCTTTTATTCATGTTTATAGTTTTATTTTAAATGTTCCTTAATCTTATCCAATGCCTTATAAGACAGATAGCTGTCTATAGTATTATCGCTATCTATTTCCAGCAACTCATTAAACAAGTCTTTAGCCAATGCTTTCCACTGCTCTCCCCAATCACGGAGATTCTCGACCTTTGACCGTATATCCTCGAAATAAGAATCTACGTCTGATTTGATTGATTTTGAATAATATTTAACATCCTCCTCGTCCCCATCCATAATATAATCACATTGTGTCCTGATATCTTTTATATGACTGTCTATATCACTGCACATATAATCAACAGGTTTACGTATATTGAATATAGCTTCTGACGTAAGACCGGTTATATCTTGTATGTTTTTTAAATTATCCATTGTTTAATCAATTAAATGCCAACCATCCACCTATAAATCCCATCATAAAAACAAATAAGATTATAGATGTGAATAATATCCAATCTTTTGCACTTAGCTCATTATTATCTCTCTTTATCTTCTCAAGATAATCATATATAGCTGTATAGACAGCATGGTGAATATTCTCGTCTCTAGCCCTTACGATATTATCATATTCGTTATATCCTAGATTATGGGTAGCACTTTCGATCCTCATATTCCCCGTAACTTTTTTGTTTACATCAAAATCGAAACTAAATACCATATCGGTGGTTAGAGCGTTTGCGATCCTGCTTTTTATCTCATCATTACTGAGATTGGCATCGTGCACTAATCGCTCATAGTCTTTATCGTCAAGAATTATCTGTTTTTTAATGTTCATATCCCTAATATTTCTGCTACATAAACAAATCCATAACATACATAATTATCAGCGTCATGCTCACCATAATCCACATTCCATACGACGGCGCACGGGAAATATAATGGCATATCCTCAGCCATAGGATCCTCTTTGAAGTCATCAATGTTTATCTTCTCCCTCCATCTCCACAGGTCTTGGATGTCGTTCAAAATTAATTTCTCCATAACTATGACGGATGTTAGATGTTAGTAATTCAATAGCTAAGCTGATCATGGCTCCCGCTTCCGTAAGTTTATTCATTTGGGCGTACACCCTGTGCTCTGCGCTACGATAAGTCTCCCTGCTGCTTATGGTATCCAGTAAATCATCTATAGCGTTTCTAAGAAGATCGGTCATCCCATGCCCTCCCATACCCTTGAAATAATAAATATCACGACCAGCGCAAAACATGTCCTGATATCTTTTAGCTACGTACTCTATTCCGGATAGATGATATTTTTCGTTGTCTATCTCCACCTCTCCTTCTTCTATAGCTCTCAACAACTTCCAATCTATCGTTACATAAGTTTCACGATTTTTTACCTTTACATAGGTATATCCGCCATAATGAGAACCCAATGTCCTCATCGTAAGTTCATTGACTTTTTGTTTGTTTTCATCCATAATAATCTGGTTTTTAATGTTGATACAAAAGTAAGATTTAAACAAAAATAAAAGCATGAATAATATAAAAATAATATTAATCATGCTTAAATGAAAATATATTCCTTCTGGTTATCACGGATATACGTATTCGTGCTCATCTGGAGGGGATGTCTTGTATTCAACATCGCACTCCATAGTTGTAAATTTCATAGAAAATCATAGAAATAATTAAGATATTCTACTCCATTTTAGACGCTTCAACACAACTGGCAACCCGGCTGCTCTGCGTCCGTATAGCCGCATCAACTCCTACGGCTTGTATGTTTATCGCGGCGTTGAGATCCCTGTCGATCTCCATGCCGCAATCTTTGCAGACAAATGTTCGATCCGATAATTTCAGATCTTTATTCTTCCAGCCACATCTTGAACAGGTTTTCGAGGATGGGTAAAAACGATCTATAACAATCAGTTCTTTACCATACCACCTACACTTGTATTCAAGTTGGTTACGGAACATCGAGAAAGAAGCATCATATACAGAACCGGCAAGTTTGTGATTCTGTAGCATACCGGAAGCATTTAGATTCTCAATACAGATAACATCGTAATTATTTACCAGCATCGTGGTCAAATTATGCATGTACCATGAACGCTTGTTGGCTATATCACGATGAAGTCTTGATACTTTTAGCCTGCATTTGTTTCTTCGATTACTTCCTAATTTCTTTCTTGATAAATGCCGTTGCATCCTTTTTAACTTCGCTTGGTTCTCACAAAGAAAATGGGGATTCTCAACAGCAATCCCATCAGATAATGTAGCTAATGTCTTAATCCCTAAATCAACTCCGACTGTTTTGCTAGTTTTCTGTTTGTAACACTGTTCTGTTTCTACAAGAACTGATACGAAATATTGACCAGCACGGTTCTTTGAAACGGTACAGGAGATAAAACGAGCGTTGTCTGGAACTCCACGATCGATAACAATCTTAACCCATCCGATCTTTTCGATCCGGATCTTATTGTTAGTGATTTTAAACTTCGGGAACGGCAATCTAAACGACTGGTTGTCGTGTTTATTTTTGTAATTCGGTTTACCGAGTTTTTCTTTCCTGTTCTTGTTGAAGTATTGTCTGGAGAACTCAATAAAATCACGTTGCTTCTGCTGCAAGGTGGCTGCCGATACTTCATTTAACCAAGGTTTTTCAATAACAAGATCCGACTTTGTCGGGAATTTCGGATTATGGTTTGTTTCTTTATCGTATGAGTTAAATGAGTCAACACAAGCATTCCATACAACACGTACGCATCCGAATGTTTTTGCAAGAAGTTCTTCTTGTGTTTTGTTCGGATACATACGATATTTATATGAACGCTTTATTAGACTCATCATCAATTCATTTTAATATATTAAATATACAAATAATTCTATGATTTTACAATGGATTACTATCGATTTTGTAATTATTTAATCATACTTGTCTCCTCTTCTGTATACTAACGCTACCCAACAGTCGTATTTTTTGCTGTATCCTATAAGAGGGACATTAGCCATAGGCGGATTATCCTCCGTTTTGTACCTTATTCTTGCTGTTTGTTTTATACTCATATAATCCATTTTTTAATAATGTTGTTATCAGTGAAAATAATGTATCTATAAGATGTTTCTCCTTGCCCCAATATATAGGAATATCATATATATCCCTATATAATGCAAACCATGCGTTTTCTAGCTTATAACATTCGAATGTACAACCCTCTATCTCATATGGGAGTAAATTCAGTAACGTCCCTACATCCCAAACAGGGTTGGATATATCCGGGGTAACGGCCTCGATAAGTCCTATGCGGCCAGCTTCGTCCTCCATAGAATGCAGTCGATCTAGGCATCGGTCCCTAAACCCGCTGGCGGTGGAGATAGGGAGGCCGGCCTCGACCAGCGCCCTCCCCTGTTCTTTTGTGGTGAATATCCTTTCTTTCATCTAATCCTTGATCTTTTTCTCTACAGTAACGATCGTATCATTATGCCATCCCCCATGAGCCACAAGAAGAATCTCCTGCTGCTCGAAGCCAAGCCCGGCCCCTATACCGCCGGAGTTCCACGCGCAGGTAATGACTACCCCTCCTTTCTTGGTGATCCTAGCTATCTCCTTCTTCTGTCTAGCCCAGTAGCTGGATTGCGTTGTTTGCATATTAACAGATCCTCCAAGTCTTTTATACGACTCGGATACCTGTCTAGCAGAATATGGTGGATCATATAATACCATATCAGCTATATTATCATCAAGATGACACAAGAAGTCCGTGGCGTCTTTATGATACATAGCCTTAGTCTCAGGATCAAGATCGTTGGTTATCGTCCCTATATCGCTGTTTCTGGCGAATGGATCTACTATAACCATTCCGTCTTTTTTATATCTATCTATAAGTTCTCTTATCGGTTTTATGCTGAATGTCTCGCTGTTCGGCATTGACCATTTCTTGTTTATAATCATCCCTTAATTCTGTTTTAAATTTAAGCTTCATAGTACTTCTAGGTACAGGATCGCATACGTCTTCCCACCAATTCTTGTGCCCTTTCGGTGGATGTATATCCTTTTTCCATGAAGATCCCTTAACTGTCTTGATTCTTCCGTATGGTCTCATTTTGCTCGTGTTTACCTTCACATATCATAATTGTTTATTTATTCTCAGACCTAAAAATATCTTTTGCGAACATATCAAGGGTAAGTTTATGTATCTTAGGTAAGACCTTAACCAATTTAATGCCAAAATTTTCTCCCCTCTTAACAAAAGTCCATTTACCATATATGGTTCCATGCATCATGTTCTGTATTACTTCCTTGCTGTCTGTCAAGAATACTTGGTAATAGACACTTTTTGGCATAATTAAAATCCTCCCCATGATCATTTGCCGGTCTTAATATCATTACAGCCGAAGAGTATCCACGAACGAATCCGTGTATCTCAAGGCATTCATCAAACTCATAATTATCACGTTCCTCATCATGAACATCCTTAACCCATTTGCATGGTCTCCCGTCTTTAAACGGGATCTTTAACTGTTTCTTTGCCATCTTTTAAATTATATTATAATGTTAGGTAATTATATACAAGTTTACACCATATTTTAGTCTCCATGTCTTATTTGTTAAAAGAGTAATATAGATATAAATACATAAATTGAATAGGGCTATTCACCATGCCCTTATCAGTAGGATCATCGTATTTGTCAAGCCAAAAACGAAGCGCCTCCCAATCGATATCCTTACGGTCACATACCATGCAGGCTAGGTTAGCCCCGAACAGTTCCCCGTCGCCGCCCAGCGACTTGTTAAACCTCTTGGCTAGTCTTTCCTTGAATCCCTTATCATACCATATCCCGGAAGTAGCGGCATAACAATAATAAGCGTTGTATTTCATTTTCACGCCCATCTTCTCAAACAATGGTGTATGCCATATCCGATCTAAAAAGAATACTATTCCACGATATATGAAGGTTCGGAGATTTTTCCTGTATTCTTTCCCCAAGAAATTATCCACACAAGATATAGTCCCGCCTGAATAATACCAATTATTGGCGCCTCTCTTGACCTTATCCGTCATCTTGAATTTATTCTTTCTGTCTTCCACCCTATCCCAAGGTTTCAGCTTATCCTCATTAAATGTCGGGCAATAATGATAGTAATGATTAATCCACGAGAGGTAGGGGTTGTATATCGTGTATCCATTATCGCTGACATATGAGTTCATATCATACCCAAGTTCCTTGGCTAGAATAGATCCCTCATCAGCTAATACCTTCAATATCGGGTTCAAGTTCCATATCTGATCTTGACTGACGAACATCGAGTAACATGGATCCTCATCCTCCCCATACCATCCTCCCATCCCGCTCACTATTTTATCCAAATCAAGTGAATAATCTTTCCCGGGTAAAAAATCATCTCTAAGAAAAAAACCTCTATATGGGATCATATCATGTATGCCGGGTTGGTCGTCAAATATGAACTTAGCGTTCTCGGTCAATCTAATCAATGTTTGCAAGACAGAGGATATATCTATGGGTGCATATTCACACTCATAGACCTTATTATTTATCCAAAGATATTGAAGAAGCTCGGCTATATTAATAGTCCCGTCCTCCACATATCCTGTCTTGTTATCGAAGTTTATTTTGGCTAGAGGTATATTACTTCCTTGTGGTTGATCACTTTTTTCATTACAACAATGCACGAACCTGTCAAAGAATATATCTTTCCAACCAAAATATTTATCCCTTATCGTCATAAGCCTATTTCTTGTCGTATAACGACATGACGTTAATAAGATCAGCTTTTCTGGCCATCCCCTCAAGTTTATTAAAGCCATCCATGTTATCTCCGCTGACGATGATAGTAGGATATACCTCTATACCGTACTTGGATATTTCCTCCTCCGTGGCTTTGTTCTCCGGGATCTGGTTTAACGTGACCTCACCCTCATACTCCTGTAATGTGTTGGCGATAATATACCGCATGTAGTCGCTGTACTCAGCGTCTTTCTTCGTGAAAAAATCAATTCTTACCATCTCAAATAGTTGTTAATCTGTTAATAATCAAATCAGCGGTAAATATAGCATTATCTACCTCATCTATACTCATCTTTCTCCCATCGAAATCGTTAGATAATAAATCCTTAACAATCTGATATCTACGCTGCTCCTAATTTACGTTTACATCAAAATTCAGATTCTTTACATAATCATAATTTAATTCATTATAACTGTAACTGAGATACTTAACTATCGGGAATAGGCTATCATCAATAGTGCGCTTGATTACATTAACGTATTTACCCGTTCTTTTGTCGATAGCTCTTAATCCCTCATCTACTACTCTTTTTACTCTTTTTCCTGACTCTTCCATTCTATAAGCCCTTTGTTATGTTTATCGTAATATAATAACGCTATGGCGTTCCAGCATACGGCGGATAGATGCATGAATCCCTCCTTATCATATCTCTCCCCTTTCGTATAAGCGACCAAGTGTCTCATGAGTGCACCTAGATAACGATTGAACCCATCAGGTATATCCTGCCATGAGTTATCAGCGTACTTCTTGGCGCCTTCCGTATATACCCTCACGATGTCCTCTATCTCAGCCAAAGGAAGGAGGTCCCACCGGAGTTTACCGTCGGCCCGGTCGTTTTTCCCGCTGCCGTCTTTCCCTATGGCGGACTTATCCGCCTTAGCCATCGTTTCATCTTTGGCTTTATTACATGCATTATAAATATCCTGTAAACTAGGGATGCTGTAATCTGTCATTTTATCTACCGTCTCCTTATCAATAAGTTTTAATTTAATAGCCCTATTTAACGAGACAACCATTTCTTCATCAGCCCAAACATATTCATATGATGCTTTAAATAATGGGGCTAATTTCATTGTTCTTGTACGATCAGCTGTTTCAAGTACCTCAAATACCTCGCCATCATAAACAACTTTTTCATATTTGCTAAATTCTTCTTCCATCTTAAACTCCTTTTTGTTTTATTATTATTACTGGATCATCATTAAATGGGGATAATATCCCAATATGCAACAATATATTGCGCTCATCGCCCTCATTTTTATCGGCTTCAATAGCATTGATATTTGATTTGTTACTAGATATAATGTTACTATCTATATTAGGATCATTTTTGATTATAGCCCATCCTTTTATAATAGGTTCATGCCTCATTAATTTAGCGACATCTTCTTCTACCAACCAATATTCCTCAAAAACAGTATCCGGATATTTGGCTTTTATCTCCTCGTAAGTATTATACCATGTCATATTTTCGTAATTTAGATTAATAAAATTCACTAAGATCCCTGCATTCTGGCGTCTCACCTGTCATAGAGTAAAGCTCACCAGATGATAGATGCACGCAATGAACGGTCTTCCCGTCTATATACTCACTTCGCTTCGTGATCCCACAAATAGCGCAGCGTTGGATCCCCGGACCCGCCTTTATCCACGAGTGCCGTACACTCCTCTTCCTTGTCCTGTTGGTGTCATTAAGCTTTCTCATGATCAATCCTCCAAGGTCATTATAATCTTATCTTTCCCGATAATAACCTCATTCCCGCTCCTTACATCAAAGCATTTCCCTCCATCTGCCTCCTTGAAATAAAGAGCACCATTGTACTCGAACAAACCGAAGCCGTAATCGTCTAGCTTCATTTCGTTAAGTCTCTTGAATTTATACACATTTTTCATATTCTCCATATTTTTAATATTCCCTTCATTCATATAAAATATTGATGCAGATATTGATATTATTCCTATAGCTATCATAATTAATCCTCCGTGGAACATACCTCCATGTAAATCATCCCAGCCTTTCACCATTACAGCTATGGATAATATAATCACTGCCATACTAAGCAAGACCCATATCATATCACATTTTCTTTGTTTTTAGAAACTCCATCATATCCTCCACACTAAGCTGGAAGCCTGCCGCCGCCTTATGCCCTCCTCCCCCGGGATAGGCCTTGCGTGCCAGCGCCGAGACATTCACCTCCTCTTTAGTGGTATAGAATGAACATCTAAAGAATCTTCCGTTCCAGCAAAATGGCATCATCAGATCATGTTTCTTAGGGTTATACATAGATTCAAATGTAGTAGAGTTAAACTCCGTGGTATTCATACATATTGCCTTGTATCCAAATATATCTGCCTCGAATGAGAACATATTCATCTCGCCCCTGTTTTTCTCAACGATATACTCCAGTATCGCCTCCCCGTTCCTTATCATGTCATATATGAAGTCATGATCGCCGTCCATGACCTTTGCCGCCATATCCACGTCAAGACCACAATATCCTCTCATCCCGTATTGGAACGCCATGACATCACTCCGCTCGAATCGGTCGTGATCCCATACATCATAAGCACTCAATAATTCTACCACATTAGGAGTTTTGATGTCATCGAAAAGATATTCCCACGTAAGCTCACAGGCCGCCGTCCCGATACGCCTCTTGCCCTTTACCTCGTAATCCCTCATATCGTCTATGGCTGTCTTATGATGGTCTATCCATATGACATCTATACCTTTCTCTTTCCACTCATCGAAAAGGAATCTTGTTCTGTTTCCAAATGACACGTCAACTACAAATACCTTATCATATTTATTCACGTCAGGTATTTCCTTGCCATAATTGTAAGGAAGAAGATCAATGTCCCCTTTGAAATACTTTTTTACTATAGCCGCTGACATTACTCCGTCAAGATCAGCCTCATGATATATACATCCTGTCATAATCTATTGTTTTTAATTAAAAAATCTATGTATTCTTTTATCTCCTTATTTCTATCATTATCCCAGTCAAATGTCTTGTTTATGAATTTGAAGTACGATACTGGGATCGAATGTAACATCCACCCACTATACTTTCCAAATGTCATTACCGTAGAGCCAAGGGGATGATCCGGCCTTCCGGGTACAGGGGAGGCGGTAATGCCCTGCGCCAGCCCCCTCCTTCGGTCTTTCTTGGCGGCCTTGATATCCAGATCCGTTTTCGTTACCTTATCCCCCATCGGGATATTAGTGATTAGTTTATCGCCGATAAACATCCCCCATCCATATCCTTTGTAGTTCTCTATACTAAGTTTCCTTATATCGCCGAACCTTGACGAGTTGTTGCAACAATCAACGACTAATGCGCTATCCTTACCGCCCTTTATCCTGACAGCTCTCCCAAGCCACTGATAAAACGACGAGAATGAGAATGTTGGTCTTCCTACTATCACACAATCCAGACCCGGATGATCGAATCCGGTTCCGAGGGCGGAATAGTTGAACACTACCTTCGTCTTACCCGACTTGAACCTCTCGACTATAGCCTCTCGCTGTTTCTTTGGCGTGCCTCCGTGAACTACCTCCGCCATGCCAGCGCATATCTTGGCGTTCATCCATTCGGCGGCAGTATTGCAGCTCTCAACAGAATCCATAAACACCAGTATAGATCTACATACGTCTTTTAATACCATCAATCGACGCAAAATAAGGTTGTTTAAGCCATTTTTTCTCACCGCCTCACTAATAGACTCAGCCGTATATTCGGAGCCGTTAGAATTGAGTTTAAGGGCATCTCCATTGAAATCCCATGTCTCATATTTAAGAGGTGTCCAAAATCCTTGCCTTATCATCTCCTCTACCTGTATCACGTGAATCAGATTCTTGAAATATACCGGTCTCATACGAGTGATGAAATTAAGTTGGGAATATGATGTCTGTCCTATCGACATGTTTTTAAGTCTACATGGCGTGGCTGTAAACCCTATCACCTTTCTCGGCTTCAGCTCATTCATGAATGTCATGAACTCACTGCCGTCCTCAGGACTGTATCCGGCATGAGCCTCATCTATCAATACATTTCTGATCCCCATCTCCTTAAGCTGACCAACAACCTTCTTGATAGACCCTAACGTGGCGTATATCATGTTGGATAGTTCTTTCTTGCCGCATGATGCGGAGTAGATGGTTGCCGGTATTCCGTAAGATGTGATCTTATCGTGGTTTTGTGTTAGTAATTCGCGAGACGGCTGGAGAACCAGCGTCTTATCCCCCATCAATCTAGCCGCCTCGGCTATGAGGATAGATTTACCTGCCGCTACGGGGGCCACGATCAATACCGGATCACGTCTATCAGAGTTTATGTAATCAGAGATGCTTTTAACGCAATCCTTTTGATATGGTCTTAATTTGTAAATCATTTGGATCTGTAGTTATCAAAAACGTCTTTCACGTACTCTAATCTTATCGCACACTCCCGACCATCGTCCATTTTCACCATTAAAGTTTCCTTGGTCTTGCTTATGGCTATCACCTCTCCTGTTCCTATCTGGGTATGGACTATATCGCCTATCTTTATATTGAATTTAATCATGATCTAACTTCTTATTAAATTCCTCTATCTTGCTCCTATCTGTCTCATTCACCATCTCAGCCTCTTCCTTGAACATGTCGTACCCTTCTCGGATATTATCCCCAACCATATTCTCTATCATCTCCCTCATCTCATCGCTCCTTACGGCAAAGGATATTTGAAATGATTTACTTGTGCCTTTCATTAGATAATCAATTTCCTTCTTGCATTCTGTCATCAATCTATCCAGATTATCGAACTTAACGAACTTAGAGTTGCCATTGGCTTTCCTTACCCCATCCTTAAAATCCTCCAATATCCCGTTAAATACATCCGCCATACACATCATGGAATGTAGCC
>OLOH01001895.1_pt1 | contig 11141 bp, 9 predicted proteins | sample 1673221 | NCBI WGS metagenome assembly OLOH01 (sample SAMEA3136767, study PRJEB25190) | human gut metagenome
TGAATCTAAAGACCGCATATTGCTCCCACCAGAGTTGAATCCTTTGGAGAATAAATTAAATGAAATCAAAGGAACGTTGAAAGAACAGAGGCGGATTGCAGAAGAAAGTGAGCAGAGAAAGAATGATATCATCGTCTATCTTGCTCATGATCTGAAGACACCGTTGACGTCGATCATTGCATATTTATCATTGTTAAATGAATCGCCGGATATGTCGGAAGAACAAAGAGCTAAGTATATAGGAATTTCTCTTGAGAAAGCGAAACGTCTTGGAGAACTGATCAATGAGTTCTTTGAAATTACAAGGTATAATCTTCAGAATATTACCTTGGACAAAAAGGAATTTTATCTTTATGTTCTACTTGAACAAGTGATGGATTCTTTTGCTGCGGTATTTAAGCAGAAAGGATTAGAGTGGAAGATAGAGGTAGATGATAAAATTTTAATTTATGGTGATCCGGACAGACTTGCCAGGGTTTTTGAGAATCTGCTTCGGAATGCAGTTTCATACTGCTATCCGAATTCTCTCATCGAGGTTTATGGAATGATCGATGGAGATAACGCAGAGATTTTAGTCAGGAATCAGGGAAAGACCATACCAGAACATCAATTAAACAACCTGTTTGAGAAATTTTACAGATTAGATGAAGCGAGATCATCCGAAACAGGTGGTGCAGGTCTTGGACTTGCTATTGCCAAAGAGATCATCGAGCTTCATGATGGAACTATTAAAGCAACCAGCCAGAATGAGTATACGACATTCACAATAAGGCTGCCAAGAAAGAAGGAGGAACAATGAAAAAAGTATATGTAATTGGACATCGCAATCCAGATACAGATTCTATCTGTTCTGCGATCGCATATGCAAATCTTAAAAATCAGGTGGAAGGGAATGGATACGAAGCATATCGTGCCGGAAATATCAATGGTGAAACAAGATATGTTCTCGATACATTTGGAATCAAAGATCCTAAATATGTTAGTGATGTAAGACCAAGACTTACAGATGTTAACCTAAATTCTGTTAAAGGGGCAAAACCAACAGATTCACTGAAATCTGTACGAGAGATGATGCAGACAGAGAAGATTGTATCTCTTCCAGTATTAGATGGAAAGAAAATGATCGGACTTGTATCTATCAGTGATGTTTTAAAAGCAGACATGGATGTTTATGATAATGAGATTCTTGCGAAATCAAAAACACCATACAAGAATGTAGTTGAAACATTAGATGGAACACTTCAGACAGGAGATATTGAAGGATATATCACAGAAGGTAAATTAACAGTATCTGCAGCAAGTGTTGACACAATGGAAGAGTTTGTAACAGCGAAAGATACAGTGATCGTTGCAAACCGTGAAGATGCACAGATCGGTGCACTTCAGACAGGAGTACAGTGTATTGTTGTATGTATGGGAACAGAAGTAAGTGATAAAGTATTAGAACTTGCCAAAGAAAAAAATTGCAGAATCATCACAACACCATACGATACATTTACAGCAAGCCGTTTGATCTGCCAGGCAATGCCAGTATCTTATATCATGGCAACAGATACGATCGTATCTTTCAATGAAACAGATTTTGTAGATGATGTCAAAGAAGAGATGACAAAGAAACGTTTCCGTTATTTCCCTGTATTGAATTCAGATAATGAATTCGTAGGATTTATTTCCAGACGTCGTATCTTAGAATTCAACAAGAAACAGGTAATCTTAGTTGACCATAATGAAGTATCACAGGCAGTCGAAGGATTAGAAGAATGTGAGATCATGGAGATTATCGACCACCACAGAATCGGAAGTGTGGAAACTGTATCACCAGTTTACTTCAGAAATCAGCCAGTTGGATGTACAGGAACGATCGTTGCTCAGATGTACCGTGAACAGGGAATCGAGATTACAAAACCTCTTGCAGAAGTAAATAAAAAGACAATCGAAGAAGGGCTTTTGATCATTCAGGCGCAAGGAAATGTCATCCGTTTTGTTCCACCGCTGATCGTAGAAGAAAAGCATATTGATGAGATGATCGAAAAACTGAAACGTGCACTTGCATAAGAAATCTTATACATAAAAAAGCCGGCATTTGCTTATACTATTTCTATAGGGAGGTATGAGCTTATGGCCGGTTTTTTGATTGCACTGCTATCAGGTGCGCTGATGAGTGTACAGGGAGTGTTCAACGCGCAGGTGACAAAGACGACAGGAGTCTGGGTAAGCAATGGGTGGGTACAGCTTTCAGCATTTCTTTTGTGTCTGTTTGTCTGGCTGGCAACAGGAAGAGACTCTGTTGCAGCACTTATGGAAGTCCAACCGCGTTATATGTTGCTGGGAGGTGTGATCGGAGCAGGGATCACATGGACTGTCATTAAAAGTGTGGATGCCCTGGGACCTGCAAGATCAGCACTTTTCATTGTTGTTTCCCAGCTGGCGGTTGCTTATCTGATCTCATTATCCGGAATGTTCGGAATGGAAAAAGAACCATTTTCATGGAGAAAACTGATTGGATTGTTGATCGCAGCCGGTGGAATTGTTCTTTTCCAATGGAAATAGAAAGTTTTGCGGGTATTGTAACAAGTCTGTAACAAAGCGTTAAATTGTCTATTGTATTTTTGAGAAAAATTCGTTACAATATTTATGTCCGGTTTTAAGGGGAAGTCTGACTGTCTGAGAACAGTGAGGCAATAGGATGAAGAACGGATGGAAGAAAATATGCAGATGCCGTAAAGGGCAGATGCTAAAAGGAATTGTATTGACTTTAACTTTGGCTTTTTTGACCATGGGATTGTGTGGCTGTGCAGAGAAGCAAGACGCAGCGGAAGAACTCGAAGAGTTCACACTGGAGGGGGAATCTGATGTAGAGAAGAATTCCCAAAATTCCAAAACAGAGTTAGAAAAAGGATCTCAGGGTGGCACAGATGCAGAAAAAGGACTGCCGGAGACGTTATATGTTCATGTATGTGGAGCTGTGAATGCTCCGGGGGTGTACGAACTGAGGACAGATGCACGGATTTACGAAGCATTGGAAGCGGCCGGTGGAATGACAGAAGATGCTGCCGCAGATTGGATCAATCAGGCAGAAGCTTTGAGTGATGGAGAGCGGATCTATGTGCCAACGCAGGAAGAAGCAGAGGAGTCAGCACAATCTGTTTCCGGTCAGTGGGCAGATCCGAATGGAAATGCAGGTGGATCAGTCAGTGATAAAATTAATATAAATACAGCCGCAAAAGAAGAATTGATGACCTTGAGTGGAATCGGAGCATCAAAGGCAGAGAGTATTCTGAAGTACAGGCAGGAGCATGGAAACTTTCAGAGTATAGAGGATCTCAAGAAGATCGAGGGAATCAAGGATGGCGTGTTTAATAAGATAAAAGACGATATTACGGTATAGGAGCGGGCAGGCAGAAGAACGGCCAGAAAGAGGAGTATGAGCAAGAAGATATTAGTTGTTGATGATGAAAAATTAATCGTAAAGGGGATCCGGTTCAGTCTGGAACAGGAAGGAATGGAAGTGGATTGTGCTTATGATGGAGAAGAAGCATTAGAATATGCGAGAAGATGTGAGTATGATCTTGTACTTCTTGATGTCATGCTTCCGAAACTGGATGGTTTCCAGGTATGTCAGCAGATTCGTGAATTTTCAGATATGCCGATTGTTATGTTGACTGCCAAGAGTGAGGATATGGATAAGATCCTTGGTCTGGAATATGGTGCGGATGATTATATCACAAAGCCGTTCAATATTCTTGAAGTGAAGGCAAGAATCAAGGCAATCATGCGCAGAACAGCGAAACGCAAGGAAGAGCCGGCCGGCAGTCCGGTGCTTGTGAAAGGGAATATGAAGATTGATTGCGAAGGCCGCCGTGTTTTCATCGGGGAACGTGAGATCAATCTTACAGCGAAGGAATTTGATGTGCTTGAGCTTCTGGCGATGAATCCGAATAAGGTTTACAGCAGAGAGAATTTGCTGAATCTGATCTGGGGATATGATTATCCGGGTGATGCAAGAACTGTAGATGTACATATCCGTCGTTTACGAGAGAAGATAGAACAGAATCCAAGTGAACCAAAATACGTACATACGAAGTGGGGAGTGGGTTATTATTTCCAGGGGTAAGAATACATTTTCATTTAAGAAAAAGATCTTTAACAATCTTAGATTCCGAATTTTTATTATGGTGCTTCTTGCCGGGCTTGTGCCCAGCGTAGTAGCACTATTTGGAATCGTAAAAGTCTATGAGTCACGTGCTGTGTCACTTCGAACAGCAGAAATTCAGAATCAATGTACAATTTTAACGAATCAGATCAGTGCAAGCCACTATTTTGAGGACACCTCACAAGAGGTGGTCAATGACAGCCTGAATCAGCTAACTAACATTTATAACGGAAGAGTTATGGTAATTGACGATCAGCTGAGGGTAGTCAAGGATACTTACAGTCTGGATGAGGGAAAGCTGGATGTATCTGAAAGTGTAGTGCGCTGTATGAAGGGGACGAGCACGAATAATTATGATAAGAAGAATCATTATATCGAGGTGACTGCACCGATTGCAATACCCGGAGAGGATCAGATTCGCGGTGTAATGCTGGCAAGTGTTTCAACTGATAGTATTGAGGATTCTCTGGATGTATTATACACACAGGGAAGCGTGATTATTGGTCTTGTGATGATTTTTCTGACGATTGTTGCAGTGTTTGCAGCAGATCGTGTAGTACGTCCGTTGCATCAGATTGCAGCTACGATCGAGAATGTAAGTGCAGGGTATAGCGACGATGTTCTGCATGTGGATACATTTACAGAAACAAAGAGTATCAGCGAAGCGATCAATAAGATGATGGGAAGGCTGAAGCTTTTGGATGATTCCAGGGAAGAATTTGTATCCAATGTATCTCACGAACTGAAGACCCCGATGACATCGATGAAAGTACTGGCGGATTCACTTCTGGAGCAGGAGAATCTTCCGGTTGAGATGTATCAGGAATTCATGGGTGATATCGCAAAAGAGATTGACCGTGAGAATAAGATTATTACAGATCTTTTATCACTTGTGAAGATGGACAAGAAGGGGCAGACGCTGAATATTGAATCCATTAATATCAATGAACTTCTGGAACAGATTTTGAAGAGATTAAAACCAATTGCAGAAAAAAAGAATGTGGAGATCGTAATGGAGAGCTTTCGTCCGGTTACGGCGGAGATTGATGAGACAAAGCTGTCACTTGCGATTTCCAATCTGGTAGAAAATGCAGTAAAGTATAATCATGATAATGGATGGGTTCATGTATCATTGAATGCAGACCACAAATTTTTCTATGTAAAAGTAGAAGATTCAGGAATCGGAATTCCGAAAGAGGATCAGGCGCATGTTTTTGAACGTTTCTTCCGTGTGGATAAATCTCATTCCAGAGAAATCGGAGGAACAGGACTTGGACTTGCAATTGCGCGAAATGCTGTGATTGCACATAGAGGTGCGATCAAAGTATTCAGTGAAGAAGGCGAAGGAACAACATTTACTGTGAGAATTCCATTGATCTATACAGCTTCTTAGGAGAAAAGTTATGAAAAAAAGAAAAGGGATCGCAGTGTTGCTTATTCTGATTCTTTCTCTCGCAGTAACTGCGTGTGGGGATCGTTATGGAGTAAAGGAAGGCGAATCTTACATTTACTGTATGAATACAGATAAGACAGGACTTGTAAAGGTTGCAGCTAAGATCAGCGGCAATTCTGCGATAAAAAGGGCGGAATCTGTAATCGATGAGATGAAGAAACCAACGAATGAAATTGAATATACACAGGCAATTCCGGAACAGGTGAAATTGCTCGACTGTGCTTTAAAGGGCAGTATCCTTGAGATTAATTTCAGCGAAGAATATTATGAAGTGAAATCCTTAGATGAGAAACTGATGCGGGCAGCAATTGTGCAGTCACTGCTTCAGATTGACGGAATTGATGCGGTATCTGTCCGTGTGGAAGGAGAACCACTCAAAGACGATGAAGGAAATGAGGTCGGTCTGATGAATGAGGACGATATTGTTGACACGACAGGTTCTTCGTTAAGTTCTTATCAGAGTGATACATTGAAGTTATATTTTGCAGATCAGAATGGATCCAAACTGGTCAAACAAGAGGTGGACGTTCATTACAGCAGTAATGTCTTGAAAGAAAAACTGATTGTAGAAAAGCTGATGCAAGGCCCATCTGAGGAGGGGGCATATCCAACGATCAATCCGGCGGCTAATCTGTTGAGTGTAACGACAAAGGATGGAATCTGTTATGTGAATTTTGACAGCACATTTCTGATCAGTGCGTATGATGTACTGCCTGAGATCACGATTTATTCTATTGTGGATTCTCTTGTAGAGGGAGCAGGAGTAAGGCAGGTACAGATTACGATCAATGGTGAATCGAATGCAAAATACATGGAGAAGGTGGACTTGTCACAGCCATTGAATGAAGAGCAGGACTGGATAGCAGCAGATAACAAAGAATGAGAAAACGCCCGCTCTGTATGGTATGTCTTATACTGATTGCCATACAGCTTGTAAGAGTGAGTTTTTTACAGAATACAAAAGATCAGAAACCGTCCCTTGCAGAAACATTGATTTCAGATGAGAAAGATGTGATTTGCGAGGGCACGGTTTATAAAATTGAAAATAAATCACAATCAACTGCAATTTATCTGAAAGATGCGGTTGTTTCTTGTACAGATCAAAAGAGTAAGAATCAGATAATCAAAGAAAAGAAAATCCTTGTAACAATAAAAAATAATAAATCCGGTAAAAAAAACAGAATGAAAATAGGACAGAAGCTGAATGTGTGGGGGACAAAACAGTCGTTTCATCCGCCAAGGAATCCGGGTAATTTTAACCAAAAAAGTTATTATCAAAAACAGGGAATCCATGTTGGGGTTTTAACAAAGGCAGAACAGGTTGAGATAGTTTTGTCTGAAAAAGACAAGAACTGGATTGTATCACGATGGAATAGCATACGGAATCAGCTAGACCGGCTGAAAAATTACTGGAACTGGAAGATTGTAAGCCAGATGGGAAAAACACATGGCGCGATGCTTTCTGCAATCTTGTTGGGAGAAAAGAGCGGACTTGATCCGGAGATGAAAAAATTGTATCAGAAGAACGGATTAGGACATCTGCTTGCAATTTCGGGATTACACATGTCACTGATCGGAATGTCTGTTTACCGGTTATTAAGAAGAATAGGAAATTCATTTCTGTTTTCCGGAATTGCCGGAGGAGGAATTCTGTTTTTTTATTTGGTTATGACAGGTCCACAGGTATCCAGTCTTCGTGCACTTCTTATGTTTTTTATCCGCATGGGGGCAGAAATTACCGGGAGAGATGTGGATCAACCTACAAGCCTGGCGGTTACAGCAGCTATTTTAAGCATATATCAACCGCTGTATCTGTTAGATGCAGCATTTTTACTTTCGTTTGGTGCAATTCTTGGGATTTTATTATTGTATCCAATTTTTGAACAGAAAACACGTTTGAAAGCATGGGAAGGATTTAAGATTAGTTTAGCTGTTAATGGAATGCTTCTGGGAATCATGCTGTATTATTATTTTGAGGTGCCGCCGTATGCACTCGTTTTGAATGTTATTTTAATTCCGTTGTTTCCATTTGTTATGTTGACAGGTATAGGTGGAATTTTGTTTTCAGAATTATCGGGAACCGTAGGAAAAATTGGATTCAGAAGCTGTGATCGCCTGTTGTCCTTCTATGATAAATTATGTGAGCTGACATCAGCGCTTCCGGGCAGCAGGATTGTGACCGGACAGCCAGAGTTATGGTGGGTGCTTATTTACTATGGTGTGCTGTTGTTTTTGTGCTTCCTGTTTCATGCAATGAAAAATGAGACAGATAACCGGAGAAAACAGGCGGGATTTTCACTTCTTGTTTGTATTGTCATAGCAGGATCGATCTGCGGATGCGGAATACTCAATAATGATTCAAAAAACCTTCAGGTGACTGTTCTGGATGTTGGACAGGGGGACTGTATTTTTATAAGAGATAGGGAAGGAAAGAAAATGCTGGTGGATGGAGGGAGCAGTGATCTGTCTTCTGTCGGTACTTACCGGATAGAGCCGTTTCTATTATCGCAGGGGATCAGAAAACTGGAGTATGTTTTTGTGACACATGGTGATGCGGATCACATCAATGGAATTCAGGAACTTCTGCAAAATCAGAAACAGGGAGTGGAAATCGATGCGCTTGTTCTGCCGCCGGAAGAATATATGGATGAGAAATTACTCCATCTTGCAGAAATAGCGAAAGAAAACGGGACGAGAGTGTTGACAATTTATGCCGGAGAAAAAGTAGGAACGTATTTAAAATGCATCGCTCCGTTGACAACGAGGAAAAACGAGCGTATTCGTGGCAAGGAAGAGGAGGTACCTTGTCTGGAAGCGGGAAATGAAGCATCTGTTGTACTTGAATTGAAGGATGGGGCGTTTCAAATGCTTCTGACAGGAGATCTGGAAGGAAGAGGAGAGGAACAGCTGGTGGAAAGCGGAACGTTGGAAAGCTGTCCAATCTTAAAAGCAGGACATCACGGGTCGAAGAATTCGGGAAGTGAAGAATTTCTTCAAATTGTGAAACCCAGATTAACATTAATCTCAGCGGGGATAGAAAACCGCTACGGACATCCACATGAGGAGACGCTGGAACGCCTGCAGGAAATCGGAAGTGAAGTATTGTCCACGCAGGAATGTGGTGCAATTACACTAAGGAGCGATGGACGAAAAATAAAGGTTCACAAGTATTTATAAAACAGGAATAGGTGATAAAAAGGCTCTTGTCAAAGTGTTGGTTATTCATTTATAATAGAATAGTTATGAAGACCTTAAATGAAGATTTAAAATCAGGACAATTTAAGCAGGTATATCTTCTCTGTGGAGAAGAAGGATATCTGAAGAAACAGTATAAGAACCGTTTTGTGAAGGCAATGCTTCCGGAAGGTGATACGATGAACTATTCGTATTATGAAGGGAAGAATACGCCAGTGAAAGAAGCAATCGATCTTGCAGAGACCTTACCTTTCTTTGCAGAGCGCAGACTGATCGTATTTGAGAATACGGGATTTTTTAAAACTGCGGCAGGGGCAGATCTGGCGGATTATATTAAGGACATGCCAGAGACAACTTGTTTTATCTTTGTGGAAGAAGAGATTGATAAGAGAAATAAGCTCTATAAAGCAGTGAAATCAAAAGGATATATTGCAGAGCTGTCCACGCAGGATGCAGGAACTTTGAAACGCTGGGTTGCAGGTCTGGTCCGAAAAGAGCAGAAGCAGATTTCGGAGTCTGTGATTGTGTATTTTCTCGATAAAGTTGGAACAGACATGGAAAATATCCAGGGAGAGCTGGAGAAAGTATTCTGTTATGCACTGGAGAGGGATACGATCACGAAGGAAGATATTGATGCCGTCTGTGTGACGCAGATCACGAATCATATTTTTGAGATGGTAGATGCAGTTGCAGCCGGAAATCAGCAGAAAGCACTGGATCTGTATTATGAACTGCTGGCTTTAAAAGAACCGCCGATGCGTATTCTTTTTCTGTTGGTACGTCAGTACAGGATGCTTTTCCATGTCAAGGCACTTGCAAACCAGGGGTATGGAAGAAAAGAGATTGCGTCTAAAGCAGGCTTACATCCATTTGTGGCAGGAAAGAATATGGAACAGGCGAAGCGGTTTAAGATGGGACAGCTGCGCCGTGTGATGGAAGAAGGGGCACAGTTGGAGCAGGATGTAAAGACAGGATTGCTGACAGACAATCTTGCGGTAGAACTTTTTATTGTAAAACAGTCAGAAAGATAGATGGAGGTAAGAAGTATTGTCAACAATTGATCAGAGTCATATTAGAAATTTTTGTATTATAGCACATATCGATCACGGTAAGTCTACACTGGCGGATCGTATCATTGAGCAGACAGGACTTTTGACTAGCAGAGAAATGCAGTCACAGGTTCTCGATAACATGGATCTGGAGAGAGAGCGTGGAATCACGATCAAAGCACAGGCAGTCCGTACTGTATATCAGGCAGATGACGGAGAAGAGTATATTTTCAACTTGATCGATACACCTGGACACGTCGATTTCAACTATGAGGTATCCCGAAGCCTGGCGGCCTGCGACGGAGCGATTCTTGTTGTTGATGCGGCACAGGGAGTTGAGGCACAGACACTTGCGAATGTATATCTGGCACTGGATCATGATCTGGATGTTATGCCGGTTATCAACAAGATTGATCTACCAAGCGCAGAGCCGGAGCGTGTAAAAGAAGAGATAGAAGATGTGATCGGAATCGATGCGGAGAATGCACCACTGATTTCTGCTAAGACAGGACTGAATGTACATGAAGTTCTCGAGCAGATCGTACAGCAGATTCCGTCACCGGTCGGAGATCCGGATGCACCGCTTCAGGCACTGATCTTTGATTCCAAGTACGATTCTTACAAGGGAGTTATTGTATTCTGCCGTATCAAGGAAGGTACGGTCAGAAAAGGTACACCGATGCTTATGATGGCAACAGGTGCGAAAGCAGAAGTTGTAGATTCAGTAGCCACGTTTTCAGCCTTAATCAAGCCTGTTGCATCAATCACACCGGCTTTCTTGCCTTCTGTCAGCAATGCATAGTAATGAGTTCCGTCTACGCAGTTCACTTCTTTCAAAGTGAATACAGAACCATTTTCTGCACCTTCTGTTACTACCATCATTTCAGTACCACCAACTTCAGATACCTGAACATATTTCTGGTTGTTAGCGAACTTATACGGATCGTTTACACGGATCTGATAATAAGTCTGGAAGATCGTGTCTTTTTCGAAGATAGGGGTATTATAACCATTGCCCCATTTTACCAGTTCGAACTTAGTAGCCTCATCGGCAGATACACGTAAGATCGTGTCGTTGCCTACGGTAGAGTTGCCAATTGTAACACCCAAGTCATTGCCTACATTCAAGTAGTTCAAAGTATAGTTTACATTCTTGGCATCATCGTTAAAGAAGCCCAAGCGGTTACTTACGGTCTTTGTCAATTTCAGCGTATCATTAGTCAACCAAGCTTCTTCGTTGTTATAATAATAGTTAATTACGATATTACCATCAGCCAATACTTTGTAAGAA
>OLOH01001898.1_pt1 | contig 11125 bp, 8 predicted proteins | sample 1673221 | NCBI WGS metagenome assembly OLOH01 (sample SAMEA3136767, study PRJEB25190) | human gut metagenome
TCGCCAAGGTCTCGTGCAAGCACGGACTTTGGCTCGTTGCTCGCGTAAATCAAAATTGATTCACTGGATCAATTATTGATATGTAATATAACGAAAAACAGATCAGAAGACTTCTTCTGATCTGTTCGATGTATTTATCTTTTTGCATCTGCATCCGTAGGATCCCAGTTCTGACTTGCCGGAATCTTAATCGTCGGTGCTTTGTCAAACGGTGTGTACTCGGTATCCGAAATATCAACTCTTGTGTACAGACCACAATTATCATAGATCCATTTTGCATCTCGTACACAAAGACGTACACATCCATGGGATGCCGGCTGACCTAACATATTATAATTTCCAGCTGCCAGCGCATAAGTTGGATCCGGATTACTGCAGGCTACCGAATGGAACCAGTCACCATAATTATTAATCTGTGTTCCATATTTACCCCAAGACGGTCCCATCAACTCTACTGGATTCTGTTTCTTCAGGGTTGCATAGGTTCCTGCATGTGTTGGTGTTCCTGCTTTACCTACCGAGCAGGTAAATGTTTTTACCGGAATACAATAATTACCGGTTTCATTTGCCGCATATACAGTAACCTGACACTTAACTCTGTTTACTGTAATTCTGTAGCTGGACTGTTTCCCAATCAGCTTGTCTACATCCTGTACCATTTTCCCATCTGTGCCAAAGTAGAATTTATAACCATCTACATATTTCCATCCGGTTGTCATGGCACCGTCTGCACCAAAGTAATACCAGCTTCCATTAATTCTCTTCCAGGAATTTGTCAGTTTGCTTCCATCCGGTCTCTGATAGTACCAGGTATTTCCGGATTTCACCCAGTTGGCATTAACATCCGGGTCATAATTAGGAATCCATTTTCCATCTGCTCCAACCCAGTAAGAACCAACCCAGGTGTTCGTCAGCATCTCACCGTTTCCACCGACATAATAGTTACCGATCCAGCGATTGCTGTACATAGCACCACTTCCGCCAAAGTAATACCATTTGTTATTGATCAGATGCCAGCCGGCACCCACCATATCACCATTGCCTGGGTTCAGGTAATACCAAGTTCCTCCCAGATTGATCCAACCGGTTGCCATCGCTCCGCTTCCCGTCAGATAGTACCAGGTTCCTCCACGATTCAGCCATCCGGTTACCATCGCTCCGCTTCCATTGGAATAATACCATACACCTTTCACCTGATACCAGCCGGTTTTCATAGCACCGTTTTCACCCATGTAGTACCAGGTTCCTCCAACATTGATCCAGCCGGTTGCCAGAGATCCGTTTCCATTTACCCAGTACCATGTTCCATTCAGCAGATACCAGCCGGTAGTACTTAACATTGCACCGCTTCCGTCGCTGTAGAACAACTGTCCGGTTGCATCCTTATAGAATCCGGTGAGCATTCTTCCGTCTGCCGGATTCAGATAATACCACTTACCATTGATTACTCTCCAGCCGGTTGCTACCCTTCCGTTTTCGATCCAGTACCAGGAACCATTCATCTGCTGCCAATTATTTCCCAGCTGTCTTGCTGTTCCTGCCTGTACATCAAAATAATAGGCAACGCCGTTTACTGTCTGGAATCCGTTCTGTGGTACTCCTTCTGCATTCAAAAAATAGGTTTTTCCATTTATTCCTGTCTGCATACCGGTTTTCGAAGTATCTCTGCTTCCGTCAGCTTTCAGGAAGTACCAGTTTCCGTTGATCTGCTGCCAGTTCACTTTAGAAGTGTCTCTGCTTCCATCGTTTTTCAGCATATACCATCTGTTTTCAATCTGATACCAGCCTGCTTTCTGAATAGCTGCCACACCTTTGCCGGCTTTCATCCATACATTTTCAATCTGCACCCAGCCTGCTTTAGAAGTATCAATGGTTCCATCCTCTTTCAGATAATACCAGTCTTTTTCAGGCTGCTGCCATCCTGCTTTTTCTCCGGTATTTACCGCTTTTCCATCGGATCCCAGATAATGCCATGCACCGTTTTCATCTGCTTCCTGTGCCCAACAGTCTTTCAACATACTTCCAAGAGTATCTACGGAAGGATCGTTTCCTTCTTTTGAAAAATAGTACAATCCCGGTTCGAGTTTATCAGCTGACGGATCTGTTGCTGAATCATCCACTTTGACGTATCCGATCGACATATCTCCATCTTTATTAATATAGTATGTATTTCCATTATTGGTATAGACCGTGTCACGTGCATAGCCATCATTGTCCGGTGGAGTACTCTCACCTAGTTTTAACCGCCAAGCATCGCCGTTCTCTGTTTCATGTTTTTCCCATGTCGGTGCAACTTCTTTTTCTGCCCCAGCAGCATCTGCAGATTTTTCTTCATCCTGTATCTGTGGAATCTGAGCTGCATCTGTCTCATTTTCTTTCGATGCTTCCTGCTCTTGTTCATTCTCGACAGAATCCTGTGTAACAGTAGTACCTGTTACATTTTCTGCTGCTACCGCCGGAACAGCCACCGATAATGTCAGTACAATTCCCAAAGCGAATAATATGCCTCTTCTCTTTTTCATCTGTGCCCCTCCTGTATTTTTCCGTACATACAAACGTACACTTTTTATTTTATTGTATTATACTTATATTAATATTCTAATCATATTTCGTTACAGTTTTCTTACATTTCCGTCTCTTTATGTGTTTTTTGGTTGCAGCCTTTTCTCCCCCACACCATTTTTCTTGACATTCCCTGAAAACTGCACTACAATCGTAACGTTATTATTGTGTTTTATTCACAGGAGGATTCTTTCGTTATGGTAAAGTCTGAGTTCGATGACTGCTTTCAAAACGGAAATTATGATGCGCTCCGTCCTTATCATGTAGACAATGCCATCATCCTTGCCGCCGGTATGTGTTCCCGGTTCAAACCTCTGTCTGATACGAAGCCTAAAGCTTTTCTGAAAGTCAAGGGAGAGATTCTTATTGAAAGGATGATCCGTCAGCTGATCGAGGCTGAGATTCCGGAAATCTATATCGTGGTTGGTCATCAAAAAGAAGCATTTTCTTATCTGGCAGAAAAATATGGTGTGTATCTGATTGAAAATACAGAGTATGCAGTCCGAAATAATCTTTCATCTATTTATGCCGCACGAAAAGTGCTGAAGAATTCATACATCTGTTGTTCTGATCTGTACTGTATGGAAAATATTTTTGATTCTTATGTATATGAATCTTATTACGCCGGTACTTTTTCTTCAGAAAAAACAGACAAGTTATGTGTTACTACCGGTTTTAACGGAAAAATTTCCCGTATTCGAAAAGGTGGCAGCAATTGCTGGTATATGACCGGTCCCGCTTACTGGGATAATCAGTTTTCTGCCCGTTTCTGTGAACTGATGCAGAAAGAATACGATGACCCTGGCTCAAAAGACCTCAGTTGGGAAGCTTTTTACAGTAATCATCTGGACGAACTTTCCCTGACTCTTCGAAAATATCCAGAAGGTATTGTCCGGGAGTTTAACAGTCTCGATGAGCTCTGTCTTTTCGATACTTCCTATATCCCCTACAGGGATTCGCTGAAAGCAACCTGATCGTTCCCTGATCATTTATCGCCTTTTATACGGGCAGGAACTCTCTCCGTATCTGTGTACACCGGAACGAGTATTGTCTGATTTTGTTTATCCAGCGATACCAATCTGCTGTTTTGCTTCCTGAAGTCGTTGCTCAAACTGATTGTAAAAATCCCGTTTTCCATCATAGGGTTTCTGATAAAACAGTGTCAGCAGATACAGATGAAGTTTCTTTACCAGTGCTTCCTGTGAAATTTCCCCCAACACCTTCCGGGCATCTTTCTGAAAATAGTGCCACTGTGCCACAAAGTTCTCATATCTTCCGATTTCTTCCACGCCCAGCCAGTTTTTAATCTTTACTTTGGACTTCGGCTCTTTTTTGCACTCATATATCTGAAGAAAATACTGAAATCCACCTTCACCGTCATAGCATCTTCCCAGTGGAAATAACCGACAGATCCCCGGGCGGATCGCATGGATGTTACAGCGGCCTTTTTCATTTAAAAACGGACACTGTTCTTCCTTTCCGGTCATCTTCATATTCGGCTGGATAAATCCGTCCACCACCTGAAGTTCCACACAGGTACTTAAAAGATCTTCAAACGTACATTCCAATCCTGTTGTCAGCCGGTAAATATCCATTGGATCCAGAAAAATCGAGTTTCCCATCCCCCGACAGCAGTCAGAACACCCCTGACATTCGCATCCTGCCTTTACCATATCTTTATTTGTATATAATTTTCCATCAGATATTTTCTTTAAATCAATTTCTCTTTCCATAATTTCCTCATCTATTCTTTTTCTTGCGCCTTTGTTCTTTCCATATTATAATGAGTTCTGACAGCTGTAACAGCTGAAAAATGAAAAGAAAAAGGAGCGTTTATCATGTCAAATCCTGTTATTACAATCACAATGAAAAACGGTGATGTGATGAAGGGCGAACTCTATCCTGAAATCGCACCAAATACCGTCAACAACTTTATCAGCCTGGCAAACAAACATTTCTACGATGGAAAAATCTTTCATCGTGTCATTCCCGGTTTCATGATCCAGGGCGGATGCCCGGAGGGAACCGGTATGGGTGGTCCCGGATACTCCATCAAAGGAGAATTTGCACAGAATGGTTTTGCCAACGATCTGAAGCACACCCCTGGTGTTCTGTCCATGGCACGTGCCATGCATCCGGATTCTGCGGGAAGTCAGTTCTTCATCATGCATGAGACCTCCCCTCATCTGGATGGTGCTTATGCAGCCTTCGGTAAGATCACAGAAGGTCTTGATGTCATTGACAAAATCGCCAAAGTGCCAACTGATTTCCGTGACAGACCACTGGAAGATCAGGTGATTGCAACTATTGTAATCGACACACTGGGCGAGACTTATCCAGAACCGGTGACTGTTTAATCCGGAAGTTTCAAAACAATTGATCTGTCAAAATGCAGGGAAAACGTCGGTGTCATTTTTGGCACCGGCGTTTCTCACCCTCTCAGTTCATCCCCCATCAGTATCTTCCCGTTCCACACCGCATAATAGCAGCTATCCACAATCTCCTGACTGGCCCGTGCATTTGTTGCCTCTGTCAGCAATTTTTGAAAGTGTTCTGTCTCACTCATTGGAAGAAGTACCTGAAACCGTACTTTATCCGTATACTCAGACGCAAGCACCGGAATTTTATTTTCTCCGATCAGATACTGGATCTTTCCCACCCCATTGTAATCCGTTCCGATCTCCAGGATATTTCCATACTGTTTTTCGATCAGATCACTCTGTGCCAGCAGTTCATCCAAAGATACATAGGTCACAAAATCCAGTGCCGGATTCTGATATTTATCATAGGCAATGACATTCATGCCGAAACCATGGCAGATTCTCGCCATTGCCGCACCGATTTTACCGGTTCCCACGATACCGGCTGTTTTCCGGTAGAAATTTACTCCCTGCATACCACCAAGACTGAAGTCGTTTTCGCGAACTCTCACATAGGCTTTATGAATTCTCCGGTTGGCAGCCAGGGCCAGTGCCATCGCGTGTTCTGCTACAGCTTCCGGGGAATATCCGGGCACACGCATGACTTTGATTCCACATGCGGTCGCTTTCTCCACATCTACATTGTTAAATCCCGCACAGCGCATCAGAATCAATTTCACTCCACACGCAGACAGGACATCGATCGTTTCGGTTCCCACATCACTGCTGACAAATGCACAGATCGCATCGTATCCTTTTGCCAGTTTTGCAGTACTTGGAACCAGTTCAGATTTCAGATATTCGATCTGAATATCCGGATAATCTTTTGCTTTTGCTTCAAAAGACTCTTTATCATAACTTTTTGTATCATAAAATAAAATCTTCACAGTATGTTCCTCCTTTTTTCTGTCTTTTCCATACAGAAACATTATTTTCCAGACAGTTTTCTGTCTTTCTTATTATATCCTTTCTTCTTTTTCCTGTATACATTTTTTTAGAAATTGATAGATTTCCTCATCAGTAGGCGGACATCCCTGCAGACAGGAAGCAAACCCCCTGGTGCAGCTGCCGATTCCAAGCGTTCCTGTCTTTCCCCGATATCCCTGTCCGATACATATCTTCGTATCCAGTTTTTCCAGAACGCCTTCTTCTTTTAACCGGTCGAGTGCAGGAATCAGATACCCGTAACAGGCACTGCAGGACTCCACCTCCTCTACGGCATCCGCTACTTCCACTACTTTTCTCCTTCCGGTCTTTACCACCTGTGAAACCGGTGGATTCAGTTCCCGGATCCGGGCCTGTGTCCAGTCTGCACATCCGGCCCCCAGCGCTTCTGCCATTCGGATATACGGCACTTCTTCCACCCCATACCCCATCTCATGGCAGACAAATGCATCGACCAGTACCGGATCTCTTCCGGCGATCAAACGGTTCATCTCCACCGGATTGCCTCCGTCCTCAAAGTCCCAGTCCCCGCAGATATTGTCAACCAGAATAAAATCCTGATGCAGCCCGACTGCCAGGTGTGCAATCGGTTTATGCAGTCCCATCGCGTGAAAATGACGTTTTTCCCGGTTTGGAAGCAGTCCCTTCATATTCTTCAGTGCACAGGTGATCTTCGTCTGGCAATGCCCCTTCATCACCGGTACATTGATCAGAAAATCGAGACTTTTTGCCTCCCGGCAGATCTCAAGTTCCATCCCTCCGCACTCCGTCAGTTCTCCGGGATCTGCCTGCATATCTTTAAACGGAACCTTGTACATTTCACTCAACTTCTCATATCCACAGACTTTCATGGATTCTCTCGTCTTATCCCCTACCCAGGAACCTTCCAGCATGATGATATTCTGAAATCCCGCTTCCTGCAGATATTCGATGATTCCAGCCACAATTTCAGGATGAGTTGTTGCCCCAAGAAAAGCCTCCGACGGAGCCACCAGGTTCGGCTTGATCCCAATCTTTTTGTCCCTCGCTCCGATCTGTGCTTCCAGTCCGGCAGCATACAGGATCTCTTTTGTCATCTCTTTATACTCTGTTCCATGAATCAACAGTAATTCTTCTTTTTCCATATCTGTTCCTTTCTGTCTGCTTTTTACGTAAGAGTCAAAAAACCCCGGAGTTCACCCCGGGGTTTTTATTTTTCTGTTTTATCGTAACTGTTCAGTACTCTCGCAGAATGCTACCTACTGAATAGTTGCGTTTTATCTTCTTTTCAGGAAATCCGGAATCTGGATATCTTTTCTCGGAACAGTACTGCTGGTCGGTGCTCCCGGATTTGCTTTTGGCATCTGGAAGCTCGGCATCGTCATACCCTGGGAAAATGCAGGTTTTTCCGGTGCTGCTTCTTTTACCTGGGCAGTCTGTACTGGCTGAGCAGGTACTGCAGAAGCTTTGCTTACGCTTGCCTGTTTTGCAGTTGCATCATTCAGTCCGGTTGCAATAACCGTGATCTTAGCAGAATCTACTGCGGTATCATCATACATAGCACCAAAGATGATGTTTGCATCTTCGCCTGCCAGGTTCTGTACATAGCTTGCAGCATCATTTGCATCCATCAGGGAGATATCTCCGGAGATGTTAATGATCACATGGCTTGCACCCTGGATGGTTGTCTCAAGCAACGGACTGGATACAGCCTGCTGTACAGCTTCCAGTGCTTTGTCGTCGCCCTTTGCCTCGCCGATACCGATATGAGCGATTCCTTTGTCTTTCATGACAGTCTGAACATCTGCGAAATCCAGGTTGATCAGTGCCGGCATGTTGATCAGGTCTGTGATGCCCTGTACTGCCTGCTGTAAAACTTCATCTGCTTTCTTCAGTGCTTCCGGCATCGTAGTCCGACGGTCAACGATCTCAAGCAGTTTATCATTCGGGATAACGATCAGAGTGTCTACGTTGTCTTTTAATTTATCAATTCCCATCAGAGCGTTGCTCATACGGGTTTTTGCCTCAAAACGGAACGGTTTTGTCACAACACCGACAGTCAGGATGCCCATCTCTTTTGCAATACCTGCAACAACCGGTGCAGCACCTGTTCCGGTTCCGCCACCCATACCACAGGTAACGAATACCATGTCAGCACCTTCCATCAGCTGACGGATCTCTTCCATACTCTCTTCTGCCGCTTTTTCACCGATCTCAGGCTTTGCTCCGGCTCCAAGACCTTTTGTCAGTTTCTCACCTATCTGTAATACGGTAGGAGCTTTGCAAAGAGTCAAAGCCTGTTTATCAGTGTTTACCCCGATAAACTCCACACCGCCGATTGTTTCTTCTACCATGCGGTTTACTGCATTATTACCGGCTCCACCTACACCAATTACTATAATCTTTGCAGATGATTCCGCTTCATTTGTCATAATCTCTAACAAAGTACTTCCTCCTTTTTTGCTTGCGCTTATATTTATTCCCTTCAGGGTACTTTTGCCTTATCTTAAAGAGTTACATATGGTTATATAATATAATTTCTTCTCTGATTAATCAACTATTTTTTTCAGATTTCATGTTTTTTTTCGAATTTTGTAAGGTTTTTCCGGATTTTGTTTTCCTGCGGTTTACTCCCCCGCAGTTTTCTGTGTCTCCGACGTATCTGTACCGTTTTGTTCTGTTCCTGCCCCGGTGTCCGTCATCCCCCCGTCTTCTTCGGTAGTACTGTTATCGCTTCCGTCTCCGGATCCGTTGTCCTGTGTGCTGTCATCCTGTGTCTTTGTATCTTCACCGGAAGCATCAGAATCAGGATCTGTCACGGTGTCTCCTTGTGTATCACTTTCATCTGTTGCAGAATCTGTGCTGCCCTCTCCCGCTCCTGCCGGATCCTGAGATCCGTCTTCAGTTTGTGTATCTGCCGCCGGATCTTCCGTATCTTCGCCGAAGTCTCTTCCCTCAATCTGTGCAATTTCCATTTTCAGTGTATACAGCGTCTCTTTCGAAAAGATAATGTTGGTAATATCCGTTTCATAATCTTCCAGGTGGAGAATACCCGTAAAATCAGATAATTTTGGAAGAATTGCCGCTACTCTGGTAATCTTTTCCTCCAACAGCGTATCTTTTCCCAGATTGCAGTGGATGTTTCCATTGTTATACACCAGAATAATCTCCTGATTCTCATCAAAACACACCATCTCCGGAAGAATTTCATACTTTTCCACCATACGGGTGATTCCAAGAATTGTATTATAGATACCATCTGCAATCGCCGGAATCGTATCTCCGAGTGCGATACCTTTTTCCTTGTCTGTGATGCCGATAACTCTTGGCACATCTGTTACTGCTGCCTTAAATTTTGTCGCGTTTTCATTCCCGGTATCAGACTCTACAGCCTGCAGTACCTGTCCCTCTGTACTGTCTGCCTGTTGCGTATCACTCTCTGTACCATCTTCTTTCTGTGCATCTTCTGTATCTGCCCTGTCCGTTGTATCGGCACTTTCTCCTGTCAGAGCTTCCAGTGCCGCATCCGCTTCTTTTGCGGCAGCTTCCTGTGCGGCCTGCTCCTTTAACTGATTCAGTTCTTCTTCTTCCTGATCCATGGACTCAATTTCATCCTGTTCCATAGCAGTCACTTCCACCACAAGTCCGTCCTTGTTAAAATACAGCCTCTCTGTTCCCTGAGTGATATAACCAACAATTTTTTTCTCATTTACATGGATCCGAATGGTATGGGCATTGACTCTCTCAAGATCAAAAGAATCCACAAACGGAATATTTTCTGCATTTTTATGTCTTTCAAATAACATCGCAAGCACCGTGTTAGATGTCAATGGTGTTGTCATCACATATTCTTTTACTTCTTCATCGGTGTATCTGGTATTTCCCACCACATACACTTTGTCTACCCGAAACAAAAAGAAAAATGCCAGCAGAGCCAGCAGCACGATGGCTGCCACAGCTCCGGCTGTAATCATTTTTCCTTCTTTTGTCAGCTCTATTCTTCTGAATCTTTTTTTCATTCTTCCACCTGTTCCCTTATTCTGATTACCGCACCCAATTGCCCGAACAACTGATCCGGTCGTTCATATCCCCGTTCTATATACTCCGCATGTTTCACGACGCTTTCTCCCTGTGCTGAAAGCCCCGCCACCACAAGCGCAGCACCTCCACGCAGTTCTCTGGCACATACCGTTGTCCCCGTCAGTTTTCTGCCACCACAGACAACCGCCTGTCTGCCGGTAACCGTGATCCTGCCTCCCATTTTTCTCAGTTCTTCCACTATCTGAAAGCGTTTTTCAAAAATCCTTTCTTCGATCCTGCTTTCTCCCGGAACTGTAAGAAGCACCGACATCAGAATTGACTGCATATCCGTGGGAAATCCGGGATACGGCATCGTACACACCTGCTCCACCGGAAAACGAATTCCGGCTGCATTCGCCCTTAGTGTACCACTCCTCATCTCCCATTGTCCACCCATTTTCTCATATACCCGAAGTACAGATTTCATTTCCTGCGGATCCACATCTTTCAGACCAATCTGACCTCTTGTGGCTGCAGCAGCATACAGACAGGTTCCCGCTACGATCCGGTCTGTAGGAATTGTATATTCCACATCCCGCAAAGCCGCGGCTCTGCGCATCCAGATTTTTCTTGTTCCGATCCCACGGATTTCCGCTCCCATCGCCTGTAAAAAATGACACAGATGCATGATTTCCGGCTCCAGGGCACAGTTTTCAAGAAGCGTTTCCCCCCGTGCCGTAACACCTGCAAGCAAAGCATTTTCCGTAGCACCCACACTGGAAATCGGAAAATGAATATGTGCACCGGAAAGGCCCTCCGGACATTCTCCGCAGATCTCCCCCTCTGTTTCCCTAATCAGGACACCCATTTTTTTCATTGCATCCAGATGCAGATCAACAGGACGTGCCCCGATCGTACAGCCGCCGGGATAACCGATCCGGATCTGCTTACATCTTCCAAGCATACTTCCGAGCAGCAGGATGGAAGATCGCATCGTGCGCGTCTCTTCTCCGGGAATACCGGTCTCACAGATCTTATTACAGTCCAGCTCCAGTGTATGGCCACTCCACGCGGTCTTTACTCCCATCGACCGTAGGATTGCTTCCATTTCAAACACATCTGCACGTTTTGAGAAGTATGCACAGTAATAATAAATTGGATGATGAACTTTAAACCAAGCAATACGTATTGCCATTAAA
>OLOH01001899.1_pt1 | contig 11124 bp, 10 predicted proteins | sample 1673221 | NCBI WGS metagenome assembly OLOH01 (sample SAMEA3136767, study PRJEB25190) | human gut metagenome
CGATCTTGCACCATATCGGCCTTCCAGATACTGCTTGTCAAAGGCCGCTGTGCTCTTGACGCGAGTATTGTCCTCCTGCCGGAATTCGTAAAGCGAATAAATCTCGCTCTCATGATTGTCATTCATTGCGGCAAACCAAATTTCATCACGGCGAAAAACAGTGTTTTTCATCGTAGTCAGGTCATGAGAACTGAATAACAGTTGTGCGCCCTTCTTGTTCAGTTCTTGGTTCTTGAACATCTGAATCACATACCGGAGCAGCTTCGGATGCAGCTTGGCATCCAGTTCGTCCACAACCACTGTGCGGCCTTCCTGCAATGCTACCATCAGAACCGGCAAGGCTGCAATCATTTTCTTGGTTCCATCCGACTCTGCTTCAAAGGGAAGCTCGTAGGCCTTGCCGTTGATCGTTCTTTGCGTGAACAGGTGCTTGCTATCTTCATCATAGCGATAACCGGACAAATCAATGCCTACATCATTTAGTGCATGAATCAAGCTTTCCTTGGTCGCTTCATTCTTGGACACCAGCACAATGTTTTCCGCTCTAGGGTTTGCGTAGCTCTGCGTAATGCAAGATTCAAACCAATTCTGCACTTCTGCAATCACAGGAATATTGTAGTTGATCGCCAAAAAAGAAAGATACGGCATCTTCGGGTTGACGTCCAGATTGATGCTCGCCTTACTGATGCTTGCACCCAATTCAATTTTCTGACCATCTCGCTCAAAAATCAAACCTGTCTTCTTGCCGCCCAGTGTGCGCCACAAGAGGGACTCAAAGACAATTTCTTCCTTGAGCGAAATGTAATACTGGTATTCCTTCTCGCCTACACGGAAGAACACCTGAAAAATCGTAGGCTCATTTGCAGAGCTTTCATCCAGCATAAAGGGAGCCACACTGCTGCCCTGCTGGAAAATCATTGGCTGCCGATTCTTCTCCAATGCATGAATCGGCTTCACAACAAGGTTAATCAGGCAAAAGAATGCCTGAAGCAGATTCGTCTTACCGCCACCATTAGGGCCATAGACCGCGCTGACCGGAAGCAAATCTTCCGCTTTCTCCTGCCGAATCAAGGCATCCTGAAACTCCGGAATTGCCATTGCACGGAAATCAAATGTCGTTTCATCCTTATAAGACTTAAAATTCTGAAAAGAAAATTGGCAAAGCATTCTTTCAACTCCTTCCTGTTATTAGTATACCTCATTTTCAATTTTTATTCCAGCATTTTAGAAAATTTCATTCTTATATAAGTTTTATAGTGCGAAACCGAAGAGTAAAAAGTTTTCATTTGTACAAAAAACGGAGCTTCCCGCAGCATTTTATCTGCGCAAAAGCTCCGCCTCATGGTCGCTTATGATTATCTTTTAGTAGAACTGAATTTCGGCGCCGCTTTCCTCTGCAATCTGAATCACTTCATCCACGCATTGGCCCGCTTCTTCCTCTGTATCGGGGTCGTATGCGTAAATATCATTCATCTGCGGACCAAACGCCGCACCGTCTGCAATTATCAGAACCTTCTCGGATTTCATCGGGAAGATCTTTTGTTTGATGTTATTATTTGTACCTTCTGTCTGCTCACAAAACAAGATACAAAATGCCCGCTGGCTTTTGATAAAGAAAACCAGACCTGTCTGATCGGACGAAAACCATCCCAAATGTCGAAACTGGATTTACTGTGATCTGTAATGATTTTTTCATTTGTCACAATGAATTTGAAGTGCAAAGATAGAAAATACGCCACCTTTGATCAAACCGTCCTATAAGAAATCCCAAAAAGCAGTTTATTATCATTCTATTAGATTTCGATCTATGGATAACAGTGTCATAAATCACCAGATAGAATGCTATGCGTTTTTATAGTAGTTGTTCCTCCCGATCAATTTCTATTTGATTCATAACATCCTGATAAATCACAAAATGAGGTGTTTTTTATGACAATGGCAAAGAAGCTCCCACTTTTAGCACCTTCCATTCATACGTTTGAAGTGAATGGAACGTACACGGATTGCGAAGCGAAGCGTACTGTATTTATGGCAATTCAAAAAATGGTATCCGCTGGAAAATACTATCGGATTCCGTATCATGGCTCCTCGAAAAAAGGCTACTCTTATAAAAGAAAGGATGGCGGTTTGACCATCACATTGGCAGATTATCCAGATTTTAAGAAGCGATACATAACGTTATCTGGTGTGAACCTCGCTCGGATTGCAGGTGATCCATCTCGTTTAAGTTTAACAGACTTATCACCAGAAGGTTTGGTCATGCAAGAGCAGGCATTTCTGGATGAATTGGAGCAGCTTGGATTCCTTGAAATTGAGGATTCTGTTAAATGGAAAATGCACCGGTTGGATATTACACAAGACTTCTATGTGAAATGCGATCCCTCGCTGATGGTAAAAATCATTCGTTATGCAGGAAGCGTTGACCCGTACAGGAAAGGTCGCGCACTGCACTATAACCAGCACAATGAGATCCGAAGCTGTAAATTTGAAAAAACGTGGTACGATTTTGCACTCTATGACAAGCATCAGCAGCTCTTGAATTGTGAAAAGGAGAGCTATCCGATTTCACCAGACGATTTGGAACGCTCAAAAAATCTGGTTCGATATGAAATTCAATTAAAGCGCCCGAGTCTGAAAGAATTTGAGCACGATAAGTTGGAATCGAAATCCTCAAAGTTCCGGTTTGAAAATCATGCGCTGTTTCATTATTTTGACAAAATCAGCGATGATATTCCGCTCTTTCTATATCGGTATGCCGTCGATTATTTTGGCAAGCATTCGTGGTATAACGTTCCAACTGCCCTGAAAGCCGTACAAATGAGCAATCTTGATGACGATACCAAAGAACTTGTCAGTGCGTATATCGAAGCGCAGGATGAGCCGGAACTAACTGATAAGATACATCATAAAAAGAAAATCGCAAAAGCTTTGGAAAAATTAGAGATCAACGATGTAATTATCCCTTGCCGCATCCTGAACAATCGTCAATGCGTCCGATTTCCATGTGCGCCCTTATGCACAAGGATACAAGGGCTTTGAGCGAACAAAAAATGATCCGTGTAAAACAGAACGAAAATTCACCAGAATCACAAGAATGGAGTTGATTTTCAATGCTAGACAACTATCCCGATGTCCTGAGCTTCCGGCAGGTCATGGAAATTACGCATGTTGGCAGAAATCTACTGCTTCGTCTTCTGAACAGCGGCGAAATTCCCGCCTTCAAGATGGGAAAGCTCTGGAAGGTTTACAAGCAAGACCTGATCCAGTATATGAGCCAATGTCCGTAAGCCGTATCCTTCGTTTGGGGCAGTCATAACCACCGGCTGAGCCGGTGGCCTAAGTAAGCCCTAGAAGAGCATCTTACTGGCAAATTCCCTGCAAGGGGCTATGAACTAACGTCTTTCATCTGCATTACTTGCCATACTGCTCTAACGCGCTATGCCCATAAAGTACATCTTCTAAAATGACAATTCTTTGTCATCTCGCTTCGCTCGAATCTTATAGCTAAAGCATTTTTACTTCACCAACCTAGCTGGTGGTTTTGAATCGCTCATGTCCTCTCCCCCACCCCCCCCAAAAAAAATAAGGCTGTGTGAATTTTTGATTCGCACAGCCTTATTTTATGCTTTAAACAGCATCAAAGGTTTCAAGGATAGCCCAAGGATTTTCGTCATTATACCGTACCGTAGCAAATCCTACTGTTTCGATATATTTCACAACATCACCACCGACAACAGCAGTTGTGGCATAGCCAACAGTTTCCCATTGGCCATCTCGGTTAAGTGCCTCAAAAGACCAGAAGATAAAACCGATATTGTCATAACGGACATTATCCACTTTTCCGAAGTTCGAGATGGAAACTTGGACATTTTCGACAATACTACCATCATCACAGTAGAAGTTATAAAAAGCCGTGTCACCGTTACATCTTATCATCTGGCCAAAATAACCGCTACATGGAGCCTGGTAACCGTTAGCAACAATATGTCTCTGAGATTCATCCATGGCATCATACATGGCTTTATTTGCGACAGTAGAGTTGTACAGATTGGTGTACTGTGCAAGATACTTGGAGTTAGGATACACAGATTTGTAGTATTCATATGCGGTGATGAACTCACTGTTCGTTGGTTTTCCGCGCAGGTTGTGGATGGTGTAGCCGAAGTAGCTGTTGAGGGTGTCCACATCGCCCCGGTCCCATGCCACCTCGATGGCGTGGCGGATGGCGCGCTCCACCCGGCTGGCGGTGGTGCCGTTTTTCTTGGCGATTTCCGGGTACAGGCGCTTGGTCACGGCGTTGATGTACTCCGGCTCGTTCATGGTGAGCAGGATGGCATCCCGCAGGAACTGGTAGCCCTTGATATGGGCAGGGACGGTATCAGAGTAGGCAATAAATCTAAGTCAAAATCTTATTATTTGTTGGTATAGTCTCGAACGCTTTATTGTGCTACCAGTATACCTCATTCCACCTATAAAAGCAACTTCTCTTTACGGTTTGTATTGCAGCGGATGGCGTTTTGTGTCCACTGCCGTCTGTGCTTCATTCACTTGTCAGAATCAAAACAGGCTCTAGCAAGCCCTACAACACATCAATCTTTCATGCGGGTACTTTCATTATCTAAGACAAAAAGACTGTCAAAACGTCTGCTAGAACGTCTGACAGCCCTCTAATATAGTCCCTACGAAACCGACTATAAAATATATCTTTTGTTCGTCTGGTCTTTCTTGCTACCCGACGGGGCTATGGTTGCTGCTTGGCTGAGGCCGTTTAATCCCGCCGGGAGAATACCGTTTTCTCACATCTAAGAAAAAAGACCATCCGCTTGTGCAAAGTCGATAGACTCCATGATTATGCCGCTTTCTGTGCGGCCAATCTTTCCCGTTCGCGGCGCATTCTATCTAACTCTATGTGCTGTTGTTTTGAAGTGCAGATTTGAATATTCCAGACTTCATTATCAGCTTTTTCTTTCCAGTGATGGACTTCGCATTTAGAGAAGTCCGTTCCTTCAGGCATCAACGGCAACAGGAAATAATAGGCGACCACCCTATGAAGAAGTAGTCTGGTGTATTCGCCCTCTCGTCGAAACGTCACAGTATAATAACCGTTTTCTTTCGGCTTTGGAACCATCAATACAGCTTTATACCCAGCATAGCTTTTAACACGTGCGTAGTTACTAACTAAGTACGTATTATTACTATGCTGAAATGCGCCCAGTGCCCAATCATCGACAAAAAACCACTCTTCGCCGTCTAAATCCTGTATGTCATCTAAGCAGTATTCATCATCATAGACAGTCCGAACAATTTCTTTCATAGTGTACGAGATACGTATGTTATTCACATCTCTTAAATATACACGATGGTTTACAGCCGGACTGACTACTTGATTTTTTGCATTGTCGTAAATTGTGTACGCTGCCCTGCAATCTGTGATAATCTAGGTTATTGTGTATCTGTTTACAGCAAGCGCTGGAAAAAACAGGCCTAGGTCTAAGACCTAGCCACTACGGTTAAAGTTCATATTTTTTATAATCATATGAAAACCTCCATAATAAATTATTGTAGTATGCCCGCAGCGGTAGCCCATAAAGCGAACGCAAGCGGGCATACGGTAAAATGAAAATATTATATTTTGAAAAATCTAAAAACAATTCTTCTTTAGATTTTGAAAATATCTCTTTTTCTCTTTAAGGGTAATGTGTCCAAACCCCAACAAAACAAGGGGCTAAAATCAAGATTTAGCACACTTTTTGTGCCAAAGAATTTTATCCCAGCCAATCGAGCAACAGTTTCCTCATTCTGGCACTGGGCAGATATAATGACACTGCCTCTCCTCTTCTAATTGCAGAACGCCAAATCCATTGCATCAACTGTGCCAGCGCGTACAAGTCCGCATCAAATTCGGCTGTTGTACCTTGTGAAAGATACTGCACCACTGGTGGAACGGGAAATATATTACAAAGATATATCAATGTCGTTCTGTCTGCATACCGATTTGTGGCTCGTGCATTGCATGAAACAAAATTAACCCCGCACGGCCTCGTACATTCATTACAACTGATTCTTCCACTCCATCTGCAATTGGCTTTCATTCTTCGGTTTTCATATTTGTTTGCAGCAGGTTTGAAGGTTGTCCACATAACTGTGTTCTTTGGCGCGTGTCTGTAATTCTGGATATAGTTCATCGCATTTCGTTTAAGAATATTTATATATTCTTTGTTCTTTCTGCTCTGATGCCATGATGATGAAAGGCCAGAATATTCTTGAATATTCCTTTTCTTTTTAGATTCTGGCAAATAGTTGGTATTCAATCTTCCCTCATATACATCTAAAAGGGATTTAATTCTGACTTTCTCCAATTTTGACACTTCTTCATATCCCTGTGAAAAATAATATTTTTCTTGAGAATCCTTTTCAATGTGCAAATATTGAAAGGACATTCCATATTTCTGGAAATACAGGAATAGCATACTTCCACGAAATAGAAAGGTCATAATGTAGACTTGGTGAAAAGCCTCAAATATTCCCGGCGGCAGTTGCCAAAGAATTATATTCTGTTCCACTTCATAAAGTGCTTTCTGCTGAATCTCGCGCTTTGTCCGTTCAAAGTCACCGTGATACTGTGAATCAAGCCACTTTACTCTTTTAGATGTCGGGTCAATTTCTATAAGGCGCTGCTCTTTCAGAATTTTCAAATCGTCTTGTGTAATATCTGATAATTCAACCACTTCTATTTCTTCATCTAAGAATAGTGTGTAATCAAATTCTTTAATGCGGTCTATCGCAGTGTCATTCAATAGCTTAAACAGTTCATGCGACAGAACTACATTCTGCCCTTCAGAAAGTAGGCGCAAAAGGTCAGCGGATTTTGTAGGGAGTGCTCCTGTGTCGGATGGCTCTTTGAACTGCAAGTCCGGGCAAGCGCTCTATACCCGCGTGCATTCCGACAGATATGGCGTAACATACAGGTAGCGCTTCTCCCTGTTGTCATTGATGTACTGCAAGGCGGCACTACTCTTGCCCTTGCCCATGATATTGTCGATGATATTGATTATAGGAATCATCCTTTCTTGTGAATATTTTCAAGAGAACTTTCAGATGCCGCGGCCATTGTCCTTGGCTCTCTTGGTGGCACCATCATAGCACTAAGCCGCCGAAAAGTCAAGGGCTTTTGAAGAAGAAATTCAATTTGTTTTCGTTGTTTTTTCATATCAAGATATGATAAATCCTTTTCCAAAAGATACAGCACTCGATTTTACACCTGTTGTTTTCTAAAGTCAAGAACTTTTGAAAAATTCATTTTTCGTTAATAATTCAGCTTTTACAACTGTATATATTCATATCATTATTATATCGTATATCGTTTTGATTTTTCTGTGTTATGAACACAAATCTGGTAAAAATTAAATCAGTCACGATTTTTCTCAGAATACAGATTGAATGGCTACTACGCTATTTTAACAAAAATTCGTTCCGGGTTTGTTTTTAGGCGGGGGAGTGTATTCCCGACAAAAAAAGCACCCCTTGCGGGGTGCGTAGTATTATGCCAGTCCTCTGTCCTTCAACATCTTATCCAGTGTTGGGCGGCTGATTTTCAATTCTGCTGCAAGTTGCGTCTTGTTCAGTTCCCGGTGCTGGTAACGGTCATACGCTGCACAGAAGGTCTTATCATCAATCCGCTTGACCTGACCGCCTTTGAACTTGCCCGCTGCTTTAGCGATTGCAATTCCTTCCCGCTGACGTTCCAGCAGGTTCTCACGTTCAAACTCGTTGATGGCTGCAATCATTGTCAGCATCAATCTGCCGTTTGAAGTGCTTGTATCAAGATTCTCCTTATTAGATACAAGGTGTACGCCTTTTTTCTGCAACTGGTCTACAATAGCTAAAAGGTCTTTTGTAGAACGTGCAAGGCGGCTAAAGTCGTGAATATAAACCGTGTCGCCTTCTCGCACATAGTCCAACATAGCTTTAAGCTGTGGGCGGTTCATGTTCTTGCCGCTGACCTTTTCCGTAAACCACTTGTCGATGCCGTGCTTTTTGAGGGCTTCAATCTGCCGCGCCTCGTTCTGTTCAGCGGTGGAAACTCGTACATAAGCAATGTGTGCCATACTGCAAGCCTGTCCTTTCATCCTGTGATTATCTCCACCCTTATTGTATCTCAATGTAAAAGTGAAGTCAATAACTTTATTTACATTTTGCAAAACAAATCTAAAATAAAGCTTGTTTTTACAATAATAGCGGCTTTTGGGATGTAATAGGCAAGTATACTCTGTTTTGACAAAATTCACATCTAAATAAGAAAAGACCGCAAGCGGCTTTTGTTCCGTCTGCGGTCTTGTGCTTAGATTGCTCTTAGGTTAGATTCTTCATAGCGTAGTCTATCGCGTCTTTTTCATAGCCTTCAAATTCAAGCTGTTCGCGAACTTGTGATTTAGACAAATCCAGATTATGATAGTACCATTCTGCCTTTGAAAGTGCATTTCTATGCTCTTGTGTTATATTATTCGTGCTACTCGATGTAGAACTATTGCTCTTGCTTGGCTTTTTACCTACACCGGGGCCACCTGTAGAATATCCATTATTTGAGGTGCTAGATGTTGAGGGATTGTCCCGTTCCTCATCGGTACTGACAGTTAGCTTTTCGTTAAAAACGCTGTACCATTTTCCATTGCTATGAATGTCTCCCAAAAGAATAGAATTGAATCCCATGCTGGCCTTAAAGATTGATTCATTCATTTTGTCGGACAATTCATCGTATTTTTTTATGATTGTATCATTTGCTAAAGAACTAAGTGCTCTTCCGTTTATATTGTCACACTCGATATTGATATAAAAAATAGGCGTACTTCCCGTTATTGGAAAATTTTTCATAGTTGCTTTCGGGTTTGAGAAGCCGCAGCTTTGGGCAAGCTTTTCAGCAACTTGTAAGATTGTCTTTTCTAATTCGATACCGCTATCCAATGGAGAGGTCAGCCCCATGAAACTCATTGCACTAGCTGTATTTTCAATAGCGGTCTGATATTCCCCCTGCTCCACTAAAGCATCTTGCTGTTTCCAATACAAGTCTAACATTTCGGTTGCGCGTTTCTGTGCTTCTGTATAGTTAGAATCATCTTCTATCACTTTTTGGTACAGCGAATAGGCTTTGAAATATTCGCCGCCTTCTTGATAGTTCTCAGCTGACTTGAACTTTCGTTCCGACTCCTCAAGCGCCGCCTTGCGCTCTTGTTCTTCCTTAGATATTGCTTCTGACGTTGCTGTGGTATCTACGGTTTCCTGTTGTGAACTTTGGCTTACTGAATTGACTGCTGTGCTATCTGCTGTACTTGCGCCGTCGCTGCATCCAGCAAGCAACAAAACACAAAGCAACACTGAGCCAACTGTCCCGGCTATTTTACGCCTCATTCCGATTTTCCTCCTAACTGGTAAATGACTGTTGTTCGGTTGTGTCTGTCCTCCTTTTGTCAATTATACATCTAAAGACTACAAATGTATACACTTATAGTTCAATTATTATAATTGTAGGCTACAAAAGCATCCGCCTTTTGGCTACACTTGTAGTAAAAAGAGGTGCGTTATGGATAACAACTTGAACAAAAAGCTTATAATTCGTCCCCGCCGGGCTGCATTGGGTAAGACCGCCGTTGTTTCCGTGCGCCTGTCAGAGGATACTATCAAGCGTTTGGACGCTATCACCACACAAACCGGGCATAGCCGCAATGAACTGATTCAGTTATGCGTTGAGTTTGGGCTGGAAAACCTTGAAATCAAGGATGATTGATAACTACACTCTATCTAAAAGAACGAGCCGCAGCTGGGGAAGTGATTCCTGTCTGCGGCTCTTCTATTTAGATTATCTTACTAAGCGGGCTGTGCTTGCGGTACATCTCTGCAAGGTCGTCTTGGTTCACATCCAAATAGGCTTGCTCCGTCACGGTGACGCTGCTGTGCCCTAGCAAGCGGCTCAAGGTGTAGATGTCGCCGCCGCTCATAAGAAAGCGCTTTGCAAAGTTGTTTCGGAAAACATGCGGGTGAATGTCCTTTAGTCCTATCCGCTGGGCATACTTGCGAACATTGGCTTCAAAATTATTCACCTCAAGAAATTTACCTTTGTTTGTACAGAACAGAAAATCACTGTCCCGGTATCTATCCTTATACTTTATCCACCGTTGCAGTTGCGTTGCCATTTTGTCAGAGAAGAACACATAGCGGCCTTTCTTACCCTTGGTGTTCTCCGCCGGGAGATAGATGTACCGTTTTTGCAAATTCACATCCGTTACTTGAGTCAATAGACATTCGTTGACTCTCATGCCAGTATCTAACAAGAGCTGAATGATGATAGAATCCCGGTACTCGCTAAAGCTGGCCGTGTTCATGTTCCGCAGCAGTTTGCGGAAGTCCTCATCCGACACGAACTCAAGCGGGCGGCGTTCTACCTTGATGTAATCGCCACGTTTGACAGGCGAACGGAGAATCAAATCTTCTTCCACACACCAGCCAAAGAAAGCGCTCATGTTCCGCAGGTAGTTGTTGATAGTCACATCTGACACTTTCTTGCCAAAATCCAACCGCCGCTCCTGATAGTTCCCGCTGTTCGGGTTGCTTGTGACAGTATACTTGCCCCGTTCCTTTATCTGCTTAACGTAGTTCTGAATAACCGTGTGCGTGATTTTCTCTGTCTGTGTGATGCCCTGTTCATCAAGGTAAAGCATCAAAAGGCGCAACGTTTGTTCATAACTTCCAATCGTCTTTGCTGCAAGCCCTTTGTTTTCACAGTGTTCAATGAACATCTCCACATCCCGGATAAGCATAAAAAATAACCTCCTGTATTTGCCGGGACTATGACCCAATAAATACAGGAGATTTATTGCCTTAGATTCAAGCTATTTATTGGTCTGGTTCCATATTTCCACAACGTTTTTCGCTTTATTTATTGGTACGGCTCCCATTGTTGGAATATTATGGAATGTTTTCAGACGATTTACCGTTTCTCTCTTACCCCACCCGCTGCCGCTTATCCAGCCGCATCTTGTCAGCAATCATCGCGATGAACTCACTGTTGGTGGGCTTACCGCGCAGGTTATGGATGGTGTAGCCAAAGTAGCTGTTGAGGGTGTCCACATC
>OLOH01001907.1_pt1 | contig 11095 bp, 6 predicted proteins | sample 1673221 | NCBI WGS metagenome assembly OLOH01 (sample SAMEA3136767, study PRJEB25190) | human gut metagenome
CGACCTCGGGGCTCAGGGACAGTTTGCCGTCCGAGAACGCGCCCGCGCCGGAGAAACCGGTCGTGATATGGCAATACGGCTTGCAGTTCATGCACCGGCCAGTCTTGGCCTTCGGGCAGCGGCGGTTTTCAATGGCCTGCCCCTGCTCAATCATGACGATCTTTTCCGGGGAGCCGCGGCGCAGCAGCTCCAGCGCCGTGAAGATTCCGGCAGGGCCCGCACCGACAATGACAACATCTGCGTTCATGAAGGTTCCTCCTTAGATTGTGTTTTCTTTCTCTGGGTCTGACCAAAAACGCGCTGCTGAGCGCAGCAAAGCACAGCAAAAACACCGCACTGTGTGCGGTGTTTTTGCTGTGTGTGGTTCTCGATCTGGAGCGGGCAACGAGATTCGAACTCGCTACCTCCACCTTGGCAAGGTGGCGCTCTGCCAAATGAGCTATGCCCGCATTTCGTGAATGCAAGCGTTATTTTACCACAAAAAGCCGACTTGTCAAGCCTTTTTTGATCTTTTTTGCGAATCCGGCGTTACAGCTTCTGTCCCTCGCGCCAGATGAACGACTGCGCCGCGCAGGCCGGGCAGCCCTCCGCGTCCCACTGATAGGTGCTGCGCATGCTCTCATCGCTGCGCAGCCACAGCGTCTCCGACTGCATGGACAGATCCAGATGATAGTAATTGCCGCCGACCTGCACGATGTTCCAGCAGCGATCCGTCCCCTGGAAGCGGCCGCTGACGACCTGGCACGGGATGTTCAGCGCGTCGCAGACCGCCTTGTAGGCCATGGCCAGACCGTAACTGTCGGCAGAACCGTTCACGAGCGCATCATACGCCGTGCTCACGGGCGAGATCCGCTGCTCGCAGGCGCGCATGACGACGAGCGCCGCCTGCAGCGGTGTCTCCTGCTCGCCTGTCGTGAGCGCAGACGTAAGCGTGCGCACGCGGCCGTCGAGCTGGGTGCGGCGGTCATTGACCGCGGATTCGCTGACACTGTACTGCAGCGTGATGCCGAAGATCTTCTGGCTGTTGCTGCTGCCGCTGTAGACCGTCACGTCGATGCTCGGGAAATCCACAACGAGCTGCGGCTGGTTCAGGCACGCCGAGCGCACGAGCGCGGCCACATCGTCCGTTTCGAGCGTGCTGGTGCTGATCTGGATGGCAAACTGCGTCTTTTGCCGGTCGAGCGCATCGACCACGCAGTCGAGGATGCTCTTTTGCGTCTGGGCGCTGTAAATGGAGCGCACCTCGCTCTCCGGCCGGTTGTAGGTGATGGTGATGCTCGCCTCGCAGTAGGCGATCACCTGCTCGGTCTCATAGCTGACGCTCTCGATACAGTACGCGCCGATGGCAGTGCCGGTGCGCAGCTCCTCACAGGCGGCGGCCAGATCGTCGGCAATGATGCCGTCATAGTCGCCGAAGGCCAGCACGAACGAGCGCTCGTACTGCGCCGCCATGGTATTGAGCGCGCGCATGAGACCCGCATAATTGCGGATCTGCGTCGTGTCGGCATCCGTCAGGAGGTTCGACGGCTCCTCATACGGGCGCACCGACAGATATTCCTTGTCAAACACGGACGTGCATCCGCACAGCGACACCAGCAGTGCCGCCAGCAGGATGCCGGCGATGCAGCGTTTGTGCATACCCCGCTCCTTTCAATCGTCGCCGTAGATGTTTCCAAAGCCGCGGCCAAAGACGTCCTTGGCCTCGGACACGATGACAAATGCCTTTCCGTCCACCGAGCGCACGACCTCGCGCAGCTGGGCGATCTCCGGCCGCTTGACCACGCAGAGGATGACCTGCATTTCCTTGCCGGACCACGCGCCCTCGCCGCGCAGCAGCGTGACGCCGCGGCCCATCGTGCAGGTGATGGCGCTCTTGATGGCGTTGACGTTGTTCGTGATGATGTAGCACACCTCCGACACGCCGGGGCCGTAGAGCACAAGGTTGACGACCTTCGAGCTGATGAACATCTCGATCATGGTGTACATGCAGCTGTCGTACTTTTTGAACAGGAAGGCAAACGTCAGCACGACCACGACGTTCATGCCGAACAGCAGCGTGCCGAAGTTGATGTACGGATAGCGCCGGCGCAGCATCTTGGCCACGATGTCCGTGCCGCCGCCGGTCGTGCTGGTGGTATAGATCAGGCCGTAGCCCGCACCGTTGAGCACGCCGCCGTAAACTGCGCCGAGCATCGGCTCGTCCGTCACGACAAGGCCGGTCAGCGCGAGCGCGTCGATGAGCACGGAGATGAGCGCCATGACGCACAGCGCCAGAACGAGCCGGCGCGTGCCGAGGCGGTGCCGCCAGCCGAGATAGAAAATGGGGATGTTGATGAGGATCGACAGCACGCCGACGGGGATGCCGGTCAGCAGGCGGATGATCTGGGCGATGCCGGTCACGCCGCCGGAGACGATGCTGTTCGGGAACGTGAAGAACTGGAACGCCGCGGCCACGAGCGCCGAACCGACGACCAGCTTCATATAATCAAAAGCGGAAAAACGATGCAGATCCATATCTCTCTCTCCTCAGATCAGGCTCATCTGCTCCTCGCCGCGGTCGTCCTCGCGCAGCAGCGCGCCGGCGGCCGGCAGACTCCTGGCGCGGTAGCGCGCATGGTTGCGGATGAGCGTATCGGGCGCAAACTGTGCCTGTGTGACAACGGCCTTTTTCTTCAGCGCCATGACGGCGACGCCCTGCGTCGTGCGCGAGGCCTTGAGCGACACGGCCTCCGGCGGGAAGAGCAGCGCGCGCCCGTCGGACGCAAAGAGCACGACCTCGCTGCCCTCGTACAGCGGCAGCACGGCCACGAGCGGGCTCTTGTCCGAATACGCGCCGGTCAGGCGGCGGCGGTTCGTCTTGGTCTCATACGCCGAGACGGGGATGCGCGCGGCCTTGCCGTTTTCAAACACCAGCAGCAGCTCGCCGCGGTAGTCGCCGGGGTCGACCATGCACAGGACGTGCTCGTCGGCGTCCATGGACAGCACCGTCGGCAGGTACACGCCGAGCACGGACGCCTTCGTGTCCGCAAAGTCGCAGAGCTTGGCCTTATACACCTGTTGACGGTCGGTGAAGATGAGAAGTTCCCCGCGGTTCGTCGCGCCGAAGCTCTGGCTGAGCGCGTCGCCGTCCTTATACTTCTGCTCGCCGCTCATGCGCAGCGACTGCGGCGTGATCTTCTTGAAATAGCCCTCGTGCGAGAGGAACAGCTGCACCGGGTAATCCGGCACAAGATCCTCGGCCGGCATCTGCGCCACGGACTCCGCCGCGACGATGCCCGTGCGCCGCGGCGACGGGTACTTGCGGATGATCTCCTTGAGCTCGCGGATGATGATGCCGCGGATGCGGCGCTTGCTCTCGAGCGTCGCCTCGAGGTCGGCAATGTCTTTTTCCAGCGCGTCGGTCTCGGCCGTGCGCTTGAGGATGTACTCGCGGTTGATGTTGCGCAGCTTGATCTCGGCCACGAAGTTTGCCTGCACCTCGTCGAGATCAAAGCCCGCCATGAGGTTCGGCACCACGTCGGCCTCGCGCTCGGTATTGCGGATGATGGCGATGGCGCGGTCGATATCGAGCAGGATCTTGCCGAGGCCCTGCAGCAGGTGGAGCTTGGCGCGCTTTTTCTGCAGGTCGAAGAACACGCGCCGGCGGATGCACTCCATGCGCCAGGCGATCCACTCGTCGAGGATCTCGCCCACGCCCATCACGCGCGGGTTGCCGGCGATGAGGATGTTGAAGTTGCAGGCGAAGCTGTCGCACAGCGGCGTGAGCCGGAAGAGCTTTTGCATGACCTGCTCGGGATCTGCGCCGCGCTTGAGGTCGATGGCGAGCTTCAGGCCGCTGAGGTCGGTCTCGTCGCGCATGTCGGCCACCTCACGCAGCTTGCCCGCCTTGACGAGTTCGGCCACCTTGTCGATGACGGCCTCGACGGTCGTGGAATACGGGATCTCATAGATCTCGATGATGTTTTCCTTCGGCAGGTGCCGCCAGCGGGCGCGCACCTTCACGCTGCCGCGGCCGGTGCGGTAGATCTGGGCCATCTCGTCACGGTCGTACAAGATCTCGCCGCCGGTCGGAAAGTCCGGCGCCGGGAGCGTTGAGAGCAGGTCGTGGTTCGGGTTCTCGAGGTAGGCGATCGTCGTGCGGCAGACCTCCTCGAGGTTGAAGCCGCAGATCTGGCTGGCCATGCCGACGGCGATGCCGAGGTTCGCCGACACGAGCACATTGGGAAAGCGCGTCGGCAGCAGGGCCGGCTCTTTCATGGAGCCGTCGTAGTTATCGACAAAATCGACGGTGTCGCTGTCAATGTCGCCGAAGAGCTCGGCGCAAATGGGCGCGAGCTTCGCCTCCGTGTAACGCGAGGCGGCATAGGACATGTCGCGCGAAAACACCTTGCCGAAGTTGCCCTTAGAGTCCACAAACGGCGTCAGCAGCGCGCCGTAACCCTTCGAGAGACGGACCATGGTCTCATAGATCGCAGCATCGCCGTGCGGGTTGAGGCGCATGGTCTGGCCGACGATGTTGGCCGATTTTGTGCGCCCGCCCGTGAGCAGATTCATCTTGTACATCGTGTACAGCAGCTTGCGGTGGCTGGGTTTGAAGCCGTCGATCTCCGGGATCGCGCGCGAGACGATGACGCTCATCGCATACGGCATATAGTTTTGCTCCAGCGTCTCGGTGATGGGCTGGGAGATGACCTCCGCCTTGAGCCCGACGACGTTGGGGTCAACGGTTTTCTTGATTTCCGGTGCTTTTTTTCTCGGCATAACGTTACCGTTCCTTTACGCAAGTTTTTCTCAGGAAATATCGGCCAGATCGAGAAACTGGCTGCCGCACTCGGCAATGTGCGCCTTGCGTCCGGCGAGATTGTCGCCCAGGAGCAGGTCGAACACCTGCGCCGTGCGCTCGACGTCCTCCGGCATGACACGGATGAGCTTGCGCGTGTCGGGGTTCATGGTCGTGAGCCACATCATCTCGGGGTCGTTCTCGCCGAGACCTTTCGAGCGGTTGATGTCCGCCTTTGCGCCGCCGAGGCTGTCGACGATGGCCGCCTTCTCACGGTCGGAATAGGCAAAGTAAGTCTTGCCCTTGCTCGCGATCTCATACAGGGGCGACTCGGCGATGTACACATAGCCCTCGCGGATGAGCGTCGGTGCGAGCCGGTAGAGCATGGTGAGGATGAGCGTGCGGATCTGGAAGCCGTCCACGTCGGCATCGGTGCACAGGATGATCTTGCTCCAGCGCAGCGCGTTGATGTCGAACGACGCAATAGACTTGTTCGCCTTCGACTTTACCTGCACGCCGCAGCCGAGCACCTTAATGAGATCGGTGATGATCTCACTTTTGAAAATCTTGTCGTAATCCGCTTTCAGGCAGTTCAGAATTTTGCCGCGAATCGGCATCACGGCCTGATAGTTCGGGTCGCGCGCCTGCTTGACCGCACCGAGAGCGGAATCGCCCTCCACGATAAAAATCTCACGCTCGGAAACATCCTTGCTGCGGCAGTCCACAAACTTCGCCACGCGCCCCGTGATATCCATTTTGGCCGTCAGCTTGCCCTTTAAGTTGAGGCGCGTTTTTTCGGCGTCCTCGCGGGAGCGCTTGTTGATAAGCACCTGTGCGCCGATTTTCTCCGCCTCAATGGGGTTTTCGATGAAATAAATTTCGAGATTATGGCGGAGCATCTCCACCATCGCTTCCTGAATGCCCTTGTTGTTGATGGCCTTCTTTGTCTGGTTCTCATAGGAGGTCATCGTGGAGAACGAGGACATGACGATAACAAGGCAATCTTCCACGTCCTGAAATTTAATTTTGCTTTCGGATTTATTATACTTGCCGTTCTGCTTCAAATACGCGTCAATCTGGTACACGAACGCGTTCTGCACGGCCTTGTCCGGCGCGCCGCCGTATTCCAGCCAGCTCGAGTTGTGGTAGTATTCCGTCAAATGCACGCGGTTGGAAAATGCTACCGCGGCGTTGATCTTCACATTGTAAAGCGGCAGGTCTTCGCGGTCGCGCACGCGTTTTTCGGACTGCCAGAACTGCACGGAGGTCAGCGCATCTTCGCCCACCAGCTCGCGCACATGATCTAAAATGCCGTTTTCGTAGCAGAATTCCGTCGTCTCGAATTTGCGCGGCGAAACTTCGTTTTTGAAAATAAACTTCACGCCCGCGTTGACGATGGCCTGCCGCTTGATGATGTCCGTGTAATAGTCCGCCGGCACGTCAATGTCCGTAAACACCTTGATATCCGGCTTCCAGCGGATGCGCGAGCCCGTGGCCTTCTTGCCGTAAGGCTCCTTATTGAGTCCGCCTACGTTCTCACCGTGCTCAAAGTGCAGCGTATAGCGGAAGCCGTCGTAGCGAATATCCGCGTCCATGTATTCGGAGGCATACTGCGTGGCGCACAGACCGAGACCATTCAGGCCCAGCGCGTAATCGTAGTTGCCACCGTCATTGTTGTTATACTTGCCGCCCGCATACATCTCGCAGAACACAAGCTCCCAGTTGTAGCGCTCCTCACGCTTGTTGTAATCCACCGGGATGCCGCGGCCGTGGTCTTCCACCTCAACGGAATGGTCGGCATAGCGCGTGACGGTGATCTCCTTGCCGTAGCCCTGGCGCGCCTCATCAATGGAGTTCGAGAGGATCTCGAAAATCGCGTGCTCGCAGCCGTCGAGGCCGTCTGAGCCGAATATGACCGCCGGACGCAGACGCACACGGTCCGCGCCCTTCAGACTTTTGATGCTGTCGTTGCCGTAGGTTTGCTTTTTAGCCATTCACCATGTTCCTTTCCTCAAGCGGGCAAAATAATACCCGCACGGGATTGCCCATAAACAAACGTAAAGGGAATGCAAATGAGCACATTCCCTTTCGTCAAAAATTATTCGTTCGTGTTCGCGTCCGGTTCCGTCTGCGCTTCGGTCGGCAGCTCTGTCGTTTCCGGCGCTGCCGCTTCTGCCGGGATGATGCCCGCAGCGGCAGTCTGTGCGCTCGGCAGCAGCTTACCGTTCATCACGTCAAGGAACTCGTCGGCGTCCAGCTTTTCGCGCTCAAACAGCACACCCGCCAAACGGTGCAGCAGATCAATGTGTTCGGAGAGCACTTTCTTCGTCTTATCATACGCGTCGCAGATGATGGACTTAATCTCCTCGTCAATCTCCGCGGCGGTCTCCTCGGAATAGTTTGAGACATGACCCATCTCCTTGCCGAGGAACGGATTGCTGCTGTCCGCACCGTACGTGATCGGACCAAGACGGTCGCTCATGCCGTACTTTGTGACCATCGCGCGGACGATCTTCGTGGCGCGCTCAATGTCGTTCGATGCGCCCGTAGAAATATCGTCAAGCACCAAGGCTTCCGCCACACGGCCGCCCAGCAGCACGATGAGCTCCTCGCACATCTCATTGCGGCTCTGGTAGGACTTATCCTCCGTCGGCAGGTGCATCGTGTAGCCGCCTGCCATGCCGCGCGGGATGATGGAAATCTGGTGCACCGGGTCCTGCGAATCGCAGAAGTACGTCGCAATGGCGTGTCCTGCCTCGTGGTACGCGGTCAGCTTCTTCTCTTTGTTCGTCATCACGCGGCTCTTCTTTTCGGTACCGACAACGACCTTGATCGTCGCTTCCTCGATTTCCTCCATCGTGATGGACTTGTGGTCCTTGCGGGCTGCAAGCAGCGCCGCTTCGTTTAAGAGGTTCTCAAGGTCTGCACCGGTAAAGCCGGCGGTGGATTTTGCAATGGTGGAAAGGTCAACGTCCGGTGCAAGCGGCTTGCCCTTTGCGTGTACGCGCAGAATATCCTCTCTGCCGCGCACATCCGGGTAGCCCACCATCACCTGGCGGTCGAAACGGCCGGGACGCATCAAAGCCGGGTCCAGAATATCCGGGCGGTTCGTTGCCGCAATCATGATGACACCCTCGTTCGCGCCGAAGCCGTCCATCTCAACGAGCAGCTGGTTCAGCGTCTGCTCACGTTCGTCGTGGCCACCGCCGAGACCCGCACCGCGCTGGCGGCCCACGGCATCGATTTCATCGATGAAGATGATGCACGGGTGGTTTTTCTTGGCTTTGTCGAACAGGTCGCGCACACGCGATGCACCGACGCCGACGAACATCTCCACGAAGTCAGAACCCGAAATGGAGAAGAACGGCACGCCGGCCTCGCCTGCAACGGCGCGCGCCAAAAGCGTTTTACCGGTGCCCGGAGGGCCAACGAGCAGCACGCCCTTCGGAATGCGCGCACCGAGCTCGTTATACTTATTCGGACGTTTTAAGAACTCCACAATTTCGCGCAGCTCTTCCTTTTCTTCGTCCGCGCCCGCCACGTCCGCAAACGTCGTGCGGCGCTTTTCATCGTTTATTTGCTTGACTTTCGCTTTGCCGAAATTCATCTGGTTTCCGGCTCCGCCGCCGCCCATGCGCTTCATCATGAATACCCAGAACGCCACAAGCAGCGCGATCATCAGCAACGTCGGAATGAGGCTGACAAGCCAGCTCGTCTCCGCCGGGCGGATGACATCCTGCGTCATGCGGTTATTCGGATGTTCCGCGTTATACGACTTGATGTAGTCCGAAACGTCGTTGTAGAACAGGTTCACGTTCGGCACCGTGTAGCGCACAACGGATTCCTTTTTGCTGCTGTCCTCTGTCACGGTCAGCTTCATCTCGCCCGTGCCCAGGTTCAGCGAGTATGCGCTCACCTTGCCGTCTTCAAAGTAAGACAGCACATCGGAGTATTTCAGCCCCGTCTGGTCTGCCCCGCGGTCAAACAGAAGCAAAAGCAGCACGACGAGCAAAATCGGAATGCCGAGGTAGATCAAAAGACTGCGAATGATTTTTTTGTTGTTGCTGTTCAAGTTCCGACCTCCCGGAAATCAAATTGGATACAAAGTGTACCCTTAAATAGAAACAGAAACTTTTTTACCAAAACGGAAGCTTAGACTTCACCGTAGACTTCAGGTTTCAAAACGCCGACAAATGGCAGGTTTCTGTACTTCTCATCAAAATCGAGACCGTAGCCCACGATGAACGCATCGGGAATATCGCAGCCCTTGTATTTTGCGTAGACCTCCACCTCGCGGCGCTCCGGCTTATCGAACAGCGTGCAGATCTCAATGCTGTTCGGCTCGCGGCTTTTCAAAAGGTTTACAAGGTAGTGCAGCGTCTTACCACTGTCGAGAATATCCTCAACAATCACGATATCATAGCCCTTCAGGTTGATGTCGAGGTCCTTGATGATCTTGACAACGCCGGAGGTCTTCGTGCCGGAGCCGTAGCTCGAAACGCACATGAAATCGATGCGGGCCGGAATCGTAATGGCACGCATAAGGTCTGCCATAAAGACGACAGAACCCTTCAAAACACTGACAAGCAGCAGGTTTTTATCGGCGTAATCGCGGGAAATTTCCGCGCCCACGCGCTTGACCATGCTGTCGATGTACGCTTCGCTGTACAAAACTTCCTTGATATCGTTTAACATTGTGTTTTCCATTCGGATGACCCTTTCCTCAAAATTCTTTCCGCTTTATATGCGGGTTATGCCTGCCGTATCCGTCACCGTAAGCTCCAGTGCCGGGAAATTCGGTTTTGCCGCATAGCCCTCCGCCGCGCCGACCGCTTCGATCCAGATGATCTCATCGTCTTTTTCAAGCAGCAGCAAACGGTCGCGCGCCGCCGCCGGAATGCGCAGTTCATTCAGGATTTTTTTGACCGATTTCGTCACGCCGCGCCCTGCGGGTCTGAAAACATCGCCCGCGCGCCGCGTCCGTACTCTCGGAACATTCGTAATTCTATCACAATCCGAAAAGTTTTGGAATAACAAATTATGAACTTTCCGGTCGATTTCTTCTTTTTCGGGAATTTTTTTCTCCACAAACAGCGTTTTTCCGTTCGGAAGCACGTTTTCGCCCGCTCTCAGCGGAACAGAAAACACATTCCGGTCTTTTATCTCCCGGTTTTTTCGTACCGTGAGCGTGTCCTGCTTCGCCTCCAGCACGATGTCCCCCGGCAAAGAGAGACTGCCGCCCATGAAAACGCAGCTCGCCGCCCTGCAAATGTGCTCATAAGAGAGCCGCCCGTAAGACGATAACAGCAGTTCCAGTGCCGCGCGCAGCACCGCCTCGTGTGCGTTCCGCAAAACTTCCAAGTCATATCCGTAAGGTGCTTTCGCTTTACAGAGCAATTCCTTCGCGCACGCAAACACAAATTCATTCTGCAACCGCATGCTCTCCGCAAAGCGGGACGCCGCCTGCGTCATCTGCGGGTTTACGTCCTTCAGCACCGGCAGCACGCTGTGGCGCAGCTTATTGCGCGTGTAGTCCACCGTCAAATTCGTGGAGTCCGTCACGTAGTCAAGTCGATATACTTTACAGAGATGTTCCACCTCTGCGCGGGAAATGTTCAAAATCGGGCGATAAATTCTGCCGCGCCGCGGCGGAATGCCCCCTGCGCCATGCGGCCCCATGCCGCGCGTCAGGTTCAAAAGCAGCGTTTCGGCATTATCGTCAGCGTTGTGCGCCGTGGCGATGCACCCGTTTTCCCCTGCTTCCTCCGCAAAGCACGCGTAGCGCACGCGCCGCGCGCATTCCTCCACGCCCTCGCCGCTTACGGCCGCAAGCACGGGAATATCCTTATAGATCACCTTGCAGTGAAGTTCAAGTGCTTTACAGTAGTCCTGCACAAATTCCGCGTCGCGGTCGGCTTCCGCCCCCCGAATGCCATGGTGCACATGCACCGCAAGCAAACGCTCCGCGCCGTACTTCTGTACAAGCAAATACGTCAGCAGCACGGAATCCGCCCCACCGGAAAGCCCCACGACAATTTTTCCCGTCTCCGGCAGATCATACCACACGCGGGCGAGGATGTCCTCAGCTTTCATGACGCACAACTTCCTGCGATGTAAAGCGCATGAACTCACCCTGCCAGTGCAGCGGCACGCTGCGCAGATCGCCGTGACGGTTTTTCGCCACGATGACCTCGGCGCTGTTTTTGTCCACGTCTTCGGGCGAAGCCGATTCGTTCGCGTAGTAGGCGTCTCGGTACAGGAACAGCACGATGTCGGCGTCCTGCTCGATGGAGCCGGATTCACGCAGGTCAGAAA
>OLOH01001909.1_pt1 | contig 11090 bp, 14 predicted proteins | sample 1673221 | NCBI WGS metagenome assembly OLOH01 (sample SAMEA3136767, study PRJEB25190) | human gut metagenome
TAATTTCTGTTTTAACATTTTCTGGAATAATCGGCATGCCGGCGACCATTGCGTCACCTGGCATCCTTCTTCATTAGATAAAGGACTTCAGAACTTTTTTCAGTGCTTCACGCTGTTCCGGGGTTATGCGATTCAACAAATTCAAAAATTCCTGTTGTTCCTCCTTTGTAAATTCGCTATGGGGTTCATCTTTTACACATTTTTCGTTTTGCATAACAACTCTTCCTTTTTAAGTTTTCCCTCGTCAGTCAAATCAGCCCGAATCTGCCTCTTATACTTATAATATGTATTCCGGGCAAGTCCAGTCAATTTCATGCACTCCATGTCATCCAATGTGCCGCCAAACGCCTTACAATGGGCACGGATCTTCTCCTTGGCTGCTTTGGACTTTTTGGTTTCAAAGCCAATGCCTTTCTTACGGCCAACCTGCTTGCCGTTCAGCCGGGCGGTCAAAAGGCCCTCACGGGTGCGCTGGTGCAGATCGGCAACTTCTTTTTCGGACTGCTCAAAGGCCAGTTTGATCTGCTCCTTTGCCAAGGCCATCAGATACTCGTTGATGCCCTTCAAGATGAAGTCCACATTTGTCCCTGTCATGGCAATGCTGCCGGACAGGGCTTTTTTGTAGGTCTCGGTGTCGATGTGGTGCTCTTTCAAGAACACCAGCCGGATGCCCTTGTGGTAGAGGTCTTCGTACAGAGCAAAACCTTCTTCTGCATTTCTGGACATCCGGGACACTGAATCGAACACCACCGTATCTCCTGCTTTCAGAACCCGGTAGAGCTTCAGCCACTCCGGGCGAAAGATGGATGTGCCAGTGTAGGCTTCCTGCACGATGTGGGCAGTCGGGTACTCGGCCTTGATGTTGCGGATTTGGCGGTCAATGCTCTGTTTTGCCGTAGAGATGCGGCAATAGCCATAGATGTTCATTGTGCTCCTTTCTGGCTCAAAGATAACGAGCGACATTTTTAAGACTGTGTTTTGCACCTTGAAATGGTCTGAAAACGGCTGATTTTAATACAAAACAGAATATACGGTATTTTTAATACAGTTTTAGTGGGCATAGGCAGTCATAAAATCAGAAATGGTAGTGCACGGTTTGTGATTGGCGGTGTCCTCGCCATCCAAAGGAGCGTAGTTCCAGTCGGTGTCCTCGTCAATATATCGCCGCCCATCATCCGGCAGTTCCAGCGGTTCCGCAAGAATAATGGTGCCCCAGTGGTTGACCATCACAAAGGGCGCGATCTCACAAGGGATGCCCCGGCACTCGTCATCATGCCGAACATCGTAGGCGTACAGACCATCCGGAATGGTATCTCTCTTGATGCGGATGCTGGTGAACAGCGCAGGCTTTCCGCAAACTGTAATCTCCTCGTAGTGTTCGGTCATTGCATTAAAGGTCATAATCTGTCCTCCTTAGATTTCAATGATAAAAGCTCTGAATTTCTCTTTGTAGAAATCCATTGTACTCTGCGGCAGGGAAGTCAGATTCCCTTCGTTGTCACATCCGGCCAGAAATCCCGGCCCAGCAAGAACATCGGCTCCATCCCACAGCGGACGATTGAGCGGCAGGCCAAGCAGCTTGCCTTCATCATTGCAGACCAGTGTGACCGCTGAACCGGTGTCACTCAATGTGATGCATTCGATCAGCCCGCCTACAAAGTTCTGCATGGCTTCAAGGGTGTTGTCCAGTTCGATCTCCTTTGGCAGCTCCATTGGCAGGAGCGCAAGGACTTTGATTTTTTCGTCTTTCACTGTGTGCCTCCAAATAAAAACAGGACAATCCACGCGGACTGTCCTGCAAAAGTAAAGGGAGAGCATCCGAAGACGCTCCCCCCTAAGTCATATACAGTTTAGTTGATGCCAAGCTCTTTCATAAGCTTGTCACGGTATGTTTCGTCTTCAGAAGCCCGCTTGACATCTTCAATACGGCTCTGATCGAGGAGCTTCTTAACAAGAAGTGCCATTTGATTCTTGCCTTCGATTTTACCTTCAGCTTTTCCTTTGTTTTCCACTTTATCAAGCACATCACACATATTGCGTGGGCCTCCTTTCTGGCCATCGGTATTGGTATTATACGCTTTCTCAAACCGATTATCATTCGTCATAATACTCAGCAGTTGAAGCGTTTCCTGCACATGGGTCAAATCCTGTGAACTCGGAATGTAGTCGCCGTTTTCCTGCTTCTGCACAAAGTAGTCTGCCACGACCTTAAAATCGCTCTGGAAAAGCTCTACCTGCTCGTGGGTCAGATAGGCGATCTGGAACAAGTTGATCTTATAGTCGTTGACATACGGCTCAAATTCTTTTGGAATGTTCAGTCGCTCTTTCAGGGAAAGCGGCCCGTTCCACGGTTTATCATGGCCGAAGTAGAGTACCAGCGTCACAACGGGATAGAGATTTTCGCTATCACCAAGTAACTGCGCCCGGTACTCTGCGCCATCGTAACCGATGACACGGAGCGGCATATTGGGGTCAGAAGCGGTCTGGTTTTCAAAACCGATACAGGCCACGCGAATATTTCCGTTCTTCCAGCGTTTGGCAACATCTCGCTCGATCTCACGAATCCTGCCATCTGCCTTGTAGTAGGAGCGTGGAGCCTGATCTTCCAGTTCATCCGCAGACAGAACTTGTTTGCCGTTGAACAGAAGCACATTCACAATGTCCGAAAAGACATCGTTATAGGATTCCAGAATTTTTTCAGATGTATCCTTTTGCGCCATGCCATCACCTTCTTTTCTCTTGTTATTATAGTAGCATACGGCTGTGAAATTTACAAGCATTTGCCTTATGCTACGTTCAATCTGGTTGCCTTATAGCAGTCTGCGCACATCCCCTCATGGGTGGCTGCAAACTCTGCCGCCTGCATGATGGAGCCGTCCTTCAGCTTGACCCTCTTGATGGGCTGGTTGCAGCGAGCGCAGATGCAGGGCACAGGCGGCTGTTCCTGCTTCGGGGTAGAGGATTTCGGCTTCGGCTGCTTTTGCGGTTCTGCCTCCGGCTGCGGTGCGGCATCCTCCGGCAAATCCTCTCCGGCGTAGACATACAGACCCAAGCCGAACATAGCAAGGTTCTTTACCAAGCACCGCATGATAGCTTTATTCACATCGAACATGGAGGCTGCTTCTACGGTACGTTCTTCCATGCCGATCTTTTCACGGCGGCGGGTCTGCGGATTGTAGTCCCATTTCGTGGTGGTGTAGGTGTAAGGCACAGCTTTCATGGCTTTGTTTGCGCCATCCAGTACAGGCAGCCACATTTTGTGCGAAACGCCCTCAATCGTGACAGTGGTATACACCATGAAGCCGGTTATGGGATCATAAACATAGGGCAGGCCGTTAAATTTCTTGACTTCGTAGCTGGCAGAAGGATACAGCTTTTTCACCTCTGCCCAAGCGTACGCCCAACTTACATATTTCAGTTCCGTGTTGCCGGACTTTTTGACTTCCAGATGATCTTTGAAGTCGATAGCAAATAATTTTACGAATGGATTTTCCATAAGAATGCCTCCAATTCTGATAAAGAAAAAAGGGCACAACAGCGTCAACTATTGTGCCCCATGATGTGAAAATTACGGATTGAGCAGAAAATCAATGATGTTTTGATGAATGATTCCGTTTCGGCTTAAATTCATCAAATCACCACTGATAACATACTTAGGATAGTTGTCGTGCAGCCGCTCAAGATTACCGAACTCCCGTTCTTCATCGGCGGGAGTGATCAGGTAAGCAACCTGAATATAGAGCTTTTCATCTCCACGGTAGCAGATAAAATCAATTTCGGTGTCGTCCAGCTTGCCGACCTGAACTTCATAGCCACGGCTCCGCATTTCCAGATATACGATGTTCTCATACAGCTTGTTGCTGTCAGGTTTTTCGCTTTTCTTGATAACGTTCCGTAGGCCAAGATCGACTGCATAGTACTTTTCTGTGCTGGACAGGAGCGCTTTTCCTTTGATATCATAGCGGCTTGCATTCAGAAGGATAAAGGCTTCCTTGAAATAATCAACGTAGTTCAGTACGGTAGCAGTGGTTGTCTTGATTCCTTCCGAAACCATGCGTCCACTGATATTACGGGCAGAAAACGGATTGCCGATATTGTCCAGCAGGAATGCAAGGACATTACGTAATGCGGTCTGTTCGCGAATATTGTGGCGCAGCATGATGTCACGGACAATGATAGCCTCGTAAAGATCGTCCAGATAGGTGGTGATTGAATGATCGTCAGGGAGGAAGAAACGCTGCGGAAAACCGCCGTACTTCAAATAGTCTGCGAAGAGCTTTTCATCCGAAGTATAGGTTCCGTTTTCAATGCATTGCTGTTTTGCTTCGGCCAGCGAAAAGGGGAAAACTTGAATCTGGATGTATCGTCCGGAAAGATAGGTTGCCAGTTCGCCGGAAAGCAGCTTGGAATTGGAGCCAGTCAGGTAAATATCACAATCGAAATCGACACGAAGAGAATTGATTGCAATCTGCCAGCGCTCCACCTCCTGAATCTCATCCAGAAGAATATAGATTTTGCCGGTGCAGCCTTCCGCTTTTTTTGCGATGTAGTCGTAAAGCGTTTCTGCAGTACGGGTGTTGCGGAAGCGCATGGACTCAAAATTGGCCTGAATAATGTTCTGTGCGGGAATGTTGCGCCGGAGGAGCACGTCCTTGATCTGACCGAGAAGGACTGTTTTTCCACAGCGCCGGATTCCAACCAGAACTTTGATCAGATCCTGATCGATAAAAGGAATGATCTTATCCAAATAACTTTTGCGCAGAACCATCGTGCATCACCTCATATTCTTATCTTAGCATACAATTATTGTTGTGTAAACAGTATTGTGCTTTTATATTAAATAAAAATAGCTGAATCACGAATTTTGTGTGCCTATAGGCGCACAAAAATTATGCCGCATGAACGATGGTGAATCTGCGGCTGCTTACATTTTTGCTGTACTGGTTGAAAATGTCCGGCTGTTCTTTCTGCAGACGTTGGGAATCCACACGCTTGCTTTCGGAGGATACCCACGACACCTTATAGCCCGGTGCTGTGCCATAGGCAGCATCCTGCATTTGTAGCTTGACCTGCTGCTCGATGGCTGTTTTCTCCTGTTCCATCTGCTCGATTTGGTCAGAAAGCTCCTGCCGCTTATCCAACAGGTCGCGGATGGGATTAAGATCGGCAGTTTTGTTTCTATCATCTGCAGAGTACAGCTGATTGATCTGCTGTGTATGCTCCACCAAACACGAGTCACCAACTTTGGTTGGTGGCTCTTTTTTGGTGCATTCTCGTTCGTAGGTCCGTGTGTGAAAAATTAGAAACTCGAACCCCGGCGGCGACGAAATTTTGAACAGAAAATAACACAAAAGGCAGGGTATCACCATGGCGGTGGTATCCTGCCTTTTTGCATGATAGAACGTATTTTGAGGGGGGATTTTACGCTTCCCCCACCACAAAGGTCAATTCCGCCGTAGCGGCACATTTGCCGTCCACATAAGCCGACGCCTTGCCGACGCCGACCGGGCCGTGCTGTTCCACCAATTCGCAGTGGAGGGTGAGCACGTCGCCGGGGATGACCTGTCTGCGGAAGCGGGCGTTCTTGATGCCGCCGAAGAGGGCCAGCTTGCCCTTGTTTTCGGGCAGGGAGAGGACCGCCACGGCGCCGGTCTGGGCCAGCGCTTCGAGGATGAGCACACCGGGCATGACCGGGTGGCCGGGGAAGTGGCCGTTGAAAAATTCCTCGTTGCGGGAAACGCACTTGCGGCCGATGGCCCAGCGGCCCGGCTCGTAGTCGAGGATGCGGTCCACGAGGGCGAAGGGATAGCGGTGGGGCAGGAGGGCGGCGATCTGTGCGCTGTCCAGCGCGTTCGCGTTCTCCCGCACGGTGCGGGGTTCTGCCATGGTCAGCCCTCCCATCTGCGCAGGGCGATGCAGGCGTTGTGCCCGCCAAAGCCGAGGCTGTTGCTCAAAGCGTAGGTCATGGCCTGTGCACGGCCTACATTGGGCACATAATCGAGGTCGCACTCCGGGTCAGGCTGCTGGTAGTGGATGGTGGGCGGGGCGAACTGATCCCGCAGGGCCAGCGCGGTGAACACCGCCTCCACGCCGCCCGCGCCGCCCAGCAGATGCCCGGTCATGCTCTTGGTGCTGACCACGGTGAGCTGCTTTGCGTGTTCCCCGAAGACCGCGTGGATGGCGGCCGTCTCACAGGAATCGTTCATGTGGGTGCCGGTGCCGTGGGCGTTGATGTGATCCACCTGCTCCGGGGCGATGCCCGCATCGGCCAGCGTCAGCTTCATGCAGTCGATGGCTCCTGCGCCGCCGGGGGCCGGGGCGGTGAAGTGGTAGGCGTCGCAGTTGGCACCGTAGCCCACGACTTCCGCGTAGATCTTGGCACCGCGTGCCTTGGCGTGATCCAGCTCTTCCAGAACCAGCACGCCGCTGCCCTCGCCCATGACGAAGCCGCCGCGCCGCGCATCGAAGGGGAGGCTGGCTGCGTCCGGGTCAGTGGCCGTGGAAAGGGCCTTCATGCTGGTAAAGCCGCCGATGCCCAAGGGGCTGATGCAGCTTTCCGCACCGCCGCAGACCATGGCGGTCTCGTAGCCGTCGCGGATGCGGTGGAAGGCGTCGCCCACGGCGTTGGTGCCGCCCGCACAGGCGGTGACGGGGCAGGTGCAGATGCCTTTCAAACCAAAGCGGATGGCGATCTGTGCCGCCGCCATGTTGGCGATGGACATGGGCACGAAATAGGGGCTGACCTTTTCCATCCCCTTTTCCTCGCCGCGGGTGTGCTGCTCCTCGATGGTGGGCAGCCCGCCGATGCCGCTGGAAAGGATGACGCCGGTGGTCTTGGCATCCGCTTCGGTGTCGAGGCCGCTGTCGGCGAGAGCTTCGGCGGCGGCGGCCAGCGCCAGCAGGGTGAAGCGGGCCATCTTGCGGGCTTCTTTTTTGTCCACGACGGTCTCCGGGTCAAAATCCTTCACTTCGCCCGCCAGCTTGCACTTGAAATCGGTGGTGTCGAATTGGGTAATGGGGCCGATGCCGCATTTGCCTGCCTTCGCGGCGTCCCAGCTGGCAGAAACGCTGGTGCCAAGCGGGTTTACGGTGCCGAGGCCGGTGATCACGACTCTGCGTTTTTCCATGAGAAGTTTCTCCTTTTACATTGCCATGCCGCCGTCTGCACAGAGCACCTGCCCGGTGAGATAGCTGCTTTGTTCTGCGGCGAAGAACGCCACGGCGTTTGCCACGTCCTCCGGATTGCCCGGCCGGCCCAGCGGGATGCCTTTTGCCATTTCGGTGCGGACGGCTTCCGGCAGGGCGGCGGTCATGTCCGTCTCGATGAAGCCGGGAGCCACCGCGTTGACGGTCACGTTCCGGCTGGCCAGTTCCCGCGCCAGACTCTTGGTCAGGCCGAGGAGCCCCGCCTTGCTGGCGGCGTAGTTGGCTTGTCCGGCGTTGCCCCGCAGAGCCACGACGCTGGAAAGGTTCACGATGCGGCCATACCGCTGGCGTACCATCCGGCGGGCGGCTTCCTTGCAGCAGAGGAACGCGCCCTTCAGGTTCGCGTTCAGCACCGCGTCAAAGTCCTCCTCGCTCATCCGTAAGATCAGGTTGTCACGGGTGATGCCCGCGTTGTTCACAAGGATATCTATCCGGCCAAAGGCGGCTGCTGCTTCGTCAAAAAGCCGCTTGCAGTCTGCGGCGCTGGCCACATCGGCCTGTACGGCTACGGCGTTTGCACCTTCCGCTTTGCAGAGGGCCGCAGTCTCGGCGGCGGCGGCTTCGCCGTGGCAGTAGTTCACGACGACGTTGCAGCCCTGCTTTGCCAGCGCAATGCAGACGGCCCGGCCGATGCCCCGACTGCCGCCGGTGACGATGGCAGTGCGGACGATTTTTTCTTCGCTCATTGTTCTTCCTTCCATGCGGTCAGCACCGCATCCAGCTGCGCCGGGGTCTCCACCGATGCGCAGACGACGCCGGGCAGGGTCTTTTTCACAAAGCCGGAAAGGGCGTTGCCCGGCCCGACTTCCAGAATGTGATCCACCCCAAGCTGCCCCAAGCGGCGGAGGGTGTCCTCCATGTAAACGCTGCTCTGCACCTGCTTCACCAGCAGGGCGGGGATGCTGCTGCCGTCGGGCATTTCGCGGCCAAGGCAGTTGAAGAGCACCGGCACCTGCATTTCGCCGAAGGCCTCCGTCTCGAACCGCTTAGCCAGCGCGTCCCCGGCAGGGGCCATGAGGCGGGTGTGGAAGGGGCCGCTGACCTTGAGGGGGATGCAGCGGCGGGCACCGGCGGCCCTTGCCAATTCAGCGGCTTTGTCCACGGCCGCCTTCTCGCCGCCGATGACGAGCTGACCCGGACAGTTGTAGTTGCAGATCTGCACACAGCCCAGCGCCGACGCCTCTTCGCAGCAGACGGCGAGGGCATCCCGGTCAAGGTTCAGCACGGCGGTCATCCCGCAGTCGATGCCCTTGGCCGCGTCGGCCATGGCTTTGCCACGGTAAGCGGCCAGCTCGATGGCCTGTTTCGCGGTGAACACCCCTGCGGCTTCCAGCGCGGAGTATTCGCCGAGAGAGAGCCCGGCAACATAGGAGGGCTGTACGCCCTTTTCGGCCAGCACGGCGCTGACGCCGCACGCAAAGGCCACCATGCAGGGCTGGGTGTATTCGGTCTGGTTCAGAACGCCGTCCGGGTCCTCGAAGCAGACGCGGTGCAGGTCGAACTCCAGCGCTGCGCTGTCGAAGGCCGCCCGGAAAGCGGGAAAGTCCTCGTAAAATTCTCTACCCATGCCGGGGTGCTGGGCACCCTGACCGGCATACAAAACGGCAAGTTTCATAGGTTGTGCCTCCATTCGGTCACAAGTTCGTCCATCAACTCCCGGACACTGCGCATCCGGTCCAACTGCCCCACATTGGCCCCACAGAAGAAGAGTCCTTCCTCCACGTTGCCCTTCACGGCCTCAATGAGGGCGTGGGTGATGCAGTAGGGTACCTTGGCGGGGTCGCAGCTCTTCAGGCAGCGGGCGCAGCGCTTCGGCGGGAAGCGTCTGCCTTCCGCCAGTGCCTGTACCAGCGGGGTGTTCAGCGCCCGCCCCGGCATCCCCACCGGGCTGTGGATGATCCGCACATCCTCGGCGCTGGCGTTCAGCAGAACGTCCTTGTAGCCTTGGGAGGCGTCGCACTCGTAGGTGGGGATGAAGCGGGTGGCAAGCTGGACTCCAGCCGCACCCAGCTTGGTGAAGTGGGCCATGTCGGCCCCGGTGTAAACGCCGCCCGCCACGAAAACGGGGATGGGGTGGCCGAACTGGGCCGCAAAGGGCTTCACCTCGGCCAGAACTTCCGGCAGGATGGTGTCGAGGGGCTGGCAGGTCCCGGCCAGCAGTTCTTCCTCGGCAAAGCCGAGGTGCCCGCCCGCCTTGCAGCCCTCGATGACCACAAAATCGGCGGTGCGGTCAAAGCCCTTTGCCCAGCGGCGCAGGATGAGCTTTGCCGCCCGGGCGCTGGATACGATGGGCGCAATGGCTACCTCTTTGGTGCCCACAATGCCCGGCAGCTCCAGCGGCAGACCCGCACCGGAGACCACGGCATCCACTCCCGCCGCTACGGCGGTGCGGATAGCCTCGGCATAGTCCCGGGTGGCTACCATGGCGTTGATAGCTACCAGACCCATGCCCCCGGCAATGGCCTTAGCCTTTTGGATCTCTGCGGTCAGGGCGCGGTGGTTGGCTGCCGCCGGGTCACGGGCAAAATCCGGCTCGCGGTAGCCTGCATCGGCGGTGGAGATGCACCCCATGCCGCCGCAGGCTGCTACCGCACCGGCCAGCCCGCCCAGCGAGACGCCTACGCCCATGCCGCCCTGCAAAATGGGTACTTGCAGGGGCTTGCCGCCAAGAGTCAGCATTCGGCATTCAGCGCGGCAATGCGCTGCCTCCCGCTGTTCCACAGGTCTGCAAGAATATCTGCCACCGGGCGCACCTCGTGCAGCATGCCTGCCACCTGACCGGCCATCAGGCTTCCGGTGGTGGTGTCGCCCTCAAACACGGCGCGGCGCAGGCTGCCAAGGGTGTACTTTTCCAGCTCCATCTTGTCGGCACCGGCGTTTTCCTGCCGGACATATTCGCGGCTCATGCGGTTTTTCAGCACTCGCACCGGCGCACCCACGCTTCGGCCGGTCACGATGGTATCGCTGTCCTTGGCCTTGAGCAGGGCGGCTTTGTAGTTTTCATGGATGGGGCACTCCTCGCTCACCAGCAGGCAGGTGCCCACCTGCACGCCGCAGGCACCCAGCGCCAGGGCTGCTGCCAGCTGACGGCCATCGGCAATGCCGCCCGCCGCAATGACGGGCAGATCCACTGCGTCCACCACCTGCGGCACCAGCGCCATGGTGGCCATCTCGCCCACATGGCCGCCGCTCTCGGTCCCTTCGGCGATCACGGCATCGATGCCCAGCTTCTCCAGATGCTTTGCCAGCACAGCGGCAGCCACCACGGGGATCACCTTGATGCCCGCCGCTTTCCACATGGGAACATATTTGCCCGGGTTGCCTGCGCCGGTGGTGACCACCTGCACGCCTTCTTCCACAACGATCTGGGCAAACTCGTCTGCCTGCGGGTGCATCAGCATGATGTTCACGCCAAAGGGCTTGTCAGTGAGCTGTTTGCACCGGCGGATATTTTCGCGCAGGGTGTCGGCATTCATGCCGCCCGCACCGATGATGCCCAGTGCACCTGCATTGGAGCAGGCGGCGGCAAACTCACCGGTGGCAATGTTGGCCATGCCGCCCTGAATGATGGGGTATTTTGTGCCTAGAATTTCATTTAAAAGTTTCATTGAAAAACCCTCTCAGTCAATGCCTTGCGGCATTGCCAGATTCCCCTTTTTGTCGCTCACGCGACATCTTCCCCCGGCGCGGGGGAAGTCTGTCCTCTCAAGGGGGAGCCTTTGCTGGACGGGTCACTTTATTTCATAAAATCAGCTGCTTGTCGTTCGTTTTAAGCTCCCCCTTCGGGGGAGCTGGCGCGCAGCGCCTGAGAGGGTTATCAGGTGCGGTAGTCGCCGTTGATCTTGACGTAATCGTAGGTCAGATCGCAGCCCCATGCCTTTGCG